>LFIK01000499.1_pt1 | contig 29501 bp, 26 predicted proteins | sample 643401 | NCBI WGS metagenome assembly LFIK01 (sample SAMN03777447, study PRJNA286221) | soda lake metagenome | biome: soda lake; feature: Kulunda steppe; material: water; isolation source: sample T5-Br brine of Lake Tanatar-5 | place: Russia: Kulunda steppe | collected 2010-07
GAGCCCTGGATCGAGGTCGTCTGCAGCAGGTGGTGGACCGCTCGCAGCCCGCCGAGTTCCTCACCGCCGCCGGCCCGGCCGGGACCACCGTGGATCAGGTGCGGCAGCGGCGAACCGTGGCCGGTCTGGCTCGCGGACGCGCGCTCGTCGACGAACAGCAGCCGGCCGTGGTGGGCGGCGATGCCGGTGAACAGCCGGGTCGCCTCGTCGCCGGTCGACGGGCCGAACACCGACGCCACCAGGCTGCCTCCACCGCGCTTGATCAGCGCCACGGCGTCGTCGACGTCGTCGTAGGGGATGAGCGTCACCACGGGCCCGAACGGCTCGAGTTCGTGCACCGCATCGAGCCACGGGTCGTCGGCCACCAGCACCGTCGGGGCCATGAACGCGCCGTCGTCGACGTCGCCGACCAGGGACGGCTCGTCGGTCCCGATGACGCGGCGCGCCCCGGCCAGCAGCTTCTCGACCGTGCGCTGCACGTCGGCGCGGGCCGCGGCGCTGACGAGCGAGCCCATCGTGACGGAGCTGTCCCGCGGATCGCCGAGCACCACCGCATCGAGGTGGCCGCGGAGCCGCTCGGTCACCGCGTCCATCGCCCCGGCCGGCACGAGCGCGCGGCGGATCGCGGTACAGCGTTGGCCCGCCTTGGTCGTCAGCTCGGTCGCCACCTCGGTGACGAAGCGGTCGAGGTGGCCGTCGTCCGCGGCGCCGCTCGGCAGCAGCACGCTCGAGTTGAGCGAGTCGGTCTCCGCGCTGAAGTGGGCGGAGCGGGCGGTGAACGCGGCGTGGGTCCGCAGGTGCGCGGCGGTCGCGGCCGAGCCGGTGAAGGCCACCAGGTCCTGACCGTCGAGGTGGTCGAACAGGTCGTGGACCGGGCCGGAGACCAGCTGCACGGCCCCCTCCGGCAGCACCTCCGCATCGATGATGGCCCGGAACAGCGCCTCGGTGACGTAGGCCGTGGGCGTCGCGGGCTTCACGATCGACGGCAGGCCGGCCAGCAGTGCCGGCGCGAGCTTCTCGAGCGCGCCCCAGCAGGGGAAGTTGAACGCGTTGATCTGGACCGCGACACCCTCACGCGGGGTGCCGACGTGGACGCCGGCGAAGTTCCCGTCACGACTCAGGGGCTGCACGTCGCCGCGGACCAGCACATGACCGTCGGGCAGGAACCGGCGGCCCTGCGACGAATACGTCGCCACCGCGCCCATGCCACCGTCGACGTCGACCCAGGCGTCCTTCGCGGTCGCGCCCGACAGGGCGGACAACTCGTAGAGCTCGTCCTTGACCGACGCGATGACGCCGACGAGGTCCTTGAGCAACCAGGCGCGCTGCTGGAAGGTCAGCGCCCGCAGCGCCGGGCCGCCGACCTCCCGGGCATGGCGGACGGCCGCGCCGACATCGACCCCGTCGGTCGAGACCCGGCACAGCTGCTCACCCGTGACGGGACTGGTCACCACCTGCCCGTCGTCGGGCGTGATCCAGGTTCCGGCGACGTAGCTGCCGAGCGTGCGGGTCATGTCGGACTCCGGGGTGCTGGGTAGGTGAGCTTCAGAGCGACTTGAAGGCCTCGAACGGCTGGTTGCAGCTCGCGCAGTGGCGCAGGTCCCGGCAAGGGGTCGGGCCGAACGCCGAGTCCTGCGTGGTGTCGTTCGAGCCGCAGTAGGGACAGATCCGCGGCGTGTCATCGCCCTGCGCCCCGGGGGTGATGGCCAGCGGCAGGGACGTGCGGCCCGCCGGGGTGACGGCACCCGTCACCGGGCCGCCCGGCGGGGTGATCCCGAACTCGCGCAGTCGCTCGCGGCCGAGCTCGTCGATGCGGTCGGGGGTCCACGGTGGGTCGAAGCGGAAGCGCACGGTGACGTCGGTGACGCCGTCCACGGCCTGTACGGCCGCGACGACGTCGCGTTCGATCATCTCCGTGGCCGGACAGCCCGAGAAGGTCGGAAGCAGTTCGATGCCGACCCGGGTCCCGGTGATGGTGATGTCGTGGACCATGCCGAGCATCCCGATGGTGACCGGCGGGAGCTCCGGATCGGGCACACCCCGCACGGCCGCGCGGACGGCCTGCGGGTCGAGCGTGGCGGTCAGCGTGGTCATTGGATCACCAGTTCGCGTCGGGGTGTGCGCGGTACAGCGCGGTCATCTCCGGCCAGACGTCGACGACGAAGTCGTCGCTGTGCCGACCGTGGCGGCCACCCGACGAGGCCGGCGGGACCGGGGCGTCGAGCGCCGGGAGCAGCTCGCCGTAGCCGGCGTCGCGCAGCGGCGCGTCCAGGAGCTCGAACACCTGCGCGCGCAGCGCGACGTGGCCGATGGGCAGCAGGCCGGTCGCGATCGCCTCGTCCTCGGCGTCGACCGGCTCGAAGTAGCCGAGCGCGTCCGGAAGGACCTCGGTCAGCGCCGTGCCGAACCGGGCGTGGGCCTCGTCCCCGCCGTTGGCGAGCTTGTCGAACCAGTGCCGCGCGTGCTGGTCGTGATAGCGCAGCTCGTGCTGCAGCTTGGTCGCGACGCCGGCGATGTCGCTGTCCGAGGAGCCCGTCAACGCCCCGAGTCGTGCCACCTCGACACGCGTGGCGACCCAGTGGCGGGCCAGGGTCGCGGCGAAGTCGCCGGGCGGGCGTTCGCACACGATGGCGTGTCGATAGGCGTCGGGTCGGCGGCCGAGGCCCAGCGCGTCGACCGCCTTGCGGGTCGCCGCGTCGTTGCCGTGCGAGCCGATGAGCACCTGGAACCACAGATCGGCGTGGTTGATGTTGTCCTGCGCGATCGTGGAGAACGCCAGGTCCTCCTCGAGCGAGGGGGCGACCCCGGTCCAGTGCGAGGCGCGGTGGCCGGTGATCAGGGCGTCGTCACCGATGGCGAGCAGCACCTGGGCACGCGGGGTGGTCAGGTCGGCGACCAGTTCGGGGGTCGGGTCGGCGACGGTCATGACGCACCGCCGCGCCGACCCGGGACCTCGCGCTCACGGATCGAGGTGGCACCTCGGGCGTCGGCGGCCTCGCGGGCGCGCTCGCGCTTCTCGCGGAACCCGGAGTAGCCCGCCTGCAGCCGGTAGCTGATGTCGGTCTCGCGGGTCAGCAGGGTGGGGTCCTCCAGGCGGTGGAACTGATCGCTGCGCACGACCCCGTAGTCGACGCCCTCGTTGTGGCGGAAGTGCGTCTCCCGGGCCAACAGCAGCGCGGTCTGTTCGTCCGCGGCGTGCAGGACGCCGACGTGTTCGAGCGGTCCGTCCCACTTGCGACGACCGAAGATCTCCCAGGTGGCCATCAGCCCTCTCCTCCGACAGGTCGTGCGGGTCTGTCACGTGGTCGTGCGGGTGCGTCCCGATCAGGCCGCGGTGGCGACCTCGTCACCGAGCACGATGTCGTGGATCCAGCGGTGGTTGCGGTGCAGCAGCTGGCGCCAGTACAGACGGGTCGCCGTCGCCTCGCTGGCTTCGCCCTTGACGACCTGCTTGAGCTTGTCCCAGTCCGGCTCGGTGTAGTGCCACACCTCGTCGTCGGGGTCGTAGCGCAGGGCGGGGTCGGGCGTCTCGATGCCGAGGTCCCACAGCTTGGGGACGTAGGTCGACATCCACTCCTGGCGCGACTGCTCGTTGGTGCGCGTCTTGATGCCCCAACGGATCGACGGGTCGTCCTCGGCCGCGATGTCGTTGCCGAAGAAGTGCATGATCGGCTCCCACCAGCGGTTCACGGCCTCCTGCAGCATCGCGGCCTGCTCGTCGGTGCCGGACGCCAGCGCCAGCAGGATGTCCTCGCCGTGGCGGTAGTGCAGCGACTCCTCGGCGACGACCCGCTTCATCACCCGCACGTAGGGGGCGTAGGAGGTCTCCAGCAGCGCCCGCTGGGTGACGATCGCGGCCCCGTCGACCAGGAAGCCGATGCAGGCGACGTCGCCCCAGGTGTAGGTGGGGTAGTGGAAGACGTTGTGGAACTTGCCCTTGCCCGCGATCAGGTCCTCGTACATGTCCTTGCGCGGACGACCCAGCGACTCCGCGACGCGGTAGATGAGGTGGGCGTGGCCGACCTCGTCCTGGACCTTGGCCGCCAGCGAGCGCTTCCGCTTGAGCGTCGGCGCGCGGGCGATCCATTCGCGTTCGGGCAGGGCACCCATGATCTCCGAGTTGGCGTGCATCTCGATGAACTTGATGTTCAGGGTGCGGTAGGAGTCCGGCATCCAGTCGCCGGCCTCGACCTTCGCACCCTCGCCCAGCGCCTCGAGGAACGCGGCCTCACGGACCGGGTCGTCACCGGCGGCGTCCAGTCGAGGGCCGGTCGGAGCGGTCGGGGTCGTGGCGGCGGTCATGGTGGCTCCCTGACGTCGTGGGCCGCGCACATCTGGTGCGTGGCGGCGGTACGGCGAGTGCTCGGGCGGCTGCGGTGTCCGGAGCCGGTGGTGGCGACCGGAGCTGACGAATCAAGCGGCTACCGAACGATCGGTCGGTAGCGTACGCGACGACGCCGACACGGTCAAGGGTGGAGCCGGTCGAGGCAGCCGGGCGTGCGGTTCGACCGTCCCGACGACGACGCGGCCGCCCTGCGCAATCGTGACCACGGCCCGCGGGTCCCGGCACCCGTCGACGCTGACCGTCGGTGTGGGTTGCGTGCCGCAATCGGTCGGTGACGGACGGTCATGGGGTGTCGTGGCGTGCGCGCGACGTCGTCCGACCGGCGCACGATTCGTCCACCGCGGGCCGATCCGGCTGTTCGGCCACCTGCCCGCCGCCGAACAGGCGCTGGCGACCCGCCTGCGCGACTTCCGCCGGGTCGGCCCCCGAGCCGGGAGCTGCGGCCAGTGTCCGAATGGGCGGCCGAGTCGCCATCGGAGCGGGTGACGCGGGCACAGTTCGCAACCGCGCGGCCCGTCGAGGCCCGCTCCCTGCCGTCTGTCGCTGTCGACGGTCTGACCTCGATCACCTCGCTGGAGGTACTGCGTGCTGCGCCGAAATCCCCGCTCCCTGCTGTTGTCCATCGCCACCGTTCTGACTGGTGTCCTGCTGCTCGGTGGCACCGCGCTGGCCGCCGAGTCGCGGTTCACCGACACCGACGGTCGTGGCTTCGAGCCCGCCGTCGAGGCGCTCGCCGACGAGGGGCTCGTGCTCGGGTGCACCGCCACCGAGTTCTGCCCCGACCAGATCGTGACCCGCGCACAGGCGGCGACGCTGGTCGCCCGTGCGACCGGCCTGTTCGACCAGGAGGTCGACGAGGACGGGGTGACGACGAGTGCCGCCACGATGGTCGTCACCGCCGAGGACGTCGAGATCTTCGACGACGTCGACGTGGACGACGTGCACGCGCCCGGCATCGTCGCGCTGGCCGCCGCGGACATCACCCAGGGCTGCGACGACGACAACTACTGCCCCGACGAGCCGCTGTCGCGCGCCCAGCTCACGATGATGCTCTACCGCGCCTTCGAGGTCGCGAGCTCCGACGAGCCGGCGTTCGACGACCTCGGTGTCACCCACGAGCCCGCGGTCAACGCCTTCGCCGCCGCCGGTCTGGTGGCGGGTTGCAGCGACCGGTTGCCGGACTTCTGCCCCAACGACGAGATGCCCCGCTGGCAGGCCGCCGTCCTGCTGGCCCGGGTCCTGGAGCTCGCGCCAACCGTCGAGTTGGCCCCGCTCGAGGAGCGCCGCGCCGAGCAGGCCGAGATCGACGAGGCCGAGCGCCAGCGCATCGCCGCCGAGGAGGAGGCGGAGCGCCAGCGCATCGCCGAGGAGGAAGCCGCCCGTCAGGCCGCCCAGGAGGAGCAGTACCCCACCAACCGGCTGTCGACCTGGGAGGCGCTCGCCCAGTGCGAGTCCAACGGCAACTGGTCGATCAACACGGGCAACGGCTACTACGGCGGGCTGCAGTTCCTGCCGGAGACCTGGTGGGCGGTCGGCGGTAGCGGCTACCCGCACCAGGCCTCCAAGGCCGAGCAGATCCGCCGTGGTGAGATCCTGCAGCAGCGTTACGGCTGGGGCCAGTGGCCCGCATGCTCCCGCGCGCTCGGCCTGCGCTGACCTGACCGATCCACGCCGGATCGTCCGGATCACGCTGTCCGCACCGTCCCCACCGCACCATCGAGCCGCGCCGCCCCTCCGGGCGGCGCGGCTCGTGTGTCAGGCGACGAAGGGCTCCCAGCCGGTGCCCCGGTGGCGCACCGGCACCGCGTCGGGGTGCAGGATCTCGGCCAGGATCTCCGCCGAGTCCGCGAGCCTGGGGCCGGGTCGGTTGAAGTACCGGTGCCCGTCGGTCAGCGCCACCCGACCGTCGGCGACCGCGCGGAGCTCGCCCCACCCGGGCAGCGCACGCAGGGCCGCGGCCTCCGCCCGGGTGCGGTCGAGGTCGAAGCCGCACGGCATGACGACGATGGCGTCCGGATCAGCCGCGACGACCCCCTCCCAGGTCAGCCAGGGCGAGTGCTCGCCGGCCCGTCCGAACAGCTCGTCACCGCCGGCCGCAGCGAGCAGGTCGGGCATCCAGTTGCCGGCGCTCATGAGCGGATCGATCCATTCGATGGTCACCACGCGTCGACGGGGTCGGTCCGCGGTCGCGGCGCGCACCGCCTCGATCCGGGCGCGCATCCCGTCGGCGACCGCGAGCGCGCGCTCGGCGACGCCCAGAGCCGTCGCGACGCGGCCGATGTCCTCGAACACGTCCTGCAGCGTCGACGGTTCGAGCGCGACCACCTCGACGTCCGTGCCGAGGTGGTCGTCCACGGCGCGTTGCACGTCCTGCAAGCTGACGGCGCAGACCTCGCACAGTGACTGGGTCAGCACGACGTCCGGTCGCAGTTCGGCCAGCACGTCGGTGTGGACCGTGTAGACCGACAGCGCCTGCTCCAGGATGTCGCGCAGCTGCCGGTCGATGCCACCGCTGTCACCGGTCACCGCGACGCGGGGTTCGGTGACCACGGGCAGCGCCTCCACGCCCGCGGGGTGATCGCACTCGTGCGAGCGACCGACGAGTTGGTCACCGCAACCGAGCGCGTGCACGATCTCCGTCGTCGACGGCAGCAACGACACGATCCGCATGGCGTCCGGGCTCTCTGGTCGGGGCCCGGCACGCTATCGGGTGGCATCTCCCGAGCCGGAGTCGGTCGGCGAGTCGGTCGGCGGGTCGGTCGGCGGCCCGCCCGGGGGGTCCGCGAGTCGGGGGGCCACGGCCGTCGGCAGGACCTCGAGGAACCGCTCGATCGCGGCGAGTTCGGTGTCGTCGAAGTCGTGCAGCGTGGCCATCACCCGCCCGGCCATCGCGCCGAAGAAGGCTCCCGCCAGCTCGCTCGCACTGCTCGAGACGGTGACGGTGACCCGCCGCCGGTCGCGGGCATCGGTGCCCCGCACGACATGCCCACGGGCCTCGAGCCGATCGACCAGGGCCGTGATCGCACCCGCGCTCAGCGCCAACCGTCCGCCGAGTTCGCCCATCGGCATCGGCTCGTCGGCCCGGGCCAGGTGGTTCAGGGCCGCCAGGTCCGAGCGATGCAGTTCGGCGGTCTGGCTCCAGTCGTGCTCGAGCGCGTCGAGCGCGTCGGCGAACCGCTGGAGCAGTTCCAGGATGCGGCGGCGGCGTTCGTCGGCCGCCGACGCATCGGCGGCACTGACGACGTGTCCGTCATCCGGTCCACTCATGGCGACGCTCCGAAACTTCGATGATCAAATGGTACAGTTCTCGAAATGATTTGCGTGTCCGCCCGGCCTGAGGGGTAGCACGCCCGGCAGACCCGGAGGTACCCGGCATGGTGGCCGTCTTCGATCGACTCGCCCGCATCATCGACCGCCGACCGGGACGGGTCGTCGTCCTCATGGTGCTGGTGACCCTCGGGATCGGCGCCTTCGCCGGCCAGGCCGTCAACGAGGACGGGGTCGCGGTCGACAACGAACTGTCGGCGGCGCTCGACACGATCGACGAGACCTTCGGCGAGCGACAGTCGGTCGCGCAGATCGTGGTGACGAGTACCGACGGTGCGGACGTCCGCCGGGCCGAGGCCCTGCGGACCTCGCTGGCGATCCAGGACGCGATCCAGGCCGACGACGTCGCGGACACGCTCATCGCCGACGGCCAGCAACCGCCGATCGCGTCCTTTCTGGGTGGGGCCGAGATCGCGGTCGAGATGGCGGGGCTCGATCCGGCGGTGCTGGGCGACGACGAGGTGCTGGAGCTGCAGGCCGACGCGCTCGCGATGCTGCCGCCCCAGGTCGGCGGGCTGTTCGAGGGGCTCGTCGGCAGCGACGAACCCCCGACCGCCGGGCTGATCCTGGTGTTCCAGGACACCGACGGGCTCGAGGAGGATGCGGTCGTCGAGCAGCAACGCGACCTCGCGGCGGTCGTGGACGGGGTCGAGGTGCCCGCCGGGCTCGAGGTCGAGACCTTCTCCTTCGGGCTGCTGCTGACCGGCACCGACATCGGCCCGGAGATCGGGCGGCTGTTCGGCACGGCGCTGCTCATCATCCTGCTCGTGCTCGCGGTGGTGTACTGGGTCAAGCCCGACGCCGGTCAGCGCTGGCGGCTCGGCCGGCGGACGGCCGCCGACGTCGGACTCACCCTGGCCGTGATCGTGTTCGCCGTGGTGTGGATGCAGGGGCTCGGCGTCCTGCTCGGACCCGACTACGCCGGCCTCATCGGCTACTTCTCACCCCAGACCCAGATCGTGCCGATCCTGATCATCGGGCTGGGGGTCGACTTCGCCATCCACCTGCTCGCCCGCTACCGCTCGGAGGTCGGGGTCGGTGGCGACCCGGCGGCGTCGCTGGCCGTCGCGATCCGCACCGTGGGCCTCACCCTGCTGCTGTGCACCGCGGCGACCGCCATCGGGTTCCTGACCAACCTGGCGAGCCCCGTCGACTTCCTGGCCACGCTCGGCGTGCTCGCGGCCTGCGGCATCGTGGCGGCGTTCGTGCTGACCCTGACCTTCCTGCCGGCGGTCCGGCTCATGCTCGACCGCCGGGCGCAGCGGCTCGGGCGGCTGCCCGCGTCCGCGTTGGCGACCCAGTCCAGCGCGACCCTGCCGCGCGTGATGGGCCGCACGGCCTGGCTGGCCGAGCGGGCCCCCGTGCCGACCCTCGTCGTCGCGACCCTGCTCGTCGGCATCGGTGGCTACGGGTTCACCCAGCTCGACAGCGAGTTCAATCTCACCGACTTCGTGCCGCAGGACGAGCCGCTGCTCGCGACGTTCGACGTCATCACGGAACGCTTCAACGGCGGCTTCGAGGAGTCGACCGAGGTCCTGATCCGGGGGGACGACGTCCTGACGCCCGCGGCCCACAACGCGTTGGTCGACGCGCTGGACGCGGCGGGCGACATCGACGACGTCGAGACGCTCGGTGGGCAGCCCGATGCCACCTCGATCGTGTCCGTGCTCGGGCAGGCGTTCGAGGACGACGGGCTCGCCGCCGACCTGACCGGGCTCGGTGTGCAGGACGATCTGCGGGTCGGTGCGGACACGGACGTGGGGGCGGTCTACGAGCTGCTGCTCGACGGCACGGACGGTGCGGCGGGTGTGGTCGCCCTGGACACGGCCGAGCCGCTGACCCGGGTCACGCTGCGCACCTCGGCCGGCCAGAACGGGGCTGCCCCCCTGGCCGACGACCTGGCCGGTGCGTTCGCGCCCGTCGAACGGGCGGGTGCCGAGGTGGTCCCGACCTCGCAGGAGATCGTGCAGGCGGGGATCGGGGCCGACATCGAGGACTCCCAGATCGTGTCGCTGCTGATCGCGCTGGGTGCGGCCATGGCACTGCTGGTCGTGCACTTCTGGATCGCCGAGCGCAAGCCCCTGATCGGCGTCATCACCGTGCTGCCGGTCGGGCTCGTGCTGGCGCTGACCTTCGGCACGATGGCCGTGACGGGAATCCCCTTGAACCCCGTCACGGCCACCCTGGCGGCCCTGTCGATCGGTATCGGCGTGCCCTTCACGATCCACGTGACCTCGCGGTTCCTGGAGGAACGACTCCGCGGCGAGGTCGACGGCACCGGAGCGTTGCGCCGGACCGTGGCGCAGACCGGTGGGGCGCTGGCCGGATCGGCGTTGACCACCGCCATCGGGTTCGGGGTCCTGGTCACCTCGACGCTGGTGCCCTTCGAACAGCTCGGTTACGTGATCGTGTACGCGATCGTGTACTCGTTGGTCGCGGCGGTGCTGGTCCTGCCGAGCATGCTCGCGCTGTGGGACCGGGTGGCGCCCGCCCGGAGGTGGACGGCCGGGACCTCAACCCTGCACCAGCTCGTGCTGCTCGAGCAGGACGTTGACCACGTCGCGGATCGAGATCACCCCGGTCACGGCACCGTCGCGGGTGACGGCGAGGTGGCGCACCTCGCCCGCCGCCATCGCGGCGGCCGCGTCGACCACCGTGGCGTCCTCCTCGACGCCGATGATCTCCGCCGAGGCGTGCTCCCGGACGCGGGCGAGCTCGAGGTCGACGTCCTCGACGATCGCCTCGACGAGGTCGCGCTCGGACAGCACCCCGTGCACGCCGCGGGGCGAGACGACGACCAGCAGCCCGACGTGATCGGCGGCGAGCGCGTCGGCCGCCTCGCGCAGGGTCGCGGTGGGCGTGATGGTGGCGACGGGCAGGCCGATGAGACGGCCGACCGGGTCGTTCAGGCGGATGCCGAGCATGACGGTCCCTTTCCGGATGGGAACCCGTCCGACGGTCGACACCGAGCACGGGGGCCCGTGCGGTGACCGTCGGTCCGGGTGCCGGGGTTCGAGCACGCCACCAGCATCGGGCCCGGTTCGGCTGATGGACAGGGACGCAGGTCCCCGCGCCACGGGTCCAACGTCAGCCGCGCGGGCCCGGGCCCGTGGTTCAGGCACGTGGGTCGCTGGTCAGGCGGGGTCCTCGTCCAGCAGTTGCTCGACGTCGTCCGGGCTGACCCCGGGCAACTCACCGAGCAACCTGGCCTTCTTCGCGCTGAACTCCTGATCGGTCAGATGGCCCCGCTCACGGAGATCGGCCAGCGCCTCGAGCTGCTCGACGACGTCACGGGCCCGGGTCGAACCGCCGCCCTTGAAGTGCAGCGTCCGCAGCTCCCGGGCACGGTAGATCTCGGACTGGAAGGCCTCCGGATCGGGAATGTCCATCAGCCGGCTCTGGCCGGTCTGACCCGCCGACTCGACCAGGATGTCGCCGTAGCCGAGCAACCGCTCGAGCACCTTCTGGGTGAACAGCACGTTGTTGATGTTCTCCAGCGGGATCTCCGTGCCCTGGCGGGCGACCATCCCGGAGCGCACGATGATCCGCTCCGTGGTCAGCACGTAGTTCGTGAACCACCACTCGACCAGTCGCCGCACGGACAGCACCAGCCACAGTACGACGGCGATCCCCAGCGCCCACAGGCCGTAGGGCTGGTCGGACGCGGCGAAGGCGAACGTGAAACCGACCAGGGCCGCGAACAGCATCGCCCAGCCGAGCGCGGGGAGCAGGACCCGCCAGTGGGGTCGGAACTGATGGAGGATCTCCTCGTCCTCGGTCAGCAGCCGCGTGGGGTAGCGCATCGCGATGGCTCCTCGTGATCGACCGGGTCACCCGGTGCGCCCGGGCCGGCGGATCGAGGTGCAGCGTAGACCGGGCGGTGCTCGGGCAGGCCGAACGTCACGGGCGATCGTGCCCGTGTGGCCCTGCCCGTCGGCCCCCGGACGCTGCATGCTCGAGGTGTGCCCCGACAGACGGCGCGCCGCGCCGTCCAGACCGGACAGGAGTGGTCACCATGGAACGCATCGTGGTTGGGATCGATGGCTCGGCGGATGCGCGACGCGCACTGCGCTGGGGCCTGCATGAAGCGGCCGTGCACGGTGCCGAACTGCAGCTGGTGCACGCGTATCCGACCCCGGAACTCGTCGCTCTGCCGGCGGTCGTGACGTTGCCGTCGGACGACGAGCTGCGCAAGGCCGCGGAGGAGGTCATCGCCGAGGTGCTGGCCGGTGAGGGCGGTCCGGGTGAGGTCCCGGTGACGACCACCGTGATGGCCGGCGCCGCGGCGTCGGTGCTCTGCGAGGTCGCCAAGGGCGCGCTGATGATGGTCGTCGGTGCCCGTGGACTGGGTGGCTTCCGGGGCCTGCTGCTCGGGTCGGTGACCCACCAGGTCGTCGCCCACAGCCCGTGCCCCGTGGTCGTCGCCGTGCCCGAGGGCCGCTGACAACCACTACGCTGCGCGCTCAACCGAGGCTCGGACCGGCCCCATGACCGGGGTACCGGACACCGCGTGGAGCGACGTCGTTCCCGGTGTCACCCGATGCCGGGAGGTACGACGTCATGCGGTCCGTTCCCGATCTGCCATTGGCCGGTTTCCGGTGAAGGTCGAGCGCTTCACCGTCGAACTCGACGGCTTCGCCACACCGGTCACCGCGGAGCGTCAGACACCGGCGCGTCGTCGTGGCGCGCCGGTGCTGTTGACGCCCGGTGCCGGCGGCGACCTCGACGGCGACGGCCTCGTGGCGTTGGCCACGGTGCTCGCCGAGCTGGGGCACACGGTCGTGCGGGCGAATCTGCCCCACAACGAGACGCGCCGACGGCCACCGAAGGCCGAGCGGTCCACGGGGGCCTACCGCCAGCTGCTGGCGGGGGTCGCGGCACGCGTGGACGCCGATCGGTCCTGGATCGTGGGTGGCAAGTCCTACGGAGGCAGGGTCGCCTCGATGGCGGTGGCCGGGGGCATGACGGCCGCTGCGCTGTTGCTGTACGGCTATCCGCTGCACCCGCCGGGCAAGCCGGAGCAACTGCGCGTCGGGCACTGGCCCGCGATCGCCGTGCCGTGCCTGTTCCTGCAGGGCGAGCGCGACACGTTCTCGTCGCCGGAACTGCTCGCAGAGTGCGTCCACAAGCTGCCTCGACGTCCCGCCGTGGTCGTGGTCCCCGGTGGCGACCACTCGCTGCACGTCACGGGCCGGGCCAGTGCCGATGGGACACCGAGCAACCCGCCGACGACGATCGCGTCGTTGCGCGACGAGCTGCGCAACTGGTTGGCGGGGCTGGACGGCTGAGGTGTCCCGTCGGTGCCGGGTCCGACGCCGGGCCCGATCGGACTAGCGTCCCGGCGACCGGGCCGGACGAGGCCCGGGCGGCGAGGAGCGGGTGGTGAGGAGCGGGTCGTGATCAACGAGTTCAGGGAATTCATCAACCGGGGCAGCTTCATCGACCTGGCGGTGGGGTTCGTCATGGGCGTGGCCGTCACCGGCATCGTCCAGACGATCGTCGGCCGCCTGATCATGCCCCTGGTGGGGCTGCTGTTCGGTGAGGCCAACTTCGACAACCTGCTGACCTTCGGTGACGCGGTCGGCGAGGACGGTGTCCCGATCGGATCGGTCGGTGCGGTGCTGACGTCCGTGGTGAACTTCCTGCTCGTCGCGCTGGTGCTGTTCCTGATCGTGCGGGCCTACAACCGCATGCAGCGCGACGAACCGGACGAGCCGGAGCCCGAGGCCGACGCCGAGGAGGTCGTGTTGCTGCGCGAGATCCGCGACGCGCTGCGCCGCGACGCGCCGGCCGACGACGCGCCGGCGTCCTCGCCGCCCGAGGCACCGTCCGCGTGACGCCGGCGGGTGTCAGCTGTCGGCTCCGTCGAACCGGCGGGCGACGGCCCGCTGGACCGCGCGCGCCGCGGCGTCCTGCTCCGCGGCTTCGGTCTCGCTGACCAACGACCCCTGGGATCCGGGTCGGACGTAGCCCTGTGCCCGTGCGGTCGCCGCCACGGCCTCGGCGACCACCGGCACCACCGACCGGTCGAACGGCGAGGGGATGATGTAGTCGGCCGCGAGATCGTCGCCCACGATGGAGGCGATCCCCTCGGCGGCGGCGATCTTCATCTCGTCGGTGACCGTGGTGGCCGCCGCATCGAGCAGTCCGCGGAACAACCCCGGGAACGCCAGCACGTTGTTGATCTGGTTGGGGAAGTCGGAACGCCCGGTGGCCATCACGGCGACCTCGCCACGCGCGATGTCGGGATGGATCTCCGGTGTCGGGTTGGCCAGGGCGAACACGATCCGCGGCTCGGCCATCGTGCGTACGGCGTCGAGCGACAGCGTCTCCGGGCCGGACACTCCGATGAACACGTCCGCACCGACGAGCGCCTCGGCCTGGCCACCGGTCAGCTCGCGGGGGTTGGTCTGTTTGGCGACGCGACGGCGGATGGGATCGAGACCGGCCTTGCGGCGGGGTTCGACGATCCCGTCGATGTCGACCGGGACGATGTCCTCGATGCCGGCGGCCCGCAGCAGGTTGATGATGGCGACACCTGCGGCACCGACGCCCTGCACGACCACCCGCAGCGACGCCAACTCCCGGTCGACGACCCTGGCGGCGTTCATCAGGGCGGCGAGCACGATCACGGCCGTGCCGTGCTGGTCGTCGTGGAACACCGGGATGTCGAGCCGCTGGCGCAGCTTGCCCTCGATCTCGAAGCACCGCGGGGCGCTGATGTCCTCGAGGTTGATGCCCCCGAACCCGCCGGCGATGCGCGCGACCGTGTCGACGAACAGATCCGGGTCCTGCTCGTCGACCAGGATCGGGTAGGCGTCGACGGCGCCGAAGGACTTCAGCAGCATCGCCTTGCCCTCCATCACCGGCAGGGACGCGAGCGGTCCGATGTCCCCGAGTCCGAGCACGGCCGAGCCGTCGGTGATGATCGCGACCGCGTTGGACTTGATGGTCAGCCGGTAGGCGGCGACGGGGTCCTCGGCGATCATGCGGCAGACCTTGGCGACCCCCGGGGTGTAGACGAGGCCGAGGTCCTGCGGACCGTTGACCTCCCGGGTCACCTCGACGCGGATCTTGCCGCGGTCGTGAGCGGCGAGGACCTGGTCGGTGATGGCCAGCAGTTCCACGCCATCGAGGTCCACCAGCATCGCGGCGAGATCGTCGGCGTGCACGTCGTCGCGGACCTGCACCGTGACGTCCCGGAACGTGACGTGGCGCTGAGCGCTGGTCGTCTCCGTGGCGACCACCTCGCCGCCGCCCTCGTCGATGGCCGTGACGAGTGCGCCGAGCCGGCCCGGGAGCTTCTCCATGGCGACGCGGTAGGTGATGCGTTGTGGCAGGGGTGGCACGACGGGCTCCGTTCGGTTGCGGCGGACAGGCGCAGCCGCGCGAGGATACGTCCGCGCGCGCCGACGACCCCATCGGCACACGCCACGTGGGTACGTGCGGACCGATGGACCCGGTGGCCCGTTAGCATCGCCCGCGCCGCCGTCCCCCCGCCGCACCAAGCCGAGGTCCCATGTCCACCGCGTCGTCCCCCGAGCTCGCCGACCTGGCGATCACGACCATCCGCACCCTGGCCATCGACGCGGTCCAGGCCGCGAACTCGGGGCACCCGGGCATGCCGATGGGGTGTGCGCCGATGGCCTACGTGCTGTTCAACGAGGTGCTGCGCCACGATCCGGCCCGGCCCGACTGGCCCGGCCGCGACCGCTTCGTGCTGTCGGCCGGACACGGCTCGATGCTGCTGTACGCGATGCTGCATCTGACCGGCTACGACGAGCCGACGCTCGACGACATCAAGGCCTTCCGGCAGTTCGACGCGCCCACGGCCGGTCACCCGGAGAGCTTCGAGCTGGCCGGGGTGGAGACCACGACCGGGCCGCTCGGCCAGGGGTTCGCCAACGGCGTCGGTATGGCGCTGGCGGCCGAACGGCTCGCGGCCGAGTTCGGCGACGCGGTGGTGCCGCAGCGCATCTACGGCATCGTCTCCGACGGCGACCTGATGGAGGGCGTCAGCGCGGAGGCCGCGTCCCTGGCGGGGCATCTGCAGCTCGGCCGGGTCACCTACCTCTACGACGACAACGCCATCACGATCGACGGCGGCACCGACAAGGCCTTCGGCGAGGACGTGCTGGCGCGGTTCGACGCCTACGGCTGGCACACCGCCCGGGTCGCGGACGGCAACGACCTCGACGCGATCCGTGCCGCCATCGCTGCGGCGGATGCCGACGAGCGCCCGTCGTTGATCGCGGTCCGGACCACCATCGGCTTCGGTTCGCCGGCCAAGGCCGGGACCTCCGGGGTCCACGGCGCGCCGCTCGGCGACGACGAGGTGGCCGCCACCAAGGCCGCCTACGGCTGGGACCACCCGGCCTTCCACGTCCCCGACGAGGTCCGCAGCCACCTCGACGCCCGCGAGCGCGGGGCCGGGCTGCGGGCCGACTGGGAGTCGTCGCTCGACGCCCTGCGGGCCCAGGACCAGGCTCAGGCCGCGGCGTTCGAGCGGCGGGTCATCCGCGGCGAGCTGCCCTCGGACTGGATCGATGCACTGCCGGAGTTGGACGCCAAGGACGCCACCCGCAAGCACTCGGGGGCCGTGATCAACGCCCTGGCCCCCGTCCTGCCGGAGCTGCTCGGGGGATCGGCCGACCTCGCGGCCTCCAACAACACCGACGTCGACGACGGAGGCGACTTCTCGGCACCCGACGCCGACGGTCCCGACGCGCGCGGCCGACATGGCCGCAACCTGCGCTTCGGGATCCGTGAGCACGCGATGGCGTCCATGGCCAACGGCATGGCGCTGCACGGTGGGGTCCTGCCGTACGTGGCCACGTTCCTGGTCTTCACCGACTACTGCCGCCCCGCGATCCGCCTGTCGGCGTTGATGCGCGCGCGGGTGGTCTACGTCATGACCCACGACTCGATCGGACTCGGCGAGGACGGCCCCACCCACCAGCCCGTCGAACACCTGTCGGCGTTGCGGGCCATCCCCGGGCTGACGGTGCTGCGTCCCGCCGACGGTGCGGAGACCGTGGCCGCCTGGCGCAGCGCGATCGAGGCCGACGGTCCGTCGGTCATCGCCCTGACCCGCCAGGGCCTGCCCCCGCTGGGCCAGCGTCCCGCCGACGGCCCCGCCCGGGGTGGCTACGTACTCAGCCAGCAGGGCGGCAGCGGTGACACGCCCGACGTGGTGCTGATCGCGACCGGCTCCGAGGTGCAGCTCGCGGTCGGTGCCGCCGAGCTGCTCGCCGCCGAGGACGTGTGCGTGCGGGTGGTGTCGATGCCGTCCTGGGAGTTGTTCGACGCGCAGGACCAGGCCTATCGCGATCGCGTGCTCCCGCCGGCCGTGCGCGCCCGGGTCGCGGTGGAGGCCGGGGTCAGCCACGGCTGGCACCGGTACGTCGGCGACATCGGCGAGGTGGTGGGGCTCGATCGCTTCGGTGCGTCCGCCCCGGCCGACCGGCTGTTCGCCGAGTTCGGGTTCAGTGCCGACAACGTGGCCGCGGCCGCGCGTCGCAGCCTGGCTCGGCGACCCTGAACGCTCAGCGGCGCTTGCGGCCGCGCGGCTTGTAGGGCCGTTGGCCCGGCGGTGGTGTGTGGTTCGCGGCGGCATCCGGACCCGGGTCCGGACGCGTCGCGCGGGGGGTGTCGCCCGGGCGTTCACCGGGGAGGTGGCCGCCACGGTTCGAGCCGCCCGTGCGGGGCGAGCTCCCCGTGCTGGTCGTGCTGCCCGACCCCGCGTCTGACGTGCCACCTCGACGCGAGAACCGGCGCTTGAGTCCATCGAGAAGGCCGGGACCGGACGTGTCCGTGGCCGAGGTCGCGGGCGGTCGCCGGCGCTGCTTCTGGCCCTCCGCGACGGCGAGGTTGAGCGTCTCGGCGCGGCGCGCGCGGCGCAGCCAGAAGGCGGACATCAGCAGCAGGAAGGCCGTCGCCGCCCCGGCGTTGATCAGCACCTGGTCCGGGGTGCTGCCGAGTGCGAACTGCACCACCCCGATCACCGGTCCGATCAGCCAGGCGAACTTCCAGAACCGGGCCTGACGGCGCGCGATCCACACGGCGATGGCCGCGTGCTTGCGGTCGCCGACCTGCTGTCCCCGATTGACCGACTTCAGGATGGCACGTCGCTCGGCCACCGGTAGCTGGGTGAAGCGGCGCTGACTCTCGATCTTGCCCGGGATGCTGGCCAACGTGGTTCCTCCGGCACGCGGGGTGCGTCGGGGGTGGGGACGCGCGGGGATGGGCGACGTCCGGGGTTCGGCCGCCAGGGTAGGCGTCGCGCGATGCCGGGACGGTGTGGGGCCGGTGTGACCCCGTCAGCGGCCCCATCGGGTCCGAAGTCTGCGGCGAGGCCCGAGCAGCACCGTGCACAGGAGCCGCCATGATGCAGCGACCGACCCCGGACCGCCCCGGCCCGGGACAGGAGTCCGTGTGGGACTATCCGCGCCCGCCGGCCGTGGCACCGACCGATGCCCATGTCGTCGTCTGGTTCGGCGGCCGGGTCATCGCGGAGACACGCAACGCCCTGCGGGTGATGGAGACCTCGCACCCGCCGTCGTTCTACCTGCCGCGCGCGGATGTCGACGAGCAGGTGCTGGTGGCTGTCCATCACCGGACGTTCTGCGAGTTCAAGGGGCAGGCCGCCTACGCGGACCTGGTCGTCGACGACCAGCGCTCACCGTTGGCCTGCTGGTGGTATCCGGAACCGGTCGAGGCGTACGCGGCGTTGCGTGACACCATCACCTTCTACCCGAGTCGGGTCGAGCGGGCCACGGTCGACGGCGAGGAGGTCCGCGCCAGCGAGGGGGACTTCTACGGCGGGTGGATCACCTCGGCCGTGGCGGGTCCCTTCAAGGGCGGCCCCGGCACGATGTGGTGGTAGGGGCGGCCCCGGCACGATGTGGTGGTAGGGGCGGGACGCGGTCCCGACGGCGTGGCTGCCCGACGGTGCCGCCGGGCGTGCAGCGCGCCCGGAACCGGCATGGCGAGCGTCAGCGCGGCGACCCCCGTGGCCACAGCGCGCCGAGGAGGCCCATCCCCGCCAGCAGCGACACCAGGGGCACCAGCCGCAGGCCGGTCGCGGACGTCGGATCGTCCAGGCCCTCGATCATGATGCGGGCCAGGCCGAACGCGAAGGCCCCGAGCCCGACGAGCGTGCGCAGCGACCCGTCGCGTGGCACCGGCTCCGCCTGATCCTCCAGACGCCGGAAGACCGCGACCAGGATGCCGAGCACCAGCGCACAGGCGAGCAGCCACACGGGACGCATCGCCCACCAGCCGGCATCGATCCGCTCGAAGCGGGGCCACAGGCCCGTCGGGTGGACCGCGAGGCCGACCGCGACCATCGCCGTCATGTGCCACAGGAAGATTGTCAGGACGGCCGATGCGCACACCACGACCGGTGCCCACACCCGGGGTCGGGCCAGGAGTCGCTGCAGTGGTCGCCGGACGGCGACCACGAGCGCGAGCTGCGCGATCGCGTACAGCCACAACGCCAGGCTCGGCGGATCGGTGTTGTGCCGCTCCGCACCGAACACCGCCACCATGCTGAGCGGGTAGTCGAACCGGATGATGAGCGTCGCCACCGCCATCGTCGCGCCGAGGGCGATCAGGACGCAGCGGCCGGGATCGGGCATACGCGCGTGGTTCCAGAAGTAGCCCAACTGGTGGATCCCGCCCCACAACAGCAGGTAGCTGGCGAAGCCCACGACCGGGGTGCCGGCGCGGATGAGCGCATCGACCACACCGGTGGCCACGACGGCGAGAGCGGGGACCCACAGGCCGTAGCGGTCGTGGAGCCGCAGCGTGACCGGCACGATGGCGATGACCAGGATGTAGACGACCAGGAACCACAGGGGGAGCAGCACCCCCTCGGTCGCCCGCGTCACCAGCTGGTCGTCGATCCCGAGTCGGGCACCGCCCACGGTGATGCCGACCGCGACGACGAACACCGGGAGCATGGGGGTCAGCAGCCGCCGTGCACGTCGGCGGAACCACCGTGGCCAGCTGCGCCCCCGCTCCTCGGCCCGCCGCCACGAGGTGGCGTTGAGGTGACCGCCGACGAAGAAGAACAAGGGCATCACCTGGAAGATCCAGGTCAGCAGGTGGGCCTGGGGGACCCACTGCAGGGCCTGGCCGACGACCGGATCGTCGTTGCGATAGAGCACGGCGGTCACCAGCCAGTGTCCGAGGACGACGAAGCCGATCGCGGTCAGACGCAACAGGTCGGCCACACGGTCGCGGTCGTCGGGCGTGCTCGCCTCGATCTCGTGCGGGTCGATCCAACGCTGCAGGGGTCTCAGCGGCAAGCCTCCCTCGTGGGCGACACGGCCCGGGCAGGCTGGCACCGGGGGGCGGCCGTCATCATCGGCGGTACGGCTCCTCGTCGGGTCCGGTCAGCCCGGAAAGCCCTCGTCGTAGCGCCACACGTGGCTGTCGCTCGAGGTGGTGCCGTCGGGATAGGTCATGGTCCGTCCACAGCGCACACTGAACGCCCCGCCGGGGCCCTCGACGTCGAACGTTGCACCGATGAAGGAGTCGACCTCCGCCCAGGGACGGCTGACGAAGCTGACCGTCACCGAGGTCGCGTCGTGGTCGGTCAGGATGGTGATCGGGTGCGGGGAGTCGTTGGTCACGACGACGTCGAGGGTGTTGAAGATCAGGGTCGCCTCCCGGCACATGGGATACCGCGGGAAGTAGATCGAGTGCGGTCGGAACGCGTCGATCTGGATGCCCGCGAACCAGGCGGCGTTCAGGAAGGTCGTCCCCATCTGGCTGACGCCACCGCCCACCACCGAGATCACGTCGCCGTCGTCGATGAACCCGTTCTCGACGAAGCCGCGCGCCGCGGTCCGCTGGCCGATGCCCTGGTTCAGCGAGTAGGTCTCGCCGGGTGCGATGACGTCCCCGTCGATGTAGTCGGCGGCGAGCTGGATGTTCTGGTTGCGCGGCTGGCCGGGCGCGGTGAAGTCCGTCGTGAAGCTCGACACCACCTGCCGTTCACGGAGCGGCGGCTGGATCTGCGGTGTCTCGGGCGGGGGGAAGTCGCGGAAGACGTCGATCACGATCCGTTGTGGATCCGACAGCCGCTCCACGACGAAGGGCTGGGCCTCGTCCACGCCGATGAAGAACGTGTGCCGGCCCTCGAACAATGCACTGCCGACGACCTCGGTGACGACGCCGTCCTCGCCCGTCTGGACGCGGTCGCCGTCCCAGATCTCGAGGTCGTCGGGCAGATCCGCGGGCAGCGCCACCCCGGTGACCACGACCTCGAGCACGGCGTCACCCGCGACATCGACGGGATCGCCGGTTCCCGGCTCGCGCGCCTCGTCGACGTACGTCATCTGCCAGCCGGCCTCGCCCTCACCGCCGATCTCGAACACGACCCGGTCGAAGTAGGTGTGCTCACCGGTGCGGACATCGGTGACGCCCTTCATCCCCGCCATCGAGTCCACCTCGCGCCGTTCGGTCGTCGGGACGTCCTCGGCCGGTTCGACGAGCTCGGGGAACCGGCCCTGCGCGGCGATGGCGTCCATGGCGCGGGCGAGAAACGATGCCATCTGCGCCCGCGTGACCGGATCCTGCGGCCCGTAGGTGCCGTCCTCGCGCCCGGTCACCACCTCGGCGGCCGCGAGTTTGGCGATGGTGTCGGCGTGGGTGGTGCCGGCGACGTCGGGGAAGGCGTCCGTGGACGGCAACTCGTCATCGATCACGAACTCGATCGACCGTGCGATGAAGCTGGCCATCTGGCCCCGGGTCACCTCCCGGCCCGGGGCGAAGGCCTCGTCGCCGACACCCGCGACGACCCCGGCGGTCGCCAACTTGCGGATGCCGGGCTGATGGACCACGGCGTCATCGGTGAACGCCGCGTCGATCGGCAGCTCGTCCTGAATGACGAGCTCCAGCATCCGGGTCGTGAACGTCGCCATCTGGCCCCGGTCGACCGTGGCGTCCGGCGCGTAGACGCGCCCCTCGTCGCTGCGGTCGCTGCCCTGGGTGATCAGGTAGTAGGCGATGCAGTTGATCGCGCTGGCGTGGACCCCGTCGTCGACATCGAGGAAGCGATCGAGGTGTTGCGCGGCGAATGGACACGCACCATCGATGCCGCGCGCTGCGGGTTGCTCCTGCGCCTGCGTCACGGACGGGACCGTCAGGCTCAGCACCAGCGCGCCGAGGGCGGCCAACAGCATGCCCGTTGGGAAGTGGGGTCGGGCACGGTTGGTGCCGGCAGCGGCGCTCGCTCGTGCGACTGGCTCGGTTCTCACTCGGCACCATCCGTGTTGACGACAGGCTGCTCGGCGCACATCGGCACGCGCACCGACACTGCGACCGCTTCGACGATCGCGTCACGACCACACCTAGGACCGCTGACCGTCACCCCCCTGGCCGAACGGACGATGGCCTTCCCCGTCGTGGTCCTGTGGCGATCCTGGCGGCACCGCGCCTGCCGGGTGCGCCGGATGCTCGGATCGTGCGCGCGGCGTCGCGTCCGGGCGTTCATCAGATGTTTCCTTTCTCTATTCCGTAGTAGGACTACTATCAATCACATGAGCCCTACTCCGAAGCAGACGAAGCAGATGCCGGATGAGCCGATCCACAACCGGCTCGCGGTCCTACGGGCCGAGCGTGAGCTTTCCCGCCGTGACCTCGCGGACGCGATCGGTATCCACTACCAGACGGTCGGCTACCTCGAACGCGGCGAGTACTCGCCGAGCCTCGCGCTCGCCTTCCGCATCGCCCGGTTCTTCGAGCTGCCCATCGAGGCGGTGTTCGCCGATCGTCCGTTCGAACGGATGAGCGCCGTCGTCTACGACCAGCGAGGAGCGTCCGAATGAGTGCATCCATCGAGCCGGTCGAGCCCGCCGGCCCGGCCCACGGGCGTCACGGGGCGGGCACCATCGCCACCGCGATGGCCGACCCCCGCTACGACCGCTTCCGCAACCCGCGCTGGCGTCGACGTCTGAGTCTGCTGCAGCTGCTCGCGACCGCCGCGCTGATCGGTGCCGGTGCGCTCGCGCTGCAGCTCGGCGGCGTCGGCCTCGCCGTCGCCCTGGCCGTCGCCTTCATCCCGTGGATGCTGGTGACCGGTGCGCTGAACGCCAGCGTGCACGGGCTCACGGAGATCCGCGACGCCGACCTCGACGAGCTGCAACGCCGCATCCGCGACGCGGTCTACCGGCGCGCCTATCGGATCGTCGCCACGGTGGTGCTCGCGGTCGTGGTGGTCGTGCCGTTCGTGGCGGCCGATGGGATCGCCACGGGACCGGCGCTCGTGATGGGCGCGCTGCTGCTGGCGCTGGTGCTCGGGCTGCCGGTCCACCTGCTGGCCTGGACCCTGGCCGACGACGACTGCTGACCGCGTCGCCGTGGACCGCTGGCCGCACGGCCCCCTCGCCCGGGTGGACCGCCGACGACACCTCGTACGCTCGGGCGCACCATCCGTCATCAGCTGAGAGGTCACCGACGTGTCCGTCGTGAAGATCAACGTCATCACGGTTCCCGCAGAACGTGCCGAGATGCTCGAAGCGCGGTTCGCCGCCCGCGCCGGTGAGGTCGAGCACGTCGACGGCTTCGAGTCGTTCGATCTGCTGCGCCCGACCGGCGGCACCGACCGCTACCTCGTCGTCACCAAGTGGCGGGACGACGCGGCGTTCGAGGCGTGGATGAACTCCGAGTCGTTCCAGCGCGGCCACGCCCAGAGCGGCGGTGGCACACCGGCCGGCGGCGAACAGTCGGGCGGCGGTCACCCGGGCGGCGACGGTGAGGGCCACCCCCAGGCGGCCGGGCACCCCGGAACCGACGGTCCGCCGGCGGGCGGGGAGCGGCCCGCGGCCACCGGCGCGGAGCTGTGGGCATTCGAGGTCGTCACCAGCGCGACGGGCACCACGCCCTGATCGTCCTCGCGCCCGCCGGTCGCCGGTCCGGCGCTCGGTAGCATCGCCCGTCCCCGTGCCACCTCGCAGGAGTCGAATCGCCATGGCCAGCCACACCGCCGAGATCGCCGCCCAGCGGCAGCGGTTGGCCCAGCTCGACCACGACCTCGACATCCCCGGCAAGCGCAACCGCTACGACGAGCTCCAGCACCTCGCGGCCGAGCCCGACCTGTGGAACGACACGGATCGGGCGCGTGAGGTCACCACCGAGCTGTCACGGGTCGAGGACGACCTCAAGCGCTACGACCGGCTGATCGAGCAGCTCGACGACCTCGAGGTGCTCGCCGAGCTCGCCGACGAGGAGGGCGACGAGTCCTCGGTCGCCGAGGTCGGCCGGGGACTGATCACGGTCGCGGCGGAGCTCGACCGGCTCGAGGTCGTCACCATGCTCGGTGGCGAGTACGACCACTCGGATGCGCTGGTGTCCGTCCACGCCGGTGAGGGCGGTGTCGACGCGATGGACTGGGCCCACATTCTGCAGCGCATGTATCTCAAGTGGGCGGAGAAGCGCGGCTACGACGCGGAGGTGTTCGACCAGTCCTACGGCGAGGAAGCCGGGCTGAAGTCGACCACCTTCGAGATCCGCGGGACCGACGTCTACGGCTGGCTGAACGTCGAACACGGCGTGCACCGGCTCGTGCGCATCAGTCCGTTCGACTCCCAGGCGCGGCGCCAGACCTCGTTCGCGCTGGTCGACGTCGTGCCGGTGCTGCCGGAGATGGACTCGGAGATCGAGGTCCCCGACGAGGACATCCGGGTCGACGTCTACCGCTCGTCGGGGCCCGGCGGGCAGAGTGTCAACACCACCGACTCCGCGGTGCGCATCACCCACAACCCGACCGGCATCGTGGTCAGCTGCCAGAACGAGAAGTCGCAGCACCAGAACAAGGCGGTCGCGCTACGCGTGCTGAAGGTCAAGCTCGCCGAGGTGCAGCGCCAGGAACGCGCCGAACACCTCGACGAGCTGCGCGGTGGCGTGCAGAACGTCGGTTTCGGCTCGCAGATCCGCAGCTACGTCATGCACCCCTACCAGATGGTCAAGGACCTGCGCTCGGAGTACGAGACCGGCAACGTGCAGGCCGTGCTCGACGGCGACCTCGACGGTCTGCTCGAGGCGGAGCTTCGCCACCGGGTCCGCCAGGCCGAGACCGACGAGGATTGAGTCCGGCCCGGCTGCCGCGCTGACCACGGCCCGGTGCGACGCCGGCCGCCCCCGGGACGTCGACCCTGATGTCGACCCTGGCCGTTCGGTGAGGGCCGTGCCCTCGCGGTCCCGACGGGCGGCTGTTGTACGCTGCCGCGTCGGCAGCGCCCGGTGGGAACACGCCGCCCGGCCGACCTGCCACGGGGACCCGCAGCATCCTTCGCCCGACCGACGACGCACCGGCATCCATGTGATCAGGCTCGAGAACGTCACCAAGACCTACAAGCGCGGCGGCGACGACGAGGTCGTGGCCCTCAAGAGCGTGTCCATCGAGGTCGTCAAGGGCGAGTTCGTGTTCGTGGTCGGTCCGTCCGGGTCCGGCAAATCGACGTTCATGAAGCTGCTGACCCGCGAACAGCTCCCCGACGAGGGCGACGTCTGGGTGGCGGGCAAGGACCTCGCGAGCCTGCGGGCCTGGAAGGTGCCGATCCTGCGCCGCGAGATCGGCTACGTCTTCCAGGACTTCAAGCTGCTGCCCAACAAGACGGTCTACGAGAACGTCGCCTTCGCCCTCGAGGTCATCGGCAAGGGTCGCCGCGACATCGACAAGCGGGTCCCGGAGGTGCTGGAACTCGTCGGGCTCACCGACAAGGCCCGGGCCCAACCCCACGAACTGTCCGGTGGGCAGCAGCAGCGGGTGTCCGTGGCGCGCGCGTTCGTCAACAACCCGCGCATCCTGTTGTGCGACGAGCCGACCGGGAACCTGGACCCCTCGACCTCCATCGGCATCATGAAGTTGCTCGACCGCATCAATCGCACCGGTGCGACGGTCGTCATGGCGACCCACGACCAGCACATCGTCGACTCGATGCGCCGCCGGGTGATCGAGCTCGAGAACGGCATCGTGGTGCGCGACCAGACCCGCGGGGTCTACGGCTACGGCAGCTGACCACCCCCGCGGGCGACGGCGCGCCACCGCGCCACGCCCGGAAACCCTGCACGACCGACACGACACGGAGTTCGAGGCATGGCCCGTTGGCGCTACCTGCTGCAGGAAGCCTTCATCGGCCTGCGACGCAACCTGATGATGACCTTCGCGGTCATCCTGTCGGTGACCGTGTCGTTGACGCTGCTCGGCGCGAGCCTGCTGCTCTCCGATCAGGTCGACCTCGCGACCGACGACTGGGTCGGCCGGGTCGAGGTCTCCATCTTCCTGTGTGACGACCGGGTCTGCCCCGCGATCACCCCGGAGCAGCAGGAGGAGTTGCGCGACGAGCTCGAGGCGCAGGAGGTCGTCGCCGAGGTCTTCTATGAGTCCAAGCAGGACGCCTACGACCGGTTCACGGAGCTGTTCGCCGACCAGCCGTCACTCGTGGAGTCGATCGATCCGGACACCCTGCCGGCCTCCTTCCGGGTCCGGCTCGAGAACCCGAACCTGTTCAACGTCATCGCCGATCAGTTCGAGGCGTTCCCCGGGGTCGAGGAGATCGTCGACCAGCGTGAGGTGCTCAACCAGTTCCTGCGCTTCACCAACGTGGTGCGCAACGCCGCCCTGGTGGTCGCTGCGATCCAGCTGATCGCCGCCGGTGTGCTGATCGCGAACACCATCCGGGTCGCCGCCTTCGCGCGGCGCGAACAGACCTCGATCATGCGGTTGGTCGGTGCCAGCAACTGGTACATCCGCCTGCCGTTCGTGCTCGAGGGGGTGATCGCCGGGCTGATCGGTGGGCTGGTCTCCTGGGGGCTGTTGTGGGCGACGGTGCCCCGGATCGCCGGCAATCTCGCCCGGGACATCGAGCTGATGCCGTTCATCGGGGCGACGCAGGTCATCGCGGTCGGGCCGTGGCTGCTGATCGCCGGGACCGGGATCGCCGCGGTCGCGTCCGTGCTGGCGCTGCGTCGCTTCCTCGACGTCTGACATCACCCCAGCGGCTCGTCGGCTGTGACATGAGATCCTTCTCGTGGCTCATGTGCTTGCTGTAGCCTGTCGCCACGCGTGAGTCTCACGGAGCGGTGTTGCCCGGAGACGGAGCGTGACGGAGACGGCCGTGGGTGCAGGGGCGAGGTGGAGCGGCCCGTGGGGTCGGGCGCTGGCCGTCGGCATGGCCATGGTGGTCGTCGTGCCCGCCGTCGGCGTCGCCCAGCCGGACGGCGGGTTGCCGCCCGAGGTGCTGAGCGGTGAACTCGGGGACCTCGACGACGCGCAGGAACAGGCGCAACGCGAGCTGGCCGCGATCGAGTCACGCACCGGTGACGCCCGTGCGGTCCTGGCCGAGGTGGTCGCGGAACTCGACGACGCCGAGGTGGCACGCGCGCAGGCGGAGACGGATCTGGCCGCCGCGTCCAACGCCCGTGACGACGCCCTGGCGGCAGTCGAGCGCGCCGAGGCGCGACTCGCCGACGTGACCGACGAGCTGGCCGTGACAGAGCTCGAGCTGGCCGCGCGTCGCGCCCAGCTCGACGCGCGGGTGCGGGCCGGCTTCAAGTACGGGCAGGTGTCGTTCCTCGAGGCGTTCCTCGGTACCGCCGACATCGCCGAGTTCCTGAACTCCAACACCTACGTCGCCAGTGTGCTGGAGGGCGACCGGGTCCTGGTCGAGGACGTCATCGGCCTGCTCGACGCCGTCGAGCGTCAACGGGCGACCGCGATCGACCTGCGCGACGAGGCCGACCGGTCGCTGGCCGACGCCGAGGCCGCGACCGTGGCCATGGACGAGGCCCTGCAGGAGCTCGCGGTGTTGGCCGCCACCATCGACGAGCGGCGACGCGAGCAGGTGGTCGCGCTCGCCGCCCTGGAGGACGACCGCGCATCGATCGAGTCGCACCTCAGTGGTCTGGAGGTCGAGTCGCAGCGGATCGGTGCGCAGCTGGCGGCCATCGCCGCCCAGCAGGCGGAGGAGGAGGCACGTCGCCAGGCGGCCGCGGAGCAGCAGCGACGCGAGCAGGAGGCGGCCGAGGCCGCACGTGAGGCCGAGCGACAGGCCGAGGAGCAGCGACTGGCCGCCGAACGCGAGGCCCGGCGCGAGCAACGGACCGAGGACGAGGCCCCGGCGTCGGGGTCGAACGGGTCGGGGTCGAACGGATCGGGTTCGAACGGGTCGGGGTCGAGCGGGTCGGGTTCGAACGGGTCGGGGTCGAACGGGTCGGGTGACGAACTCGTCGCGCCGGCACCCAGCGCCGGTGGGAACTGGGTGCGTCCTGTCGCCGGTCGGCTCACGTCCGGTTTCGGGCCCCGGTGGGGTCGGAACCACAACGGCGTCGATCTCGCCGGCACGGTCGGCAGCGGGGTCGTCGCGGCACGTCCCGGCACGGTCGTCCACACGATCGCCTCGTGTCATCCGACCAGTTCGTTCGGGTGCGGGGGTGGCTTCGGCAACTACGTGCTCGTCGCCCACCCGGGGGGTTTCGCGACGATCTACGCACACCTGTCGTCGGTCGCGGTGGTCGTCGGCGACGAGGTGGCGGCCGGGCAGGCCCTCGGTGGGATCGGTAACTCGGGCAACAGCTACGGCTCGCATCTGCACTTCGAGATCCGTGAGGCCGGTGTGCCCCGCAATCCCTGCGGCTACATCAGCTGTTAGGGCCGAGCCCTCGACGGGCGGCCGTGGAAGGCTCCGTCGCCACGTCGCTACGCTCGCGGGCTATGGCGAAGAACAATGGCAAGGGCGACGGCACCAAGCTCATCGTGAGCAACCGCAAGGCCCGGTTCGACTATTTCCTCGACGACCGTTACGAGGCCGGTCTCGTGCTCGCCGGCACCGAGGTCAAGTCGCTGCGCGACGGCAAGGGTTCGCTGGTCGAGGCCTGGGTCAAGGTCGACGATGGTGGGGAGGCGTGGCTGATGCAGGCCCACATCCCCGAGTACGCGTTCGGCAACCGCAACAACCACGACCCGACCCAGCCGCGCAAGCTGCTGCTGCATCGCCGGGAGATCGACGAACTGGCCCACGCGGTGGCTGCCAAGGGGGTGGCCCTGGTGCCGTTGCGGCTGTACTTCCGCAATGGCCGGGTCAAGCTGGAGTTCGCCGTCGGGCGCGGCAAGAACGTCGCCGACAAGCGTCAGACCTCCAAGGAACGCGACGCCAAGCGCGAGATCGAACGGGCCATGAAGACGCGCCGCTGACGCGGCTGTGCGGTGCGGGTGGCCGTCGGACGCACCGGTTCGTCGCCGCTGCAGACGCCGCTGGGACAGGCGGGTGTGGTCGAACCGTCACTGACCGTCATGGAAATGTCACACTCCCGTGACCCGACCGTTGGCGGAACACGGCATCATGCAGTACGGTCATCGACCCCCTCAAGTCGGGGGCGCGACCCACCGATAGGTCGGAAAGACCCCTCGGTCGGCATGCGATTGAGAACTTCACAGCGTCGATGCGCCGCACTCAACACACGGGGCTGACTCGGTTTCGATCGTGGTCAGGCCGTTGCCATGGGAGCGTGCCGAGGGTGCTCGCGCGACCTCGATAATCCCACGCGAGAACTTATACCTGCCGACAAAAACGACATGGTACTCGCAGCCTAAACACCTGCGACGATCCGCCCTCGATGCCTCGTAGGGGGGCCGGATCGACATCACGAGGCTCAACCCCGAAGGCACTGACCGCCGGGCCGAGGGGAACATTCAACGGTGGTATGGACGTGGAGTCTGCCTGGCTCCGGAGCCCCACGTCCGAGCTCATCCGGAACCTACGCACGTAGAGCCCAGCGCTTCGGGACCGCGGGACCCGGGTTCGACTCCCGGCAGCTCCAC
>LFIK01000500.1_pt1 | contig 29460 bp, 32 predicted proteins | sample 643401 | NCBI WGS metagenome assembly LFIK01 (sample SAMN03777447, study PRJNA286221) | soda lake metagenome | biome: soda lake; feature: Kulunda steppe; material: water; isolation source: sample T5-Br brine of Lake Tanatar-5 | place: Russia: Kulunda steppe | collected 2010-07
AACCACATGGCCCTCAACCATGCGCGTCTACCAATTCCGCCACACTCGCTAATGGTGGAGAATGACGGACTCGAACCGCCGACCCCTTGCACGTCAAGCAAGTGCTCTCCCGCTGAGCTAATTCTCCTTACAGACTATATGATTATAGCACTGCACTAAGGCGGGTGTCAAGGCAAGCTCTTTAAATTTATTAACATAAATCATATCACTGAAATTAAAGAAAAAACGCCCTTGATGGGCGTTTAGATTTATGATTGAGTAGATGGCGTGTTTATAGTGTTTTGTCGATACATTCTTCCTAAAGAATCTTCTACAACATAATCGCCTTCAATGGTTTTTCCTTTTAATAATTTCATATCATCTAAAGATTTCCCTTTAATCAACTGGGAAGGTAACATGATATAATGTTCTGGTCGAATATCACCTTGATCAGCCATAGAAGTACAAGAGCAACCAATGCCACTTCCTTCTAATCGGGGTGGTGTTCTAAATTCATTTTCTAATAGATCGTGGACGTGATTATTTTTATCTTTTACAGCAAAGGTTTTGTCATCAAACATCCCAATCAAAAACATTTCCTCATTGGCTTTGTCTACATAAACCACACGCATATCTTCAGGACTTAATGGCTTGATGGCTTCATTTGTTAATTCAAGTCCTAATTTTTTTTGAATACGTTCATATTTTGCGCGATCATTGGCCGCTAACATTAAGTAGTATAAACGTTCTAAAGCTCTATCTTCTGGCGATTCGCTCGTTGAACAACACGACCCACCAAAATTGTTTTTTACGGTTTCTTTTTCACCGCTCAATTGTTGGATTAAATCACTGATTTTTGTTTTATATTCGGTTGTTAAATTTTCTTTTTCTTTTTCATACCATTTAATGATTTGTTCTAAATTACCGCGCATTGACAAGCGACGATTTACTTCAAACACAATAAATGTTATTACGACAAATGCTATGATTAAAACAACTGGTAAATTATCCATAAAAATCACCCTACTATCTTATTGTGCATCTAGTATATCATTTGTTAAATTAAAAAATATGCTGGATGCGATGCGTTTATTTTGTGTGTAAACTATTTATTTGTGATGATCTTTAGGAATTCATCCATTTGGCCTTGCGTAATGATATTTCCGTTTTTCAACTCTTTAAGTAAATTTTTGTAATAGGTTTTTGTCGTTTTTTGCGGAATAATTCTAGGTGATTCTTGAGTTTTTTCATCGACAAGCTTATGTTTAGGATATGTCTCACTACGCCCATCTTTATCACGAACCAAAAGGTCTCCATTCGCAACAATTCCTTTTAAAGTTAAAAGACGTGTTCCTTTTTCTAAACGGACAATCCGTTCTTTAACAGCAATATAATTATCTTTTTTAGTTGGTTTCTTCCCATTAGCACGGGCAGGGTAAACAAATTCGCGCGCATAGACATTAAAGCGTTGATCGTTAATATCTTTAGCCACAAATGTTGTTTCGTTGTGTTTTCCTATGATAAAGGCTTCTTCTTTTAAGACTATAAGTTCTACAGCATATGGTGCATCAATTTTATTAAAGTTTTCTGTTGGATAGTCATCAACTTTAGAATCCATTCTTTCTTGCATGATCTCAACACTGCGTTCAAAGACATTATCGCTACCTTTCGTATGGACGTTTTCAAATCCGGTGGAAACTAAAATATAGTTCATTGTTTTTTGTCGAATACTCGCTTTTTTAGCAAGGCCTACAAGCAGTTCTACTGGAATATGGTAGCGTGAAGGCATTAAATCTTTTTTTCTTTTAAACCATACTTCATACTCTGTTTTCTTTGATGAATCTTCACTCTTGGTATATGCTTCACTGGTAGATTTAGCTGTTAAAATAATGCCTACCCCAATTAAAACAAATGCTGCTAGTACAATTAATGAAATGATTACTGGATTGATAATGAACACCCCTAACTAGTAATTTTTTGTGCACTCAAAAGCGCTTACTATAATTGTAGCACGCTTTTGAAAGGATTAAAAGTACCCTTTGTTGGCACCGATTAAATATGGGAAACATAAAAAAAAGCTATGTTCCTAAGAACACAGCTAATTTCAAACATTTTCTCTTGCTTCGTTGAGGGTACTTGTTTCGCTAACAATTGTTGGGGAAACATAGTCTTTTGGAAAGTATTTTTCATTTAATGCATTGATAAAATGCGCCAATCGTTTGTAAACGACAAAGGTTATTCCATACACTAAAATGGCTAAAACTAAGTTCATAGGGATGGCTGCATAAATGATAAACATACGCATCCAATTCTCTTCATTAATACCAGGTATATTAGACATCATCGCAATGAGAGGGGTTGCATCTCCATTAAAGTAAAACTGAACATAAAAATCAACCAAGAATAAATAATTTGCTGCTACAGCAATACTTACCCAAGTAAGGATGCCCGCTAAAGAGCCAAGTAGTGCCCCTTTTTTAGTGCGTAGTCTTAGATATATGACTGAAGAAACAAAAACAACCGAAGATCCAATGAGAATATCTGCAAATTCTCCTACATAAGCTGTCGAAGATCCAACAATCGCAACTTTTAATAAAGTTCTTAATAATACAACAGCGATTCCACTTACTGGGCCTAAAGAAAAACCAGCAATGATGGCAGGTAAATTTGAAAATTGAATATCTAAAAATGAAGCATACGGCCAAGGAAACTTAAGGGTAATATAAAGCAAGGTTGAAATTGCACTTAAATTCGCAATGACTACAAGTTGCAATGTTTTGTTTTTTTTCATAATAATCGCTCCCATTAAAAAAACTCAAGAATATCTTCTCGAGCATAGGAAAAACCTAAAAAAGGTTATATCTTCTCCCATCTAGACTCTACTATCGGTTCTGGAATTTAACCAGATCATGCTTTCGCTCGCGGACTATACCGCCGGTCGGGAATTTCACCCTGCCCTGAAGATTATTCATTTTCATTTACACTTGTATTATAACTTTAAGTATAATACTTGTCAATTAATATATCGTTTGAATACATCAAATTCCAATCTTTTCTAATTAAATCCATTAATTTTATGATTTTTATTGACGTTTTTTTAGGCATGTATTTATTGACCTTATTGTTTGAGTGAACTGTATGCATAAAGCTTTCAATTTGATATTCAAAGCCATTAACTTTATGTGGATTGCTCAATGCTTTTATAAGTTTATTATTTTGATTATATACAAAAATGTCTTGTGCCGATGAATAATGTGGGATAAAAATCATGCCTTTTGTCCCATAAATATAGGCATCTTTTTTTAAGGGGGTTACCATTGAAATGTCGATGGTTATATTAACCTTTCCACTGGTTAAATATAAAGTCTCTTCTACATCCACCTGGTTGGTAATTGTGACGGTAGATGTTTGATAGGTTAAGTCATCAAAAAGATAATCTGCAAAATGAAGTGGATAGACGCCTATATCTAAAAGGCTACCCCCACCTAATTGGTTTTCGTATAACCGACTGGCTTTTTCCGTTGTTGAAAAACTTGCATCTACACGGGTAATCGTACCAATCACATTGTCTTTTAATAAAAGCTTTAATGCTTTTAAGGATGGTAAGAATCTTGTTTTTAATGCTTCTAATAAAACTAAGTTATTATTTTCAGCCATTTTAAAAACTATAGCGGCTTCTTTTGCATTAATAGTTAAAGGTTTCTCACAAATTACATGTTTATGGTTGGTCAAAGCCATTTTAATGTGTTCAAAATGCAAACTATGCGGTGTCGCTATATAAATGGCGTCAATATCTTTATCTGAAACCAAATCTTGATAATCGCCATACGCTTTTTTAATACCATATTGTTTTTGATAACGGTACGCTTTATTTAAATCTCTAGAAGCGATGGCATATGGGGTTATATTTAATTCATTAAGCGTAAATAAAAACTTCTTAGCAATATTACCTGCACCAATGATCCCAAAATTCAACATAAATTATCCCTCTATTCTATTTATAATCATACCACAAAAAAATGTATTATTTAAAGTATAAAAAAAACCAGCTTAATGCATGCATTAAGCTGGTGAAATAATGATTAATCATCGGCGTTTCCATAAAGTAATGTATAACTATCAAAGTGATCTTCTGTGAAATAGACTAAACGTTTTTCTGGTGAGAACACAAAGCGGAATCTACCGCGTGAAGACCCACTACCAAATGGTAAACGGGTATCAGCGATAAAGAAGTCCGTACGCCCAGGCATACTTGATGCACCATGGAACCACCAATATCCATAGTATAAGTGCTCACCTAAGCTTTGACCATGCTCATTTTCAACCTCTAAATAATGGTGTCTAGTATTGGCTAAGTCCATACCAAAATCATGATCTTCATAAAAGTCTTCATCAGGCTCTCCCACATACTGTCTATATAAATTCCATGCGGCTGGGGCTGAACGATCCGTTCTATCTTCATCATAACGGATGATGTAGTTTGGTGGAAGTTTTCTAAATGTTCTTATATAAAGCGCAACGTCATCAGTATCTGTATAGAATTTTGTTTCGACTAACCCACGTGGTGGATGTTCAGGCGTTCCGAAGTGCTGTTCAATATTTTCAAAGTTATCTGGTGTATAAAAAACCAATCCATCATTCGAATAAACAACATATGCGCCATGATGGTCTCCACTATCATATTCAACAAAAGCTTTATAGTATGAACGCTCATCATTTGTAGGGATATCCTCATAATCACTACTATCAAATGGAATGTCGCCTACAAGTTCTCCGTCGGTCACGTCATCTAAATTTAATTCGCCTTGGGTGAAGCCCATTTCATTCGCTTCATCATAAGTGATAAAATTTTGTGGTAGCTCACCAAAGGTATCGAGATATAATGTGATATCTTCAATATCAGTGTAATCTTCATCAGGTTCTATAGCGTGCGTTGGGACTGGATCTCTTGGAACATGTTCCTCTTCTTCTAATTTAGAACTTACAACCACTTGCACTCGGTCCCCAACTTCTACTTCGGCACCGATATTATGGTTTAAGTAGCGTAAAAACATTTCTGGTTGATCACGTTCAACACTTTCATCGTGGACTATATAAAAATCCAGACCTAAATCATCGAGTTCTTGTTCGATTTCTGAGCGCGTAGAACCAACCATGTTAGGAAGTCTAACAGTCTCGCTACAAGCAGCAAGTGTAAATGTTAACGTTAAAGTCACCATTAATACTAATAGTTTTTTCATAAATATCACCTTTCATTTTGAATATCATTAAAGTATAACACACCATTCGAATGTGCACAATGAGTTTTATACAATGCGTTTTGTATACATATTTTAATCGATAATTCATTAAAAATCATACAAAATGACTATTATTGAATTGAACGTGCAAATATATACACTGTGTTACTAAAAAACACTCACCTTTAAGTGGTGAGTGTGTATTCGTAAATAAAGGATGTCAATATTTCATCTTGGCTTTTTAAAGCTATATTGATGCTTTCAGACGCAAGATGTTTAAAACCAAAGTGGTCATAAAAGCCGTAATTACAAGTTGTATCTGTGAATAAATAAAACCGTTTAAAGTTTTTTTCTTTACATTGATTAATAAATTGTTTCATTAAATTTTTTCCTACCCCTTTGCCTTGCATAGAGGGGTGAACAATAAATAAAACGACTTCGCTTTGATATTTTTCTGTTAATTTTTTGTATAGTTTTTGATAAGAACGATCAATCTTTCTAAAATTATTTAAGGCATCTTTTGCGTCTTTATGAATAAACATCAGTTTAAATATATTTCCCCAAAACAAAAAACGGTACTTTAGTTTTTTAAAAGCATTTAAAAAATGTTTATGTTGCCCGATTAATACGCCAGCAGGTTTATCATTTTCATAAGCAATGGTGATATAGGTGCTCCCCATTAAGGCCCCATAGGCATCCGTTCTTACTAGCGCCTGCCGTGTTGATTCATTGTTTGTATAATCAGAAAAGCTCCATGCGGAGTCACAAAGTTCTACCAATGCGTTAATGTCCTTACTTTCAAAAGGTCTATAGGTTATGTCTGACATGGTGGCTCCTAGTTGTTTTTGTCGTATTTTGCGAATGGGTCATCGTCATCATCAAATAGTTCATTTGAATTATCGTTTTCCATAAGTTTATCTGTCTTGTGTGAGGTTTTCACGTGGTGACGGTCAGTTGTATTATTTTTTTGTCTTGAAGAAGCACTAATTATTGCTACGATGATAATCACGACTAACAGCACACCAGCCATAATGATAATGTTTAAATAATTTTCTATAATTTCTTGTAAGTTCTCTTCTATAATCATAAAATCCCTCCATTATATTTGTCATTATATAGTATTCACTTACTTTTCTAAAGCCAAACGTCTTTTAGTTTATTCTATCGGCCTTTAGTTTATTCTATTTTTGACTTCATCAATTAAGATGGCAAGCGGGGTTAAGTCCTTGAAGTTTATGGCGTCCATATTTTTTTGGATAGTCTCAAAAAGATTATTAATAATTTTTTCGGTTTTTTTGATGCCTAAAAGGTTCACGTAAGTGGTCTTGCCGTTGTCTTGATCGCTTAATGATTTCCCCATCGTTTGTTCATCAGAAAGGCTTTCTAATAAGTCATCTTGAACTTGGAACACTAACCCGAGTGCTTCACCTAGGGAAGCAAGATTTTCTAGATTGTTTTGCTTTGCAATCACGCCGGCCATTAATAAAGGGGATTGAATTAATTTAGCGGTCTTGTGAATGTGAATTTCTTGTAACATTTCAATTGGAATGCCTTTGTTTTCGTAAAACAAATCTAAACTTTGGCCATAGACCATCCCTTTTGAACCACTATGCGTAGCCAGTATTTCAATGAGTTTGAGTCGCGTTTTTTCATCGATGAACGTTTGTGTTGATAAAACCTTAAACGCATCGGATAAAAGGGCATCTCCTGCTAAGATTGCGGTCGCTTCATCAAACTTAATATGAAGAGTTGGTTGATTTCTCCTTAAATCATCATTGTCCATTGCTGGCAAATCATCATGAATTAAAGAGTAAGTATGAATCATTTCTATGCTCGAAGCAACTTGTAAATAGGGGGTGGGGTCGATACCATAGCTTTCTAATGTTTTTAAAAACAACAAGGGTCTAATACGTTTTCCACCAGTATTTATAACATATACTAAGGCATCTTTTAAATCGCCTTTAGGCGTTTGTTCCACAATATCTTTTAAGGTTTTTTCAATCTGGGCTTTCATAAAAACATCCTTTACATGTATATAAGTGACTATAACACTGTTTAACAATAAAATAAAGGCTATTCATCTAAAAAAAACGCTTATGATAAGCGCTTTTCTAGTGGGTCAATGATTATTCTTAAAACATTAACCATCTGATCGATATGGGTTTTATTAAAGGTTAATGCTGGGAGTAAACGTAGGGTCGTGTTTTGGACTGTGTTGAATAATACATGATGTTTAAGGGCTTCTTGTTGGATATACGCAGCATATTCTCCGACTTCTATGCCGCGCATAAAGCCTTTTCCTTTTAATTGTTTAATCGTCAAAGGATACATATGCTTTAATGTCTTCATTTGATGATTCAAATAAATGATTGCGTCATTTACCTTATCTAAAAATGCTTGATCCATATGATTTAATATTGCATCACCAAGGGCGCAAGCTAAGGGGTTTCCGCCAAAGGTTGACCCATGGTCCCCTGGCACAAGGATATTTTTTAGTTTTTCATTGACTAAGGTTGCGCCTAAGGGTAAGCCACCACCAATGCCTTTAGCAAGGGTAACAATATCGGGGTTTAATGGCGTATCAAAGGTGGCTAAAAAAGGCCCTGTTCTATATAGACCGGTTTGGATTTCATCAACAACAATTAAGAAGTGATACTGTTTCGCTAAAAGTGATACTTGAGCTAAAAATTCATGGGTCAAATGGTCTAAGCCCCCAGAGCCATAAATTAACTCTAAAAATATCGCGCATGTATTTTCGCTGACTTGTTCTTTTAAATGATTGATATCATTGAATTTTACATGGTTGATCGATCCTAATAAGGGGGCAAATTCTTTAAGGGTTTCCCTTGGATTACTGAGCGCCATGCCTGCAGAACTTCTACCATGAAACGCTTGATTCACCGCAATAATTTCTTTTTTATTTGGGTGAATAGAATGTCCCCATTTCCGCACTATCTTTAACGCTGCCTCGTTGGCTTCGGTTCCTGAATTTGAAAAAAATACTTTACTCATATGGGTTTTATTAATTAATTGTTTTGCTAAATCATTTTGAACTGAAGATTCAAAAACATTGGATAGGTGTAAATACTTTTGACTTTGTGTTTGAATTGCCTGATCAATTACTGGGTGTCTGTGACCGAGTATATTGACTGCAATCCCGCTATATGTATCGAGATATTTTTCTTTTTTGTCTGTGAATAAGTAATTATCTTCGCCATATTTTATATTGAGTGAGATTGGATTATAGACACCAAGTAATGGAGAATCCATATTATCCTCTCAAATCATCTAAAATATGGGTTTTTGAACGGGTTTGTTCATCTTTATCTTTGATATAACGCGCTGGAACGCCCCCTACAACCGTATCTTTTTCAACGTCTTTTGTGACGATTGAACCCGCCGCAATAATCGCGCCTTCTTTCACTCTAACCCCTTCTAAAATAACCGCATTTGCTCCAATAACTACATTATCTTCAACAATAACTGGCGTTGCACTGGGTGGTTCTAATACACCAGCCAGCACTGCGCCTGCCCCTAAATGGCAATTCTTACCAATCGTACCACGCGCCCCAATGACAGCGTTCATATCAATCATTGTTCCCGCCCCAATGGAAGCCCCAATATTTAACACAGCGCCCATCATGATGACTGCTTTATCGCCAATGTGAACATGTTCACGAATATGCGCACCTGGTTCAATACGCGCATTGATTTTGGAAATGTCTAATAATGGAATGGCAGAGTTTCTTCTATCTGTTTCAATGACTCGATCGGTGATTAGCGCTTCATTTTCTTTTAGAAAGGTATTGATATGTTCAATATTTCCAAAAACTGTCGCGTGATTTGAATCTCCAAAAACTTTTAGGGAATCTATGGCTTTAAGGGTTTTTAAATTACCTTTGATATATAATTTGACTGGGGTCTTTTTATCCGCATCTTTAATGAATTTTGAAATGGCCCAAGCATCTTGTAAATGTACGTTTGACATATTATCCTCTACTTTCTTTTATTAAGGTTTCCATTGAGTATAACCCTGGATTTTTTTGAATGATGTACTGTGCGGCCTTTATAGCGCCTTTTGTGAATAAATGTTTGCTTTGTGCGTGGTGCGTAAACATAAGTTGGTCATTTTCCCCAGCAAATATAACGGTATGGTCCCCAACGATATTCCCGCCTCTTAAAGCGTGAACGCCAATTTCATTTGGCGTTCTTTTATTGCGTGTTTTTGAGCGGTCATAAGTGGTTTGATATGTTTTATTTGATGAAGATTCCATGCTTTCTTTTAGTAATAATGCAGTGCCAGAGGGGGCGTCTATTTTTTGGTTATGATGCTTTTCTATTATTTCTATGTCATACCCATCTTCTAAAGCTTTCATGTAATCTTTTAATATCTGATTTAATAGATTGACCCCATAAGACATGTTTGCGCTTTGAAAGATTGGAATGGCTTGACTGGCATTTTGAATAGAATGATTGATCGCATCGCTTAAACCCGTGGTTCCAATGACTAAAGGAGTTTGTTCGTTTATAGCATACTCTAATAACAAAGGATATATATCTGGATGCGAAAAATCAATGATTACATCGACCGTGTGTTTTGTTTTAAAATCATCGATGGAATGAATGGTTTTAGGGTCAATGCCTTGATAATTGATATTGAACGCTTCTAAATCTTTAACGAGGGTTTGTCCCATTAATCCGTTAATGCCTATGACTAATACATTCATAAATTGATAGACTCCAATTGATACGTATTTAGTGCATTGGATAAGGTTTTTAAATCGGGTGCATCCATTTCAATTAATGGTAGACGCATCTCTAAGGTATCTAACCCTAAAATATGTAAAGCGGTTTTTACCGGGACAGGATTAGGAGCTAAGTATAAAACATCATTTAAAACCTTCAGTTTAGCTTGTATTTTACGAGCCTCTATAGGATTATTTTTAAGGGTCTCATAAAGGGATTGTGATGTGTTTGGATCTATATTCGCAACAACACTTATAACCCCATCAGCGCCTAGCTTTAAAGTCTCTAAGTATAAATCATCATTGCCAGAATAAAGCGCGAAATCACGGGGCGTATTTTCAACGATATTTTTAACCAATGTTAAATCTGCGGACGCTTCTTTAATACCAATAATGTTTTTTTCTTTTGCTAAGGCTACAATTGTATTTAATTCTAAGTGCACTGCGGTACGACTTGGCACATTATATAAAATAATCGGAATATTGATCGAATCTGAAATGGCTTTAAAATGTTCAAACATTCCTTTTTGAGATGGTTTATTGTAATAGGGGGTAACCGCTAAAATTCCATCTACCCCAAGCTTTTCAGCTTCCTTAGAAAGCATCACACTTTCGATGGTATTGTTGGTTCCGGTATTCGCAATGATTGGGATTTTTCCATTTGACACTTGGACAGCGCGCTGAAATACTTGGAGCTTTTCTTGACGTGATAACGTTGCAGATTCACCGGTTGTTCCACTAATAATTAAAGCTTGTGTCCCATGGTTGATATGCCAGTTAATGAGTGACTCAAATAATTCAAGGTTGACTTGATGATTTTTCATTGGGGTAATTAATGCGACAGCTGATCCTTTAAATAGTTTCATGATTTTCCTCCATTAATTGTTTTAATATTTGTACAGCGTTTGTTGCGGCGCCTTTTTTGATGTTATCGGCAACCGTCCATAAATGAATACTGTTTTCTTTACTATTGTCATATCTTAAACGTCCAACTAAAACATCATCCTTTCCTCTTGCATCTTGTGGGGTTGGATAGGTAGGGTGTTCATAAAAAGTGATGCCTTGAAATGACTTTAATGTTTCTTTTAAAACGGTTAAATCTGGTTTTTGTTTGGTTTGTACGGTTATGTTTACACCGTGCGCATGACTAACTGGAACCCTGATGCATGTGGCGGAAATATTGATGGTTTGATCATTTAAAATTTTTTTACTCTCTTGAATCATTTTCACTTCTTCATAAGCATTGAATTCATCATCAAATACATCTATTTTTGGAATCACATTGTCTTTTATAGCGTGTTCATCTGTAAACGCACCATCGTGCTTTAATCCTTCTAACCCTTGATACCCAGCGCCTGAGACAGCTTGTAAGGTGACATATTGTATGTGGGTTATTCCATATAACTTTTTTATGACATGCAAGGGTAACATGGCTTGGATGGTTGAACAATTTGGGTTCGCTATTAACGATGATTGGCTGATTGCTTGAGCATTAACTTCAGGGACAATTAAAGGAGTCGTTTCATCTTGTCTAAAGGCACTTGAATTATCAATAACCTTTATCCCTTTATTTCTGAATTTAGGCGCATAGGTTTTAGAAACAAAGTGCCCAGCTGAAAAAAGTGCATAATCTAAGGTTTCATCAATATCAGTGTTTAATGCCCGCACGGTATATGTTTTCCCTTTAAAATCAATTGTCTTTCCTGCTGATTTTTCTGAGGCATATAAAATAAGATTATCTATTTTTATATCATAGTTATCTAACGCTTCAAGCATGGTTTTTCCAACCAAGCCAGTTGCGCCAACAATTGCGATATTTGCCATTTACAATTCTCCTTTAAAATCAATTTTTGCGATTAAATTTGCAGGGCCTTTTAAGGTTAAAGCCTCACCGATGATTGTTTGAAGGGTTCCACCAGGAACATGAACGGTTACCGCTTTAAAAGTATTTTTAACTTTATTTGATATATAAGCACTGGCTAACACGCCAGTGCCACACGATAGTGTTTTGCCTGCACCACGCTCATAGGTAGTAACATTGATGGTCTTTTGGTCGACTATACGCACAAAGTTAATGTTGATATCATTTGGGAAAAATTCGTGCGTCGATAAGGTTTTTCCAATTTCTAAAATATCGATTGTTTCTAGATTCTCAACAAAAACTACGCCATGCAAGGTTCCAACACTTAAGATATAAACATCAATATCTACACTACGGACGTTAAAATGAACCGGTTCAAGGGACGCTACTTTTTTTACGGTATGCGGGGCGTGATGCCTTAGGGTTAAATCATTGATGCTTAAACCAATATGTGTGTGTTCTTTAAAGACTTTAATATCTCCACCAAGGGTTTTAACCGTAAATGTTTTATCATTTACTAAGTTCATATCTTCTAAAAACTTGACAAAACATCGCATCCCATTGCCACACATAGGGGCGCGTGAGCCATCACTATTGAAGTAATGCATCCAAACGCCATTGGCTTTAAATTCTGGATAGATGAGCCCATCTGCCCCAATGCCAAAGTGTCTATCGCACGTTTTAATCGCAAGTTTTTTAGGGTCAGTTGGCATATCTTTCGTTAAAATAAAGTCATTGCCTGTCGCTTCATATTTATATAAAATCATGCCTTAGCTCCTAGATTAAACGCGTCTGCTAAGAGTTGAGTCGCAAGCTTTGTTTGAGTGGTAGGAATCGTATAAGAAATTGAAATATCTGAAGTGGTTGTAAGCTTATAATCAATTGCATGCTTTGATAATAACTCAAATATTTTTGATGCGATCCCTGAATACGAGCGCATCCCTATCCCAACCAATGACACCTTAGAAAGCATTGTATCTATCTGAATCGACGCAATGGTGTGATTGCTTCGAAATGGTTTTAAGATGGTTTTGATCACATTTAAGTCTTCAATAGGGGCTGTAAATGCTAACGAATAAAGATTATTTTCTAGAGGCGTTTGTGAAATCATATCAACATTGATCTCATTGTCAGCCAAAGCATTAAAAAGCGAAGCGATATTTTGCTGACCATTCGCCATTTTATGAAGAGAAATCATGACAATATCGTCTTTAACCGATAAGCCGGTAATATGTTTTTGTTCGATCATTTTAGGATTCTCCTTTATCCATGTGCCTCCATGGGGTTGGCTGGCACTTCCCACATAAACGTTCACATGATATTTTTGAGCAATTTCTACCGCTCTTGGCTCCATGATGTTTGCCCCTAGATAGGCAAGTTCGCTCATTTCTTCATAGGAGATGATTGGAAGTTTTTTGGCGTTTGTTTGGCGTCTAGGGTCCATGGTATATATGCCATCAACATCGGTGTATATTTCACAGTCACATTGGTACTTGGCGCTTAAGGCAACGGCGGTTGTATCTGAGCCCCCGCGGCCTAGGGTTGTGATATCCCCCAATTGATTTACCCCTTGAAACCCTGTAATGATTACGATGGTGTCATTATTTAAATAATGATTAATACGGTTTAAATCAATATCTTTAATTTTGTTTTTAGTGAACTGACCAACTGTTTGAATCCCTGCTTGAAGGCCGTTTAAAGCAACAGCCTTTTGATTGGCGTCATTAAGCATCATAGAAAGCAATGACGTTGAGACTTGCTCACCGGTTGCAAGCAACATATCAAGTTCGCGTTTAGAAGGATTTTTTGAAGCGTTTTTCGCCATATGAATCAAATCATTGGTTGCGTTTCCCATCGCAGAAAGCACGACAATTAAAGGACCGTTTTCTTCGAAACTTTTGATGATTTTTGAAGCGATTTTTCGCATTTTATCAATTGTAGAAAGGGAACTTCCACCATATTTTTGTACAATCATTGTTATCGCATCTCTCTTAATAATAAATCTTCATACGTTTCTCTACGGATGCTTAAATGCGATGTACCATTTTCTACAAAAACAACCGCTGGACGTCTTAACATATTGTAATTAGATGCCATGGAGTGATGATATGCTCCAGTGGATTGAACCGCAATTAAATCATCTTTTTGTGGAGTAGGGAACATAATATCTTTAATAATGACGTCTCCTGATTCACAGGCTTTGCCTGTAATGGTATATAACGTTTCATTCTTTTTATTCATATTTGAAGCGAGCAATGCATTATACTTGGCTTGATAAAGTGCTGTTCTTATATGATCAGCCATGGACCCATCGACAAAAATATAGTGTTTATTTGAAAACGTTTCTTTCGTTGTACCCACCGTATATAAAGTAACCCCGCCATTGGCTGTGATACTTCTACCTGGTTCAATTAAAACTTTTGGGATATTTAGTTGATTGTTAAGGGCATAATCCTTAACGGTTTTTAATAACTCACTGAGAAACGCAATGGAGTTTATTGGTTTATCATCCTTTGTATATTTTACCCCAAAGCCTCCCCCTAAATTAAGAGTATTCACATCGATAGCTAACGTTTCTTTCACTTTTTTCACATATTCCATCATCGCAACGGCGTGTTTTAAAAATGAACCCGCTTCAAATATTTGAGATCCTATATGTGAATGAAACCCATCAAATGTTATTTGCTTGGTTTCATTGATGGATTGAATTAAATCAAGGGTCGACTTTGAAAAAATAGATACCCCAAATTTAGAATCATTTTTTGTGGTTGCGATGTATTCATGTGTATGCGCTTCGATCCCAGGATTCACCCTTAATAAGACATGAATATTTTTCCCTTCATCGAGCAATGCTTTAAGCATTTCAAACTCGTTTTGATTATCAATAATGATGGTTTTAACGCCATAATTAATCGCCATTTTTATCTCTTCGACAGATTTATTGTTTCCGTGAAAATAAACTTTGTCCATAGGAAATGACGCTTTTTTAGCAGTATATAACTCTCCCCCCGAAACAACATCTAAACTAAGATGGTGATCGTTAATTAGTCGAACCATATCCAACGATAAAAATGCTTTTGAAGCATAAATGACTTCTGAATGAATTCCCGGATACTTAAAATGGGTTGTATAAAAATTCATTTGATCTTTAATATGGGCAGTATCCATAATGTAAAGTGGAGTTCCGTATTGTTCTTTTAACGTTTTAGTGCTCACGCCACCTATTTCTAAATGACCGTGTTCATTGATAGATTGCGTTCCAAATAATTCCATAATCATCACTCACTTAAGATAGTTTTTTGTATACAAAAAAGCCATGAGCAAAAGGCTCATGGCTATATTTTATATAACTACCTTTCGCCCACCATGTCAAAGCGCTTTCTCCTAAGTTGGGCAACTTAGTTGAACAGTCCTATGCTTGTTCAGCATAGGCCCAGCGTGCATGCACGCTTCGGCGTTTTCCCCTTTCCAAGTATGTACTCTTGAAAAACGCGGCCTCCTTTTTCACGGCTTTTATTCAATTTTCAAAATAAAGAATAACACAGCAAATAAGCCGTGTCAACGAATAAATATTTTTTTAGACAATATTCATGTTTCTTAAGATCAAATCATACGCTTTGATCCCATTTATAAGCACAGATTCATCAAAATTAAAGTAACAACTATGTAAAGGATGGACATAGCGTTTGGTTTCATTACGAACGCCAAGCATCATAAAAAAGCCCGGAATCTCTTGTTGGTAGTATGAAAAATCTTCCGCAAACATCATCGGACGAATATATGATTTCATTTTTTCATCCAATGCTTTATCGACGGTGTTAAATAAATTTGAATCATTCACTACAGCTGGGTAAAAATCAGTAATGTTAACATCAACACTGACATCATAACTGTTTTCTATGTCTTTGCCCATATGGCGCATTTTCTTTTTTATCGTCGCATAATCAGATTCATTAAAGGTACGCAGTGTCCCTTCAAACACCGTATTTTGAGCGACAATATTTCGAGCTTCTCCCCCTTTAATAGTGCCAATGCACATAACAGTAGGGTGAAAAGGATCAACCATTTTATTCACAATATTTTGATATTTACCGATGAGTTCTATCGCTGGGGTGATTGAGTCACTGCCTTCATGGGGTTGTGCACCATGGGCACTTTTTCCTTGAATACTGATATCAAAAATCCCACTTCTGGCAAGCGCAGGACCATCAATTAAACCGATTTTACCTTCCTCTAATTCAGGATAAAGATGAAAGCCAAAAATTGTTTTGATATTAAATCGTTTTAAAACGCCTTCTTCGATAATGACCTTGGCTCCGCCAGGTTCTTCTTCAGCCGGTTGAAATAAAAATGCAATATTTTTTCTTAAAGACTGATAGGTTTTTGCATGTCTAGCAAACCCAAGCAATAATGCCATGTGCCCATCATGTCCACACGCGTGCATCGCCCCTGGGTGCGTTGATTCAAATGGAACATTGGTTTTTTCTAATACGCTTAAAGCATCCATATCAGAACGAAATGCGATGGTTTCATCACTGTCTGCGTTTAGGAGCGCAATCAATCCAGTTTTTGCGATGGTGTAGGTTTCATAGCCTAAAGATTCGAGTTGATTTTTAATGTATTCATGGGTTTTATAGAGTTCAAATTCTAACTCAGGAATTTTATGAAGGGCTCGCCTATCTTTTGTCATTGCGTCAATCAGTCTTTTTTCATCCATTATTTTGCCTCACAATTTATTATTTGCATTAACTCTATCATACAATATTAAGAGAATCAATTTTTAAAGCCAAGATTATAAAAAAACTATACCCTAAAAGAAGGTATAGTTTAATATTATTTTATGCGTTTACCGTTTTCAAAGGTTTCGTCGGCTTCTACTTGTCCCTCAGGACTTAAACGTTGCCAACTTCCATGTTTCAACCCTTTTTTATAATGCCCAACTTTCCACATATGACCATTCTTACGATAATGTTTCCATTCGCCTTCTTTTTTATTGCGTATATAGGGTCCTTCTGCTTTAATCGATCCATCTTTAAAATAATACGTTAAATAATCATCATGTAAATCATAGACTTTTTGACCGTTAGCGAAAATCTTTTTTTCTACCATTTATAACACCCTCCTAAAAGTGAAATCGTTTTCACGACTTTGTATCTTTATTATAACACTCTTAAAAGTTATATGTTAAGGATAAATATCGATGTTCATAAAGTTTTTAATTTTAGTTTGTAAGTCCTTTAAATAAGCCCTCATCTAAAAACTTATCAAGTTTTAACATATATCGATTTCTAGGATGCACCCTACACGCTTCAGTGCAGCTACCATAATATATTTGCTCACTTTCTTTCGTACATACAATTTTTTTATTGCATTCTGGGTTTCCACAATTAATGTAGCGTTCGCACGGCAAAGAAGTAAAGTGATCTTTTCCAATCACTATAGGATTTACACGATTTAAAGGGGTCGTCATTCGTTTATCAAAGACATAAAGTGCGCCATCCCATAATCTACCTTGGGTTGAGGGGTTGGTTCCATAGGTATGAATGCCGCCTTTAAGCTGATAAACATCATTGATTCCAATTTGCTTCATGTAGCTTGTGAGTTTCTCACATCGTATCCCACCGGTACAATATGTCACAATGCTTTTTCCTTGAAAACGCGATTGATTTTTCTCAATCCATTGCGGGAGTTCTCTAAAGTTTTTAATGTTTGGATTAAGAGCGCCTCTAAAGTGTCCAACTTGGAATTCATAATCGTTTCTAGCATCAATCACGACAGTGTTTTCATCGTTGAGTGCTTTATAAAAGTCTTCGGGATTAATGTATGGAGCCCTCATGGATGGAACATCTATACTTGGAACATTGAAATTAACAATTTCATCTTTTATTCGAACATGGAGTTTATTAAACGCATGTTGATTATGGGCAGCAATTTTAAACTGCATGGTTTTATAATAAGGATGATTATTTAAAGCTTTCATATATTTTTCAGTCTCTTCTTTTTTTCCTGATACTGTTCCATTTAAGCCTTCTTTTGATATATAAATTCTTCCCATTAAATGATATTTATGCGCTAAATTATAATGAAATGATTGGTGGTTGTTGAGGTCATCTATATCAACAAATTGGTAAAATAATAAAACATTGTAATTTTTCATAGTTCCTCCTTTTTGTTATTATAAAGCGCCTTTGACAGAGACACAAAAGTTATGAAATATTTTATAATGTGATTGGTTGTATTATAATTTATAATTTTTTTAACGTATTAACCCTTGAGTGCGCATTATCTCATGATATAATGATTTTATAATAGATTATGTTTTAGAAGGGAGAATTTATGGAACCGAAAATTGTATATTTTAAAAAAGACCGCAAATCATCAGAAACATTTGAGTTAACAGAAATCATGGAAAATGGAAATGTATTAAAAAGAACGTTTAAACAAGAAAAAGATGGGTACCATTTATATTCAGAAACTTCTAGTGACACCAATACCCCTAAAGGTGAAATCCGTATTGATAAAGTAAGCTTTAATAGCGATGGAACATTAAAGAAAAGCGACATTAAATCCAAAAGTGAAACGGTTGAAACCTTTAAGATAACTGATTGGGAAGCGGCTAGAAAGCGTGTAAGAGAACTTCAAGAAGAAGTGGAAGCGAATTTAGAAGTTGATTATCATTCTCTCTTAGTTTTCGATTCTTCCAATTTGAAGACGAAACTTCCAACCCCTACAGATCTTTACGAATACCCTATCATTAAATTAAGAGCGTTATCAGGCAATGAAAAAATCACAAGAAAACAAGGGGCTGAAAAGTTTGAAACTGCCTTTGTTCCTGTAATTGATGAAAAACTTTATTTTCACTATTACCCTACTAAAAATTATGTCAACACCACTGGGGATAATATATTCGCGCTTGATACAAGAGTAACTGATGAAATGTATAGCGATGAAGACTTCTTAAACTATATTAGTTTTATGGTAGATAAAGTCAATGCTAAACCAGAACACTTTTTAACACTGATGAACATGCAGCGTGAACAAAGAGCCATGCAAGAAGCTGAAGATATTGGGGATTTATTCCCACGCTAATAAAACACCACAAGATTAAATCTTGTGGTGTTTTTCATTGCTTAATTGATTGATTTTATCAATAGCTTTTTGATAAATAGGTTTCATTCTTTCTTCTTTAGTTACGTCGATTATTTTATTTAAATCAAACCATTTTACGCCAGTATTTTCATCAGGTTTAATACTTAGTTTTTGAGTATCGTTGGCTTCTAGTAAGTATGTAACATTTAAATGTAAATGATCGCTAATGAATGATCCGTTTTTAATGTGGTTTGGAACATAAACAACGTCCACCATGAAAATATGATCATCAATGATTTTAAAGTCGTTAAGCCCTGTTTCTTCTTTTGCTTCTTTTAGGGCGACTTTTAAACAATCTTTTTCTCCGTCATTATGGCCACCAACCCATCCCCAAGAATTATAAATGTTGTGATGAATAAATAAGACTTTATCGTGGGTTTGATTTAAAATGATGGCTGAAGAAGTCACATGAGCCGCCAAATTTTCACGATCATAGGCATCTGAATTTCGGTTCAAAAACCATTTAAACAATGTTAAGTCTTGCGCTTCTTGTTCATTATATGGGACATATTGGTTTAATAAGTTTATTAACATATTAACTCCTTAAACTGTGACACTGAATGTTGAATAGGGTTGAGCATTTATTATTGTTGTTTCAACGCTGGAAACCTCACCAGGAGACTGGTGTTTTATTTTATCTATAAGGGTTTCAATCGCACTATTTTTTCCTTGGACAATACATTCAACAGCGCCATTATTAAGATTTTTAACTTCGCCTTTTAAATAAAGCGCTTGCGCACTACGCTTGATAAAAAACCGCATGCCAACACCTTGAACGATTCCTTTAATCAATAGTTTTTTCGTTTCCATATTATCCCTCTTTATTTATGGTTATTCTAGCTTCTCCAGCTTTTATTAATCCTTTTTGCATTAATATGGGCCCTATAATTTGGAAGATTAAAATACTTGATAAAATAATCGCTTGAACCAACTGCGTTTCTTCCGCAGGCAATACAGCTGATATTGCTACAAGCATCCCGATTGTAATCCCTGCTTGTGGAAGTAAAGCAAAGCCAGTATATTTTCTTACGGTTTGTGGACATTTTGTAATACTCGAGCCTATAAAAGATCCAAATACTTTCCCCGTAAATCTTAACCCAATGACTAGTAACGCTAAGCCCCCTGCTTGAATCATAATAGCGGGACTCAATGAAAGGCCTGCAATCGTAAAAAACAAAATAATAAAAGGTCCACCGAAATTACTTAATGCCGCTTCTTGGATTTTAAATGTTTCTTTATTCACAAAGTTTGTAAATGTCATTCCCATTGCAAGTGGGATAAGTATCAGCGATAAATGATAATATTCTGCCATCCAAACAGCCGCCAATACGAAAGATAAAATAAACACTAAATAAATGATATATCGTTCGTTCTTATACAACTTCTTAATGACTAAATTAGAAATGACACCCAAAATTGCCCCAAACATTATCCCTATACCAACCGAGGCTAAAATTTCAATAATGGGTTCAAATAAAGCATTTTGAATTGAAATAACGTTCCCGTTAACTAACCCTACCGCAATCGATGAAAATAATGCAAAAATAATAACCGCAATAATATCAAGCATTCCCACCACAGGGATGACAGTGTTTCTAATTGGTCCTTTGGCACGCAAATTTTTAATAACTTGCATAACAGGTGCTGGGGCACTTGCAACCGACAATCCTGATAAAGCAAAAGCAAGCCACAACTCTCGCGTTACTAAATAAACGCCCCCAAAAACCAAGGCGACCGTCACAAAAGCGTGAACCAAAGTAATCACTATAATACTCGATGCACTCTTTTTTAAAATAGGTAAAAATAACTCAGTCCCAATTTGAAATGCAATAATGCCTAAAACAATTTTCGTAATGACATCGAATCCGTCAAGAACTTCTAAACGCACAATGTTTAAAACATAAGGACCAATTAACACCCCAGCAATAATGTATCCAGTAACATCTGGCATATTGATTTGCTCCATAAGTTTTCCAAACAAAAAACCAACCAATAAAATGATTGATAAATATAACAAAATTGTATATATGTCCACGTTAAGACTCCTCTCTTAACTCTATTGTACGCCTACAAATGTAACATTTCAAGGATAAAAAAAGATACTTGATCATTGATCAAGTATCAAAGGATGTAACATTGTGATTTGTTCAAAAATATCTTCGTATCCATTATCCATCAATAAAGTAACAGCGCCTATAACAGCTAAGATTCCAAGCACTAATCCTGCAATCGCGAAACCTCTTTTAGTTTCTTTGCTATACGATAATATTGCAAATACAATCGCTGCAATCCCTACGCCTATATCTAAATAGGGTACGGGTAAAAACATACTGATAATTGCTAAAACAAAACTCGTTAATCCGAATGGTGATTTTTCATTATTTGGATGCTGTTTATTTTGTGTGTAACTGGGTGCTTGCATAGAACTGTTTGTTTCCTCAACAATCGGTTTCCCACAATTCAAACAAAACTTATCGCCCTTTTCAATTTCATTTCCACAGTTTTTACATTCCATATGAATCTCCTTTAATGTAGTTAACGCTATTTTATCATTTTATAAAAATTTAAACAATCTAGTGTGCCTTTTTTATCATTTGGGTCCCATTAAACAGTAAATACCCTATGATCACCATCGTCCCAACCACATCAATATAATAAGTTAACCAATTCCCCTCAAATATAATGACTGACCCTAACACAATAAAAACACTTACATCGACAATTGTTTTAGCCCTGTACAAATTGGCTTGTGAGCGCATCACCATATCATCAATGGTTTGATCAAAGCGCATATATCGAATCCAAAACGTCCCGTTAAACAAAATCCCTAGCAATGCAATACTGAGACCTAATAAGACGTTACCGGAAGGGATTGCTGGGTTTAAAAGATTATAAATAAGCAAAACCAAAAGCGTCATTGCGCTTAAAAATAAGACACCACCCACTAATTTTTGTTGTCTTTTCTCTAAAATTTCAACTTTTTGCTCACTAACAGAATCTAGATTGCTTAAAACAAATACTTTATATGCCACAATTAAAACAAAAAGCTCTGCGGTTCTTCTGAATAAGTCTGCAAACTGTGTAGTCGAGGTATTCATGAAAAAAGCAATCAATGTCACAACAGGACCAAAACTACTAAAAAATATCGATAACATTAACGTCTTTTTTCGTCGGTTTATCTCTTTCATAATAATCCACCAATCATAAGTTCAAGTAAATACACACCAAATAACAACAAAAAAGCGACCCCTAAAGGAAGGGTTATGGTATCGAGACCTTTTTTAGAGTATAGCTCAATTAAGGTTGCAAAAGGGGCGATGAAAAACGCTAAAATCACTTTATATATAAATTCAAAATCAGCATAGACTAAAAGCATGAAAAAAACAGCCAATAAAACACTTAAAAACATCACGCTACTACCAAGTATGGTCTTATTTTGATCAACACCTGGCAATATATTTTTATGCTTTCCATAACGTTTTCCAATCACCGCAGCCAAGGCATCACCTATACCCCAACTTAAAATCGCAACAGGAATGACAAACTTAAATGCATCCCCTAAAAGCCCCCAAAACGTTATGATTAAGATTGTAAATGATAGTTGAGATAACAGTAGTGAAATTTTCATTTCACCTCCATATTTTTTACGATCAACCAGTAGTTTATTATATAGTTTTGTTTTTTCAAGACCATATAAAAAGGGAAATCCTAATATAATTAAAACACCACCAGGAATCAAAGCTTCATACCACTCGTCAAACAAATGAATCAGAAAAAAGATGGATGAAGTGAATCCAATATGTTGAAGTTTTCTTATTAACTCTTTATCAAGTGTACTCAATAGTTTTAAGGTTATTGGGATCACGGCTAAAATAATCACTTGATATAATAAAATGATCACTACATTAATTAAAATATTCATACGCTCCCCCTCGTTAGTCCATTGGTTTACTTTACCATTTAATAGATTAATTTTTAAATAAATCTTCTGTTAATCTATTATAAACGATTCATTCAATTTCTTCATTAGTTTTAAATTAAACAGTTTTTAAAGAATATGCTACAATAAATTATACCCATAATTTTTGAGGAGTGAATTGAATGGAAAAAGTTCTTATTTTAGGTGGATCTTATTTTATTGGCAAACATGTCACCAATCAACTTAAAGATACCTACGACGTTTATGTTTTAAATCGCGGCCGCAAACCATTAAATGATGATTCAGTTCATCCTTTGATTGCGGATAGAAATGTTGAGTCTCAAATGAAAAATGCGTTAAAAGGTCACACATTTGATCATATCGTTGATATATCAGGGTATAATACAGTGCAACTACAAAATGTATTAAACGTTATAGATAAAACGCATTTAAAAAATTATATTTTTATTTCTACCTCTGCTGTTTATGATATTCATAAAAATACACCTCCCTTTAAAGAATGTGATGTTTTAGGAGGTGAGAGCCCTTTTAAAAAGTATGCCAAAGACAAGATTGAATGCGAATCAATTCTTTTTAATTCGCTAGACACTTCACAAATAACAATCTTTAGACCGCCCTTTGTATATGGACCTAATAATTATATATTTAGAGAAAGACTCATGTTTATGTTTATCGAAAACGATGAAGAAATATTCATACCACAAAGCAACAATGTTATCTCTTTTGTCTATGTAAAAGATTTAGCAGCCAATGTTTTAGAAGCCTTAAAAGGAATAATCCCTGCCGATATTTATAATGTCGGGAATAAAGAAGCGATCACCTTTTCAAAGTGGGTCTCACTTTGTGAGACTGCAGTGAATCAAAAAGCAAAGACAACGTTTATTAACGCCAAGCATTACGGTTTGGACGCTGTTGATTTTTTTCCATATTTTGATTATGACAATGTCTTGGATGTTTCTAAGATTAAACAGTATTCAAAAACTGAAACGCCTATATTAGAAGGATTAAAAGAAGCTTACAAGGATTATCTCCCCATTAAAAACACGCTAAATATTCCCAAAAAAGTCCAAACAAGTTATCAAAAAATTCACACAGTAAAATCATGATATAAAAAGAAAGTTCAGTCACGAACTTTCTTTTTTAATCGCTTTAAAATATTCGATGGTTTCATCATATCCAAGTTGTAAAAGGCGATTGGTTTGTTCGATATTAAACTTTAAAACTTTCCCTAAATGCTTTCCTTTATGTTTGATTTCATGAAACGTAACATCTGGGTGCTGATCGAATTTCAAAAAGCGTGTGCCCCCTTTTTGCAGATGAATGATGATAATTTCATCACATCCAGCTTCTATTAATGGCGTGTAAGGGACATTATCAAAAACTCCGCCATCATAACAATTATGATTATCAATTTCGATGGGGGAGAAAAAAAGCGGGATCGAACTTGATGCGATAATGCTTTGATGGGCATCGACTGCTTCTAATGTATGAATGGGCATATAACGGACTTGTGAATTTTTTTTGATGTAGTGATTGTAAGAAGATTTAAGCAGTTCTTTTAATCCTGCATCAAATTCGCCACCCTGTGAAATCGTAACATAGACTTCTTTTTGCTTTAATATATCATAATCAACGTTTTCTTGAATGACTTTTTCGTAGATGCGCATCGAATAAATCCCGCGTTTAAAATCTGGTAATCGTATCAGTTTTTCGTTTTCAGCTTCTATTTTTGGGATGTTATCATTTGGCATATTCAACCATACATCTTCCGCTGTCCGAATGCCTTTGGTAGCAACAACGGCTGCGTTCGCTGCGCCAATAGATGTTCCAGAAAAGGCTTTTATATTATCAAAAATACCTAAGGTTTTAAGCGCTTTAATCGCCCCGATTTGATACGCACCACGCGCACCACCCCCGGTTAAACAAAGTCCAATTTTTTTAGCCATATCCCTTTCCCCCTAATAAACTACCATTTATTGATAAAATGCTCCGCAAATCCTTGGATGGATTCAAATTCAAATTTTGAGCCGTCGTCTAAAATAACACTGCCTTCAAAATCACCAAATATTTGATGTTGAACATTTTTAATAATGCCTAAATTGGTTTTAGAAACCCTTTTAAGCGATGGATTAAATTTAACTTTTAAACGGTTATCTTCTGTTTCATAGTACCATGGGCTTAAATAATCATATGACCCATCTTCAAGGTTTGATAATTTAAATCGGCCCTTTGATAGTTTATGACCAATGCCATCAATAAAAAACATATCTTCACTGGCTTGGGTATTATTTCCAAAGCCTCCGCCGATATTTAATCCAATGATTGTATTTTTATATCTTCCTTGAAACGCGCCCCAAAACCAAGTGCTCTTATAAGGCCAAACGCCACGCCCATAATCTAGAAGTCCTAAAGCAGTATCTTTCCTTAACGTGTAGGTTTCGCCTTCAAAATTCACAAATCCTTTGGCCTGCATTCCGATGGTTTTTTGATTATAGTAAAACTGATGAGGTTTTTCAAAAGGAACCGCAATCACCATACTGTTTTTAGGTTTTTGATCGAGTTTTATATCAACTTCTAAAGGCTTTTCATCTTTAAACTTTTCCCAATATAACTTAATCGAAGTTCTTAACTTATTATATGATAAATTAAAATTAACCCCCTTTTTAACAAATGTCGTTTTTCCGTTTTCTGGGTGACATACTAAATTCATTTTTCCACGACTTAAAAGCTTTACGCGCATTTTTTGATGCACACGCGCATTGTCAAAATCCATTACTGCTGCACTAATTAAACCGACATACCCATTATCCGCAATCGTTATACCGATTCCGAAACGCTTCGTATTCACATAATGATAATCCCATTCTTTAATGCGCAAAGAACTCTTTTTAATTTGTTGACGGTTATAAAGTTTTAAGTGTTCTTTCGCATATCCCGCTTCGATTAAATGACCAGAATTATCAATGAGATGCCCTTTTTTTAGTTTCTTTTGCATTCGCTACCCCCTACTTAATTTACGGTTTTTATTAAATCATCTAAGGTGTCATTCAATGCTTGATCGATTGAGTAATTTTTATTTAAATAATTATTGACGATATATGCTATGCGTTCTTTATAATCTATCGACGATTGATAATTTGGCGCAATCTGTTTTATTTTAGTATTATCAAACACTAAATCGTTGAGTTTATCACCTAAAAGTGGACCCTTTAAAGATGGAAAATAGTGTGTAATATCCTTAATATCGATATGTTTTATATACGGTTTTTTATCAAGCGCATCATAAAGTGCTTGCATAATTTCATTCCATGTATAGGAATACGCACTCGTTAAATGAAAGGCTTCATTATATGCTTTTTTATTTCCAAGTAAATCAACAAATGCTTTTGCAAAATCGATTGAATGGGTTAACGTCCACCGGGTTGTCCCATCATTCGCTAAGACCAGTGGTTGATTGTTTAAGATACGATCGATGATTGTAAAAGGCGAATCATCGCTTTTTATTTGAGCGATAATTTTTTGATCATCATACGTATGGGATGGTCTTAGTGCGGTGACGTTAAAGGTATCGTCATTAAGTTGGAAGAGTGCTTTTTCTGCTTGAACTTTATTGTTTGAATAATCCCATAAGTTATTATTAAATGATGCAGTTTCTTTAATGGGGAGTGCCTTGATTGGTTTGCTGTAACCTGAGGCTGAAGAGATGAAAATATAATGCTCAGTTTTTCCTTTAAATAACTCATAGTCTCTTAAAATATCTTTTTCATTAAACGCTATAAAATCCACAACTGCATCAAATTTTTTGCCTTTTAAAACCGTTTTAACTCTTTGTGTGTCGTTGATGTCTGAAGCAATTATAGTTGCTTCTTCTAAACCTTTAACGGGTTTGTCTTTACGCTTTAGTAACGTCAATGAATGCCCTCTTCTTAAAACTTCTTTTGAGCATTCAAAACTAATGGTTCCATCGCCACCGATAAATAAAATATTCATATAAACTCCTTTATTATTTTAAACTATTTTCAATAAGATTCCAAAATTTATCCACATCAATGTGGGTTGCAACATAGGCATTCTTAGGCTGTTTTAAGTAGTCAAACATATCACAATTGGTTCTTCCATAAGAAGGGCCTTTTGATAGGTCAATTTCTAGTGACACATGCTTTGTTTTTAAAACTGTGGGGTCCATTAAATACGCAATGGTCACAGGATCATGCAACGGCCCACCTTCTAAACCAAACACCATTTTTTGATTTTCATTAAATGCTTCCATGAGTTTAACAAATAAATGGCTTTTTTTGGTATTTAATGTTTTCATTCTTTGAACGATGGGCGCTAATACTTTCACTTGACGGGTCACATCTAAGCCTACCATCGTTGTCTTAATGCCCGCTTTTGTCACGATATGGGCTGCTTCAGGGTCAACCAATATATTAAATTCCGCTGCCGGTGAAACATTGCCATATCCATATGCACCACCCATAAACACAATTTCTTTAATATTGTTTTTAATAGAAGGTTTAATTTTTAAAGCCAATGCTAAATTGGTCATGGGGCCGGTTGTCACAATGGTTATTTTATCTTTTGTATTGGTAAGCGCTTCTATCAAGAAATCAACTGAAGAGCGTTCATCGAAATCAATCGTTAAAGGATCAAATGTAAAGCCATCAAGCCCACTTTCACCATGAATATCAGAAGCGATTTGTTGGGGTCTTACCAACGGTTTTTCTACCCCCAAACACACTGGGACATCCACATTTAAATACTGCACTAAATTTAAAGTGTTTCTACCGGTTTTTTCAAGCGTTTGATTCCCTGCACTTACCGTAATGCCTATTAAATTTATAGTGATGGCATTAGAAGCCAAAATGATTGCGATCGCATCATCGTGGCCTGGATCACAGTCTAAGATAACATGATGTTTCTTCATAAAAGCCTCCCTTAATGGTATTCTTTATTTTATTGTATCATAGTGAAGTAGTTTGTCATATTGATTATAAGATTCAAGGACAAATAATAATGTAATTACTTTGACACGCATAGTAATATATGATACGCTATATTCATCTTCATAAAAGGAGAAAAAATTATGAAAAAAACAGCCATTATAACAGATAGTTCAGCAAATTTAACGCAGGAATTCATTCATAAACACAAAAATCTTTATGTCATGCCTTTAATGATTTTGATTGATGGAAATTCTTTTAAAGACGGCAAAGAAATTAATGCCAAAGAGGTATATAATCAACTGGATGATAAAGAGATTACGACGTCACTTCCAAGTATGAGCGATCTAAATGATGCCGTACAAAGCATAAAAAATGATGGATATACAGATATTTTAGCGATCAATATTTCATCGGGTTTGAGCGGAACATTTAATGCGTTCAGATTATTTTTCAATGAGGTAGATGGCATTAATATTACGCATTATGATTCTAAAACTTTAGGCGCAGGCTTAGGATATCTAGTTGAGCATGCCTTAACGTTGATTGACAAAGAACCCCCTGAAACGATTATTAAAAAGCTTGATCAATTAAGATTTGAAGACTCATTGGCCATCTATACCATTGAAACCTTAAAATATTTAAGAAAAGGTGGACGGATTGGTAAGGTAGAAGGAACCATTGGAGACATATTACGGGTAAAACCAGTGATTACCGTTAATGATGATGGCGTTTATATCACATTATCAAAAACAATAGGTTCACTTCAAAGAGCCTTACTCTCTATGAAAAAACTGCTCACTAAAAAGTTTGGAAATGATCCAATCGATCTTACTGTCCATTATGGAAAAGACGAAGATAAGGCGCGTGAACAAGGTGAAAAACTTAAACAACACCTAAATGTAAAATCGCTTAATATATCACCTTTAACCCCAGTATTAGGCATTCACACAGGCCCTAAAATGTTTGCGTACGTCGCAAGACGCATATAAAAAAAACACCTTCCTTAAATTTTAGGAAGGTGTTTTTTTACCCTAATAAATCCCTTGTTTTATATGCTTTAACACCAAAGATAATGAAAAATCCACTCATTATTAAAGGGATAATTGCACGAATAACATTAAACGTCTCTATTGGAACTTGATTAACGTGACCATATGGGCTTAACCACTGAAAAATGTCGGGTAAATTGATCACGTTGCCTAAATATACTGCGAAAAAAGAATATCCCAAATAAATCCATATTAAATTCGTAAATTTCGGAAATCTTCCTACTAAAAATATTGTTACGCCTACCATTAATAACGTGGCAGGTAAATATACAAACGCCGCTTGAAGCATTAAATGGGTTTCAATTGGTTCATCCATAGAAACAATGACTCCAAAAATCATTCCAAATGAACCAAATAATAGGTAAATAACGCTAAAAATTAAAGCGATAAATATATAACGGTTGATATTTTCATTGCGTGAAAGACCATTTGCATAAAGTAATTCTGTTAAATTTTTCTTTTCTTCACTAGCAAGTCTATTCATTATCATTATAGGACCAATTGAAGCTGTAATAGCAACAACCATCATAATAATGCTCATAAACTGAACA
>LFIK01000503.1_pt1 | contig 29318 bp, 23 predicted proteins | sample 643401 | NCBI WGS metagenome assembly LFIK01 (sample SAMN03777447, study PRJNA286221) | soda lake metagenome | biome: soda lake; feature: Kulunda steppe; material: water; isolation source: sample T5-Br brine of Lake Tanatar-5 | place: Russia: Kulunda steppe | collected 2010-07
AAGCTGTTCGTGGTGACAGCAACTCGCACGCTGCGCGCGAGCGGCGGCCTCCCAGCCGCCCCGACCGACCAGAAGCTGTTCGTGGTGACAGCAACTCGCCACCAGCCGGCCAAGACAACACGCCCGGTATCCCTACTCGTCTTTTCGCGAGAGCGGGCGCTGCGCTGAACGACTGATCGGTGGCACGGTCGCTCATCGGCGCAGCTGCCTTTCCCAGCACCACCGACAGTCGGTACGAACTCCGTTGGCGTGCGGTGTCCCGATCCCGGTGCCGCGAACCCCGAGCGGGCTTGCGAGGCGGTGCCGATGGCCGAGATGTGGTGCCGACCGAGCTTACGCGACGTCAGCTTGGACCTGCCAGGGGCATCAGCCCCTTCGCGGAGCTGGATCCCAGGGTGCTGTGCGCACTGCCCGACGTGCGTCGCCGGACACGAGCAATGCCGTCGGCAAAGCGCTGGCGACCTACCGTCGCGACGGCGACGACGGTCCAGGTCCGAAACGGCTTGTCCAGCGTCGATATCCCGCCCCGATCGGCCTACCCGCAAGCCGATGCGCTACGAATGCGCGTGGGGCCAGGAGCGTCAGTCGGGGAGAGCGCTGAGGTCGAGGCGGTGTTCGACAACCCGCGTCGCGACATCGGCCAGGCTGAGTTCTTCCGCGAACGCGTGTGCGCGCAGCACCGAGAGCGCTGCCTCGACCGGGATCCCGAGCTGGACCGAGACGATCCCCGAGGCCTGACTGACCTGCTCGGTGCGGGCCAGACCGTCGGCGAACACCGGATTCAGCTCATCGGCCGGGTGCACCCTGTGCAGTGAGCTCAGCAGGTCGCAGGTGAACTGGGCAACCGCGAGCGCATCGGCCTGCTGCTCGGAGGTCAGCTCACCAGCAACCCGCTGGTAGAGCGTCAAGGCGCCGATACCGACGGACCCGGACCGCAGCGGGAAGGCGAACACGGCACGGAACCCCGACGTTGTGGCGGCTTTGGCGAACGCTGGCCACGTGTCGTCGTGCTCCAGATCCGCAACCTGCACTGGTCACCCGGTCCGGTGCGCCGTGTACGACGGGCCCTCCCCCAGATCGAACTGTCGCGCTTCGCCGGCCCACCCTTGATCCGTTGCACAGACCGTCTGCAGCGCATCGTTGCCGAGCTGACCGCTGGTGGCGACCGACACCGCGACCCCCGCCGCATCCAACATCTCCGACGCCGCCAGCGACAGGCGAACCTCCAACAGACCCGAGGGCTGCGCGGTGAACGCCTCCGTCATGTTCAGGACTCGCCTGGGCTCCACGTCAAACACGTTGCACCGCCCGCCACGGAGTGGCAGCCAGCGGGGGCGAGCAACCTTCGAACATCGGCGTTCCGGCCCCTCCAGCGAACTTGACGGTGCCCCCGGGACCGGCGCACGCAGTTCGTCTCTCATGAGAATAAGGCTCCGCGTTCAGCAGCGCACTGGCCGCCGTCCAGGACGCACACTGCTGAGAAGCCGGGGAGTACCTCGATCTCGCGGGCTCCGGCGCTGCTTGCCGCTCGATGGCACCCAAGCGGGTCGGCTACCTGTGCGCGCTGGAGTTCGTCGCCGCAACGGCAAGAGGGTGACGCCACTGGGATGACCCCATGGGGAGACTCATGTCCGCGGCAGGGGAGACCCATGTCCGCCGCTGGGGAGATCGCATGTCCGCCACCGGGGAGTTCCGAATGTCCGTTGACACACACCTTGCACGAAACGAAACGACGACACCACCGAACCTGTCAGACCAGGTCACAACGCCCGGATCTCCCACCCCGATCGGAACGAGTGCAGGTCGGGCTGGCCACCTGTCCGACGTTTCGTGATACGTTCGCGGCATGAGCGACCTTATCTCGGTGCGACTTGACGACGATGCCCGGCGCGCCCTGGCTGAGCTCGAAGCGACCGGCCTGTCCCGCTCGGAAGCGGTTCGGCGTGGTCTGGTCGCCGCCGCGTTGCGGCTACGCGATCGGCAGCGCCTGATCGACGAGGTGGCTGAACTCGCCGCCGACGAAGTTGATCGAGCCGAGGCCGCCGAGGTGGCTGCGATGATGGAGGATCTGCGTGCGCCGGGGTGATGTGTTCCGGCTGCGGCTCGGGCGCCGTGAAGGCCACGAGCAGTCCGGCGTTCGCTACGGCGTCATCGTGCAATCCGACGCGCTGATGCGGCTGTCGACCGTGCTCATGGCGCCAACCTCGACCGCGGCGCGCGACGCTTCGTTCCGGCCCGAGATCGAGATCAACGGGTCAACAACTCGGGTGCTGGTTGAACAGAGTGGCGCGGTCGACGTGAGCAGGCTCGGTGACCATCAAGGCCACCTCACGGTTGAGGAACAGTGGGGCGTTGACCTGGCCCTGGAGACCGTCCTCGACCTGCAGTAGCCAACGCCCGTGTGTTGCAACCGTCTGGGCCGGTCGACGGGTCGGTGGGAACTCACGGAGGGCCCCACACCGCTGAGCGTTGCGCGCTAGGTTTCCAGTGACTGTCCGAACGGTTCGAGGCGGCCGAACAAGCGGGAAGATCTGTGGGTCTGATGGCTCGTAAAGAGATCAGGGTGACACTCGCCTCCTCGGTGGTCTTGCTCATCTTGGCTGGGATTGCCGAGATGGCTGGGTGGCGCTCCTACGCCGTCGACATGCTGTGGCTCATGCCGGCGATGCTGGCCGTAGGGCTCTACACCGTATGGGACGCGGCGTAGCAGATACCGGCTGCACCGTCGCCAGCCTGACGGTGCTGAGCCGCCCCTCAAACGATCCGACGAACGGCGATCGGGTCGGTGGGATCCTCGATTGAGCCACGCGGTCGCGCCGCAGCCGCGCGGACACACCGTTGATGCCGAACCGCCTGCTCGAACCACCTCCGACGGTGCGCAACGCCCGATCGCCATCCTGTCGGGCCGCGGGTCGGTTGCGGTCGAGGGTTGCTCGGTGACCTCGCGAGGAGCAGGAGCGTGGTGTCCGGTCCCGCGAGTTCCGAGGCCAGGCTGGTCTGGTGTCGCTCGAGCGGAGGTCACGATCTCGGCAGGTCGGGGCGATGCGCAGTGCGTATCCCTGTGGGCCCATCCCACCAACGTCCGCAGCCGGACTCACCAGCCGGTGCGTGACAGGTGCTGGTAGTCCTTCAGTGACGAGTAGTCCCCGCCCCAGCCCCAGCCGATCCCGTCGAACACGTCGACGGCCCCGGGGCGCACCAACATCCCCGGGCGCACATCACTCCGGTCGAGATGGGCCCGGCCCGCGCCGGGCAGCACGGTGGTGCCGCGGACGTAGGGGTTCTGGATCGGGTTGATGTCGATCGCCCAGCCGTAGCTGTGCTCGGAGAACCGGGTGCCACCGGTGACCTGCCGACAGTTGAAGCCCGACGTGTTGTTGGCCGCCATCGAGGCGTCGTCGTCACCCCGGAAGTGCTCGATCGGTTCCATCCGGGCGATCGGGAAGTCGTCGTCGTGGAGCTGTTCCAACGCCCGCCTGAGGTCGTCGACCACGTCGTGGTGCACGACGAGTGCGCCCCAGCGTCGGGTGTCGTGCAGGTCGAGGTGCACGACCTCGAGCAGTCGCAACTCGTCGATCCCGACCGGACATCCGACCCGCCAGGTCCAGCGCTCCATCAGCGACCGCAGGCTCGGTGGGATCGGCGTGGCCCGGGCCTGGAAGGTCGGCGGGGTCGGGGCCGTCAGTGCCGCGCCGCCGTCCACCGCGAACCGGTCCAGCAGTCGGGCCAGGACCAGGGCCGTCTGGCCCCTGGTGGTCGCGCCGGCCGGGTCGTAGACCCCGGTTCCACGGCCGGAGACCAGGCCGAGATCCACGGCGCGGGCGATCGCCGCCGCGTGGACGTTGCCGTCGAGATCACCGAAGCCGTGCGCCGGCTCGCCGTCGTCCGGGGTGTCGCCCGGCGGGCGCTCCTCCGGGGAGGTGTCGAGCACGACCGCATGGGCCCGCACCACCATGGCCGCGAGCTGATCGCGACGGACGGGCGCGTGCGGCTCCAACCGCGTCGTACTGCGTCCGGCGACGACGCCGCCGGCGGCGAGCCGTTCGATGGCCGGCGCGTGCACGCCCGCGACGTCGCCGAACCGTGCGTCCGCTGGATCGTCCAGCGCCCCGGCGCTCAGCGTGATCAACCGGTCGAGGAAGCTCGCCACCTGGGCGCGGGAGACCGCGAGGTCGGTCCCGAAGTGGTCGTGGGCGACGCCGCGGGCGAGTTCCAGCCACACCAGGCAGTCGACACTCGCGGCGTGGGTCGAGCCATCGGCCACGTCACCAAATGGTGCGCGGGCGGCCTCGGCGCAGGCGTCAGGCGTCGCCGGGGTGGCCGCCGGCACGGGTGGCAGCAGTGTCATCGCCAGCGTGACGAGGGCGACCCCGGTCCCGTGGCGGCGGATCACCGGTCAGGCCAACGAGATGATCATCGTGCCGTTGGAGACCAGTTCGTAGAGTTCGATGACGTCCTCGTTGAACATGCGGACGCAGCCGTTGGACGACGCGGATCCGATCGACGCCTCGTTCGGGGTGCCGTGGAAGCGGATCAGGGTGTCGCCGCCGCCGGGTCGGTTCCAGTTCAACGCGCGCAGGCCCAGCGGATTGTCCGGTCCGGGACCGATGCGTGCCGGCATGTCGGCTCCCCACCGGTCCAGCGCCGGGTTGACCCAGGTCGGTTCGAAGCGCTTCGCGCCGACGACGAAGGTGCCCGTCGGGGTCGGGCTCCCGCCCGTGCCCACGGCGACCGGCCACGAACGGACGATGTCGTCGCCGCGGTAGAGGTCCACGCGGGTCTGGGACTGATGCACGACCAGGACGTCGCGCAGTGCGCCGACGCCCCGGGCCGGTGCCCTCGCGGCGACCGACAGCTCGATCATGTCCTGCTGCTCGCTGGTGAGGGCGGTCAGCAGCGACGTGGCGGTGGCGTCACGGTCCAGCGCTCGTCCCTCACGGCCCGCCAGTCGGCGCACGGTGCCGCCGGTGAAGTCCACCGTCGCGTTCACCGGTCGGATGTCGAGTGCGGCGGCGATCTCGGCGACGAGCCCGTCGACCGCCGTCTCCGGGATGTCGAGCGCGACCTGCAGGGTGGTCATGTCCCCGTCGTCTTGGGCCAGTTCCAGTGCATCGGCGACGAGCCGCTCCCCGTCGGCGACGGCACCGAGTAGCTCGGGGGAGGTCGTCCAGCTGCCGTCGGGGTGCGCGAGCTCGACGTCGTGGGCCAGGGCGCGGGCGAGTGCGGCCTCGGCTCCGGCGCGTGCGGTGGCGACCATCTCGTCGGTGATGGCGGGCGGCAGCACCTCGCCGGGCAGTTCGATCGCATCCGAGCGCTGGGCGAGGACCCCGTCACGGACGAGGTCGACGGCTGCGGCCTGATCCAGGGAGAAGCCCATCGTCGAGGTGGTCGTGATGACCGCGTCGTCGTAGGCGATGGTGGCGTCCACGGCCGGGTGATCGACCTCGGCGGCGATGGAGGCGACGAGTTCCTCGACCGCGGTGCCGGGCAGGGCAACGGTCGGATCGAGCGCGATGTCGGCGGCGGTCCCGAACCAGCGCAGCCCCACGAGATCGAACAGGGACCGCTCCGCGCCGAGTTCCAGCGCGCCCGCCACCATGACGGCGGCATCGGTCTCGGCAGCGAGCCCGCGGGCATCGACGGTGAAGCTCGTCCCGTCGGCCTCCAACGTGACCTCGTGGTCGAGACGGATCGCGAGCGCGGCGTCGACGCGGGTCAGAGCTTCGTCCGCGGTCACCAGACCGACGTCCACGCCGGCGATGGTCGTCCCGGGCAGCAGCAGGCCCCGATCGCGCAGATCCGCGCCCCACAGGCCGGCGGTCAGCAGCAGGACCGCCACGACGATCGTGATGGCGGCAACGACCGCGAGGATCCACCGTCGCCGGGTGGATCGTGCCGGTCGGTCCGCGGCGGTGGGGAGGATGTCGGTCGGGTGGTCGGTCATGGTCATCGCGAGAGCCCCCGAGGCTGCCTGGTCCGGATCGTGCGCTGGTGACTGGCCGCCGGGCAGCACCCGCACCCCGGGCTCCGTCTGACGATCGGGCGCAACCTACGGGGAACGGTCGGACAGTGGCCGGTGACATGGTCGGACGCGCAGTCGCCGCGCGGCGGGAACGCCGCGTCGCACCGGCGGGTCCGGCGAGGCGCGACGGCGGGCCGACGGTCCGGTTGCGGGCTGCGGTGGTCGGGCTCCTACGATCGGAAGCCCGGTCCGTGGAGTCGCACGGCCCAGCCAGCCGTCCGTCGTGCCGAAGCCCACCAAAGGCATCGCTGTGAGTGACCAGATCGTCGACAACATCGAACAGGTCGGCATCGTCGGCTGCGGCACCATGGGAGCCGGCATCGCCGAGGTCATCGCACGTAACGGCATTCCGGTGCGGTTCGTGGAGCAGACCGACGAGGCGGTGGAGGCCGGGCTGGCTCGGATCCACGGCGCGTTGGACCGGCAGGTACGGCGTGAACGGCTGACCACGGCCGAACGCGACGAGATCGCCGGGCGGATCCGGGGCGGCACCGACATGGCCGATCTGGGGGAGGCCGACCTCATCGTCGAGGCCGTCCCCGAACTGCTGGCGCTCAAGCAGCAGGCCTTCGAACAGATCGACGCGCACGCCCGTCCGAACGCGATCATCGCGACCAACACCTCGTCACTGCCGGTCATGGACATCGCGGTGCACACCCGCCGCCCCAATCGGGTGCTGGGCTTCCACTTCTTCAACCCCGCACCGATCATGAAGCTGATCGAACTGGTCCGCACCGTGGTCACCGACGACACCGTCGTCGATGTCGCCCGTCGCTTCGCCGAGTCGATCGGCAAGGTCCCGGTGGTGGTCGGTGACCGGCGCGGTTTCATCGCCAACCAGTTGCTGTTCCCCTACCTCAACCAGGCCGTGTGGATGGTCGAGGGTGGCTACGCGACCAAGGAGGACGTGGACGCGGCCATGCGGTTCGGGGCCGGCCTGCCGATGGGCCCGATCGCGCTGACCGACCTGGTCGGGGTCGACACGTTCGTGGGCATCATGGACGCGATCCACGACCAGTTCGACGACACCCGCTTCGCGCCCCGTCCGATCCTGGCTCAGCTCGCGGACGCCGGGTTCACGGGTCGGAAGGCCGGGCAGGGGTTCTACAGCTACGAGGAACCGGGTTCGTCACGGATGCTGCCCGACGAGGACACGCGGGAACCCGCCGATCCCGGGCTGGTGGCGGACTGGCGGCGGGTCGGTGTGGTCGGGACCGGCACCATGGCCGCCGGCATCGTCGAGGTGTGTGCCCGGGCCGGCTTCGAGGTCCTGGTCCGGGGCCGTGCGCTCGAGCGCGCCGAGGGCGTCATCGCCGGCGTGTCCAAGTCGCTGCAGCGGCTGGTGGACAAGGAGCGGCTCACCACCGACGAGATGGTCGCCATCGTCGGCCGGATCCGGGCGACGATCGAGCTCGATGACCTCGCCGACTGCGACCTCGTCATCGAGGCCGTCGCCGAGGACCTGGCGATCAAGCAGGAACTGTTCGCCGAGTTGAGCCGGATCCTGCGCCCGGACGCGGTGCTGAGCACCACCACCTCGTCGTTGCCGATCGTGCGCTGCGCCATGGCGACCGAGCGGCCCGAGCAGGTACTCGGCCTGCACTTCTTCAATCCCGCGGCCATCATGAAGCTCGTGGAGATCGTCACCACGGTCCGCACGGACCCGGCGGTGACCGAGCAGGTGCGCGCGTTCGTCGACCGGATCGGCAAGGTCGGCGTGCTGTGCGGTGACCGGTCGGGCTTCATCGTCAACACGCTGCTGTTCCCGTACCTCAACGACGCGGTCAAGATGCTCGAGTCGCACTACGCGACCGCCGAGGAGATCGACACCGCCATGAAGCTCGGCTGCGGGTACCCGATGGGGCCCTTCGAGCTCATGGACGTGGTCGGACTCGACATCACCCTGGCCATCATGGAACGCCTGAAGGGCGAGTACCGGCAGCCCTCCTACGAGGCCGCCCCGCTGCTGCGCAACCTCGTCGACGCCGGATTCCTCGGCCGCAAGGCCGGGCGGGGCTTCTACGTCTACACCTGAGGGCCGGTACAACGTCCAGCATGACCCAACATCCCGCGTCCAGCGTGCAACCGGGCCGCCCGACCGGCGGTCGGCACGTCGTGTCCGACGAGCTGCCACCGGAGCTGCCCTCCAACTGGGCCGAGCTGCGTGACAGCGTCCCGGACATCGCGCGACTGCTGCGCGACCTGATGGTCGACGGGCGGGTCCCGTGGCATGCGAAGACGCTGAGTGCCGCGGCGCTCGGCTACGCGGTGCTGCCGATCGGACGCCTGCCGGGACCCGTGCGGGGGCTGCGGTTCGGGGTCGACGACCTCGCCGCCGGCATGTTCGCGGTCCGCCATCTGATCGCCGCCGCCGGCTACGACGTCGTCCGTGAACGCTGGCGGGGGACCGACGCCGCCTTCGCCCTGCTGGTCGTCCTCGCCGGGGTCGACCGATGAATCCCTCCCGTGCCGTCGATCCGTTCCTTCCGCAGCTCGAGGGCTACGAGGTGCACCGGGTGATGGGTGCGCGGGCTGGCAAGTCGTACGTCTGCCCGGACTGCCACGACGCGATCGACGCCGGGCAGGGACACGTCGTCGTCTGGCCGCTCGACGCCGTCGACGAGCGCCGCCACTGGCATCTGCACTGCTGGCGTCTGGCCGTGCGGCGGGGACGGATAGCCTGACCGGCCATGCCCACGCCGCGAGGTGCCCCGCGCGTGTGGTGCTGCTTGACGTCGAGGCATCTGTCACGAACCGTGTCGTCGCCGAGGTGCACGTGAGCAAGAAGTCCAACAACTCCGAGCGGGCACGCAAGGCCCGCGCGGCCTCCAAGTTCGATCGCCGCACCAGCCGGAACCGGATCGTCATCATCGTCATGGCCATTCTGATGGCCCTGTCGCTGCTGGCCATCCCGATCACCTCGTTGCTGCAGGACCGCAACCAGCCTGATCCGGCCGCGATCGACGATCCGGCCGAGCTCGACGCACCGCCGGAGCCCGAGGAGATCGACCCGGCCGACGTCGACGATCCCTGCCCGGAGCCGGCGGAGGTCCCCGACGTCGACGCCGAGATCCGCGACGAGCCCTTCGAGCGCACCATCGACGAGGACGCCGTCTACGAGGCGACCATCGAGACGACCTGCGGCACGATTCAGATCGAGCTCGACGCGGCCGGTGCGCCTGAGGCGGTGAACAACCTCGTCAACCTCGCCGAGGCCGGCTACTACGACGGGGTGATCTTCCACCGGATCGTGCCCGGATTCGTGGTGCAGGCTGGTGACCCGGCCGGGACGGGGTGCGGCCAGGAGGAGTGCGGTGCCGGTTTCGACCCGGACGCCCCGTCGTTCCCGGGCTACAGCTTCCCCGACGAGCTGGCCACGGCCGAGGAACTCTTCGCGGAGATCCAGCAGGAACAGCTCCCATTGCTGCGCGAGGAACTCAACGCGCTCGAGGAGGAGGGTGTCGACCTCGGGGAGATCGGCATCGGCGAGGACCCGAGTGACGAGGACCTGCTCGAGTTCGCCCCGGGCGGCTACCCGCGTGGCACGTTGGCCATGGCCAATGCCGGACCCGACACCAACGGCTCGCAGTTCTTCATCACGCACGGCGATCCGACCACCCTGCCCGAACCGCTCTACACGGTGTTCGGCACCGTGATCGACGGGCTCGACGTGGTCGACGACCTCGCGGCGTCCACGACCGACGCCTCGGATCGGCCCGTGATCCCACCCGCGATCCTGCGCGTGACCATCACCCAGCGCTGAACACCGACCCGCCCGACCATGAACCGATCACGACCTGAGGAGGCCATCGTGGCCACGCAGTACGACGCACCACCGGAACTCACGATCGACACCGAGAAGGACTACCAGGCGGTGATCAAGACCTCCAAGGGCGACATCACGGTCAAGTTGCTCGCCTCCGAGGCACCGACGACGGTCAACAACTTCGTCTTCCTGGCGCGCGAGGGCTTCTACGACGGGGTCATCTTCCACCGCGTCATCAAGGGGTTCATGCTGCAGGGTGGTGATCCGACGGGAACCGGCCGTGGGGGGCCGGGCTACCGGTTCGACGACGAATTGCAGGCCTCGCGTGACCGTGGCTACAAGCTCGGCACATTGGCCATGGCCAACGCCGGCCCGAACACCAACGGGTCACAGTTCTTCATCATGCATGCCGATTACGGCTTGCCGCCGCAGTACAGCGTGTTCGGCAAGACGATCGACGGACTCGACATCGTCGACGAGATCGGCAACACCGCGACCGGGGCGGCCGACAAGCCGGTCGAGGACATCGTCATCGAGACGATCGAGATCAGCGAGGCCTGATCGGCGGCACGACCACGAACGGGCGCTGTTCGCAGCGCCCGTTCGTTGCTGTCAGCGGTCGTCGGGTTCGTCCGGCGCGCCATCGGAACCGACCGCGTCGTCGCCGCCGTGCGGCTCGTCGGGCGTGCCGGGTCCCGTGGCCCGCGGCGGCGGTGGCGGACCGTCCGAGTCGGCGGTGTCCTGCGGCTCGTCGCCGGGCCAGGGCGGGAGCTCGGAGATGTCGACCCGGCGGGGGCGCTTGCCCTGGTCGTAGTCGCGCATCCGCTTGGGATAGCCCACCTTGCGGGCGTCATAGAGCGGGATGTTGATCCGTCGCGCGAAGGAGCCGGCGTGTTCCTTGTCCTTCACGGGGCGACGCAGGTATTCGCCGTCATCGGCGATCAGGAGCAGCGTGGTGGAGTAGATCGCCGTCTTGGGTTCCAGGAATGCCTCGACGCCCATCCTCGAGGTGGCGAACTCCTCGAGTTCCTCGGTCGCGATCCGCGACGAGTCGTCCGTCGGCGTGGAGCGTTTCGTCCGCGACGAATCACCCTTCATCCAGGCGCGAAGCCGGTCGGCGAAACCCACGATGTCCCTACTTGAGGCTGGTCGGTGCCCAGGCTACCGACGTCCGGCGTGTCGATGAGCGGCTCCGGCCCCTGGCCGTGCGACGCGCGCGAAGGGTGGCGCGCGACGTGCGACGGGCACGTCCCCCACCGTCGTGTCAGTGGTCCTCGTTCTCGATCAGCTCGACGAGCACGCCGCCGGTGCCCTTCGGATGGACGAACGCGACCGTGTGACCGCTGCCGCCCGGGCGGGGTGCCTCGTCGATCAACGCCACGTCCTCGCCGCGCAGGTGGTCGAGCGCCCCGGCGACCGACTCGACCCCGAAACCGAGGTGGTGCAGGCCCGGACCGTTGCGCGCCAGGAATCGACCGACCGGCGAGTCTTCGCGTGTCGGCGCGAGCAGCTGGATGAAGACCCCGCCGACGTCGATCATGGCCTCTTCGACGCCATCGGACTCGACGACCTCCCGATGCGTGGCCGTGATGCCGAACGCGCGCTCGTAGAACGCGAGGGCGTCGTCGAGGTCGGGCACGGCGATGGCGATCTGGTCGATACGGGTGACGTCCACGGGTGCTCCGTTCATGGTGGGGGCCGCCGGCGCTGCGGGCGGCGACGACCGTCAGGGGGCATCGTGCCACGACCGGACCCGGCTTCCGTCACCGCTGTGGCGACGGTCGCTGCCCCGGTCACGTTCAGCCCCGGGCACTGTCGGACGTGGCGGCACCGAGCCGCACGATCGTGCCGGAGCGGGCATGGACGCGGACCGACTCGCCGTCGGTGAGCACCGAGGTCGCGGTCGTCACGTTGGTGACCGCGGGCGTGCCGCTCTCCCGCAGGATGATCGAGCCGTGGGACAGCTCGCCACCGGTCTCGACCACCACGGCGTCGACCTGGCTGAAGGTGCCGATCCAGCCGGCATCGACACCGCGCGTGACCAGCACGATCGTGGCTCCGCGCAGCGCCGGGGGCACGGGGCTGGGTTCGTCGACCACCCACACGGTCCCGGTGACGGTGCCGTCCGTCAGCCCGAGGCCGCGCAGACGGTCGCCGCCGGTCGATGCGTGACGACCGGCCGAACGCCGGTAGGACGCGAGGTCGTCTGAGCGGTGGATGAGGTCCGGGAGCCGCAGGTCGCGCAGCTCCGCGCGCTCGGCGTCACGGGTGGCGAAGAAGTCGGCATCGAAGCTCCTCCCTGCCTGCAGCGCACGGATCTCGTCGAGGTCGAGGTCGAAGATCCGTTCGCGGGCCGGCAGCCGGCCCGCGGTCACCTGGCGATCGGCACCGGCCAGCAGCTGCAGGCGCAGACGCTCGAAGACGCGCATCGCGTCGCTGCGCAGGTCCTCGCGGGCGGCGATGGCGCGCGACGCCTGGATCCACAGCGGCCACACGAGCCGCGCCCGGACGGGCAGTGGCGGCGGGTCGGCGACGCCGCGGCCGTGCGCGAGTGCCTCGAGCAGGGGCCCGGGGTCCTCGCGGTAGCGGGGGCGGGCGACGTCCGACTCGTAGATGCCGCGATGCCCGAAGCGGGCCAGGAACGCCTCGAAGGCCCGGCAAAAGCGCTCGTCGTCGGGCAGACGACCCGCGGCGAGCGCGTCCTGCCACGACGGCTCGTCGCCCACGAGCGCGCGCAGCGGCTCGAGCGCTTCCCACAGCTGCGTGCTGGCCGTGCGCTGGCGGGTGTGCAGGACCCCGGCCACCCCGATCGCGTCGAGCACGGCCAGCGGTCCGCTGATGGCCGTGGTCAGCGCGAACATCCCGGTGATCAGTTCGATGTAGATCCGCCGGAAGCGCTCGGCGGTCGCCGGCAGATCCGCGGGCAGGTCCCGAGCGAGCGCCTCGATCCGCTCCGCGGCGCGCCGGCCGTTGCCGATGGCCCGGAGCTGGTCGAGCCCGAGACGCACCAGCGCCGGGCCCTTCGTCACGAGCCGGATCGGATCGGCCGGTACCTCGCCGCTGGCGGTCCCGCCCATCGAGTCGGTGACGAACCGGGTCGGTAGCCCGAGCACCCGCATGGTGTCGGTCAGCAGCGACAGGTTGATCACCGGTCGGCCGGCGACGACGTCGACGAAGTGCCGCTCGGCCGGCAGCGACGCGTCGAACCCGCGCCAGTACCCGAACAACTCCGGGGCCGCGTCCGCCACGACGGCCGTGGTGAAGCGTGAAGGCAGATCCGGCAGGATCTCGCGGTGGTTGGCGAGGGTGAGCGCCTCGTCCCGCAGCGGCGCCACCGTGATGGCACGGACCTGCACGAGCCAGCAGCGCACGCCGTCGTCCGCCCACTCGACGTCCCAGTCGCCGTCGCCGAGTTCGCGCCGCACCGCCCGCAGCAGTGCCTGCAGGCGGCCGCGCCAGCCCGGCAGGGTCGATTCGCCGCGACGCCGCTTCGCCAGCTGCTCGCGCGTGCCGGCCACCACCCCGGCGACCAGGTCCTCGGCCAGGCCGCCGACATGGTCGACGAGGTCGTCCTCGAAGTCACGTTGGGTGAAGGCCACTCCGGCCCGGACCGCCGGGACCATCGCCAGGATCAGCACGTCCCGCCGGTCGACCGGCCCGTCGGCGTGGCGGTCCCCGGAGGCGACCACCTCCGTGAGGGCATGTGCCAGCGCCGCGGGCGTGGCACCGGGAACGTCGAGTCGGGTGGTGAATGCCCCCGCCAGGCTCTGCGTGGTGCCGTCCTCGGCGGCGAACGCCGAGCGGACGGCGACGGTCGGTGCGAGCCGCAGTCCGGCCAGTTCGTGCGCGGTGCGGCGCAACGGCCACAGGTCCTCGTGGGGGACCACGACACCGGTGGGCACCGGCAGCCCCGCGGCCGCGCACCGGTCGAGCAGTGCGGCCTTCGGACCGATACCGCGCCCGGCGGTCGCGCCGGAACCGAGGGTGATCACGGACCCGGCTCCGGTTCGTGGTCGGGGTCGGTCTCGCCCCGGGGGTCCGTGCCGTCGGTGGCGGCGCGGCCATCGGGATCGGTGACGGAGCCGGTGTCCACCACGGTCAGCGCCCGGGCGAGTTCCGCGACCGTGGTGGCGTAGTCGGCCGGGCGGTCCAGCATCGGGAAGTGCCCCCAGCCGGGCACCGTCACCTCGTGCGCACCGGGCAGCAGCCGGCCGTAGTCGCCCCGCTGGTCGGCATCGAGCACCCGGTCGTTCGCGCCCCACAGAATGGTGGCGGCGAGACCGTCGAACACCGGTAACGCCTCGAACCAGTCGGCCGTGAGCCACTCGAACATCGCGCCGAACGCCTCCGCGTCGCCGTAGGCAGCCAGGAACGCGTCCGCGACCGCACGGTCGACGTCGCGCAGCAACAGCCGCCGCAGCACCGGACGTAGCGCGCGGCTGGCGATGGTCCGTTGGACCAGGTCCCGCACGAACCTCGTCGACATGACCTTCGGGAACCAGCGGGTGTCGAGTCGCGTGCCGACGGGAGCGTGCAGGATCAGGCCGTCGACGAGGTCGACGTCGCGGGCCAGCAGCTCGAGGGCCACCGACCCGCCGATGCCGTGACCGAGCAGCACCCGTGGACGCGGGGCCGCGGCCACCTCGACGGCCAGCGCGTCGGCCAGTCCGTCGATGCCGTCCACGTCGCCCAGCGGTCGGCCGCCGAAGCCGGGGAGGTTCGGTGCGTGCAGGGCGACGTCCGCCGGCAGGTGGTCGCCGAGCAGGGCGAAGCGCTGCGCCCCGCCGCCGTTGCCGTGCACGGCCACGATCGCGACCATGGTGGCTCCTCGCTGGCTCGCTGTCGGTTGCACGGCACCCGGCCGGCCCGTGGGGCCGGACTCCGGCACCATCCTCCTTCGCGGCCCGGCGGGTCGGCGGACGACGAGGGCCCGCGGGTTCGCACCGTTCGCCCCGCGGCTGCTGCACATCCCCGCCCGGCTGCGTCAGGCTAGGGCCATGGACACCTCGAGCGACGCCACCCCCACGGTGATGCCACGGGCCACCGCCTTCCCGGTTCCGGGTGCGGTGGCCGACACGATGCGCCGTGTCCAGGCGCAACTGGCCGCGGGTGCCGCGCCGTCGTTCGAATCGCTGCTGGCCTTCGGCGAGCCCGGCCGCGGCTGACGGGCATGGTCGCCCGCGGCGGTGGGCGAAGGGGTTGTGGTCGGCGCGCCCCGACGTCGTAGGCTCACGGCATCGGACCGGGACGTGCCGTCCGAGGTCCAGATCCGAGGAGTGCATCGTGGAAGACGTCGTCGTCATCGGCTACGCCCGGACGCCCGTGGGGCGGTTCGGCGGAGGCCTCGCCTCCCTGTCGGCCGCCGCGCTCGGTGGCCATGCGATCGCCGGCTCCATCGCCGCCGCCGGCATCGACGCGGACGCCGTCGACTACGTCGTGATGGGGCACGTCCTGCAGGCCGGGCAGGGCCAGATCACGGCCCGGCAGGCGGCCGTCGCCGGCGGCATCGGCATGGACGTCGCCAGCGAGACGATCAACAAGGTGTGTCTGTCGGGGATGACGGCGATCTCCCGCGCCCGCGACCTGGTCCGGCTCGGCGAGTTCGACGTCGTCGTGGCCGGCGGCATGGAATCGATGTCGACGGCCCCCTACGTGCTCGACAAGGCCCGGTTCGGCTACCGGATGGGCGACGGCACGCTCACCGACGTGATGATGCACGACGGGCTGACCTGCGCCTTCGACGGCTGCGCGATGGGACTGGCGACCGACAACTACCAGCGCGACAAGGGGCTCGAGATCACCCGTGAGCAGCAGGACGAGTGGTCCGCCCGATCGCACGAACGCGCCGCAGCCGCCTGGAAGGACGGCGCCTTCGACGGCGAGGTACTGCCCGTCGACGTCCCGCAGCGCAAGGGCGATCCCGTCACCGTCAGCGAGGACGAGGGCATCCGCCCGGGGACGACCGCGGCCTCGCTCGGCGGGCTGCGCCCCGCCTTCGACCGCGACGGCTCCATCACCGCCGGCAACGCCTCACAGATCTCCGACGGCGCGGCATCGCTGGTGCTCGCGTCCCGCGCCGCCGCCGAGCGCCTGGGCGCCACCCCACTGGCGACCATCACCTCCTGGGGCACGGTCGCCGGTCCCGACGCCTCGCTGCATCTGCAGCCGGCCAACGCCATCCGCGACGCGGCCGCCCGCGCCGACCTCGATCCGTCCGCCTTCGATCTCTACGAGATCAACGAGGCGTTCGCGTCGGTGGCCATCGCCTCCACCCGGGATCTGGGGGTCGGCGAGGACCAGGTCAACGTCAACGGTGGTGGGGTCGCGCTCGGACACCCCATCGGGTGCTCGGGTGCCCGCATCGTGGTCACGCTGATCAACGAACTGCGTCGCCGGGGCGGTGGCACGGGCGCCGCCGCGCTGTGTGGTGGCGGCGGGCAGGGCGATGCCCTGACCCTCGAGGTCTGACCATCGCCACCCCGCCCCGACCGGCACGCCCGGCATCAGGAGCAGCCCCGCCTCCCACGTCACGATCCTCGGGCGGGGCCCGCCCGTGAGCGTGGACGTGGATGCGCTCGTCGCGGCGCTCGCCCGAGGCGAGCGTCGCGCCCTGGCGCGGCTGCTGACCGTGGTCGAGGATGGTCGCCCGGAACTGCTTCGTGCCGTCGTGGCCGCCCTGCATCCCGACACCGGAACCGCCCGGGTCATCGGGATCACCGGCTCCCCCGGGGTGGGCAAGTCCACGCTGACCAACGCCATCGCGGGTGCACTGCGGGCGACGGGGCGGTCCGTGGCGATCCTCGCCGTCGACCCGTCCTCGCCGTTCTCCGGCGGTGCGCTGCTCGGTGACCGGGTCCGGATGCAGAGTCACCACGCGGATGCGGGGGTCTTCATCCGATCCATGGCCTCCCGCGGTCACCTCGGCGGGCTGTCCTTCGCCACGCCCCAGGCGATCATGGTGCTCGACGCCGCCGGGTTCGACGACGTGATCGTGGAGACCGTGGGGGTCGGACAGTCCGAGGTCCAGATCGCGGCCACCGCCGACACCACCGTCATCGCGCTCGCCCCCGGCATGGGCGATGGCATCCAGGCGGCGAAGGCGGGCATCCTCGAGGTGGCGGACGTCTTCGCCATCAACAAGGCCGACGCCCCCGGCGCGGGCAAGCTCGACGGCGAACTGCGCGGCATGCTCGAACTGGGGCATGCCACCGAGGCCGCCGATGCGGTCGGCGACGGCTGGTGGCCACCGATCGTGCGGACCGTCGCCGTGCGCGACGAGGGCATCGCCGACCTGCTCGAGGCGATCGACGACCACACCACGACGATGCGGGCGTCGGGAAGGCACGCCGAACGGGTACGCGACCGGGCGTTGCACACGATCCGCGAGATCGCCCTCGAACAGGTGCGCCTGAGGTTCGCGCGGCTCGACGGGGACAACGACGCCCTGCTGACCTCACTGGCGGCGCAGGTCGCGACGCGGGAGCTCGATCCCTACGCCGCGTCCGACCGGTTGCTGGCGGCCCTCGAGGGCGGCACGGCCTGACCGACGACCGCGCCGCCCGGGTCACGGCCTGAACCCGAGCGCCTCGGGACTAGTGTCGAGTCCACGACCGCAGACGCCGAGGTGGTGGACGACCCGCAGCCCTCGACGACGAAAGGGCCGATCGGTGGTCACCCGTGCACGCGCCAGCATCCAACGGCTGCGCCCCGAGGTGCTCGACGGGCGATTCCCCGCGCGTGGGGCCGTGGGTCGGCCGGTGCGGATCTCGGCGGACATCGTCGGTGACTCCCACGACGAGTTGGCGGCCGTGGTGCGCCACCGGCGACAGGGTGCGAAGCGGTGGTCGGAGACCCCGCTCGTGCACGAGATCAACGACGTGTGGGTCGCGGAGCTGGACGTCGACCAACCGGGTCGTCATGAGTTCACGGTCGAGGCGTGGGTGGACCACGTGGCCACCTGGCGGCGCGACCTGCGCAAGAAGGCCACCGCGGACGTCGTCGAGCCAGTCGACCTGGCCACCGGTGCCGAGCTGTTCCGCGCCCTGATCGCGCATGCCGCCCCGGCCGCAGCCGAACGGCTGACGAGCGGCATCGCCGCCATCCTCGACACTGATCTGCCGCTCGAGCAGCGGATCGAGGCCGGCCTGTCCGAGGAACTCGCCGGTCTCGCCCGGCGGCTCGATCCGCGGGCGCATGCCACGACCTACCCGCGCGTCTGTCAGCTGCAGATCGACCGCGAACGTGCGGCATTCAGCACCTGGTACGAGCTCTTCCCCCGCTCCGCCTCGCCCGACCCCGACCGACCGGGGACGCTGCGCGACGTGATCGACCGGCTCGACCACGTCGCGTCGATGGGCTTCGACGTGCTGTATCTGCCGCCGATCCACCCCATCGGGGTCGCGCACCGCAAGGGCCGCAACAACGCGGTCATCGCCGGGCCGGACGACCCCGGCTCGCCGTGGGCGATCGGCGGTGCCGAGGGCGGCCACCTCGACATCCATCCGGAGCTCGGCACGCTGGAGGACCTGCACGCGCTGATCGCCGCTTGCGAGGCGCGGGGCATGGAACTCGCGATGGACATCGCGTTCCAGTGCAGCCCGGACCATCCGTGGGTTGCCGAGCATCCCGAGTGGTTCAAGCAGCGCCCCGACGGCTCGATCCAGTATGCGGAGAATCCGCCCAAGAAGTATCAGGACATCTATCCCCTGGACTTCGAGTCGGTCGACGCCGAGGGGCTGTGGACGGCACTCAAGGGCGTGTTCGACCACTGGATCGCCCAGGGGGTGCGCATCTTCCGGGTCGACAACCCCCACACCAAGTCGTTCGCGTTCTGGGAGTGGTGCCTCGACGAGCTGTCGCGCGAGCATCCCGACTGCATCTTCCTCGCGGAGGCGTTCACGCGCCCCAAGGTGATGTACGAGCTCGCGATGCGTGGCTTCAACCACTCCTACACCTACTTCACCTGGCGTCGGCACAAGTGGGAGATCGAGGCGTACTACACGGAGCTGTTCCAGACCGACGTCGTCGACTTCTTCCGACCGAACTCGTGGCCCAACACGCCCGACATCCTGACTGATCAGCTCCAGACCGGCCAGCGGTCGATGTACGTCCAGCGACTCGTGCTCGCCGCGACGCTGACCGCGAACTACGGCATGTACGGGCCGGCGTTCGAGCTCATGTGGTCCGATGCCCGCCCGGGTGCCGAGGAGTATCTCGACAACGAGAAGTACGAGATCAAGACCTGGGACGTCGACCAGCCCCACTCGTTGCGCGAGGTGATCGCGCTGATCAACCGCATCCGTCACGCGCACCCGGCGCTGCAGCAGGATCGGACCCTGCGCTTCCACCACATCGACAACGACCAGCTGCTGGTGTTCTCCAAGCGTGCCGGTGACGACGTCATCCTGGTGGTGGTCAACCTCGACCCGTGGCAGACCCAGGCGGGGGTGACCTGGTTGGAGCTCGAGGAGCTCGGGATCGAACCGGATGAGCTCTACGAGGTCACCGACCTGTTCGGCGGCGGGACCTTCACCTGGCAGGGCGGCGACAACTACGTCGAGCTCAACCCGCACGTGAGCCCCGCCCACGTCTTCGCCGTGCGGACCCACCGCCGCACGGAAGCGGACTTCGAACCGCACGCCTGATCGCACCGACGCCCGCTCGCACCGATGTCCGAGACGACCGATCCGATTGCCCGCCCCGACCGGAGAGCAAGCCCGTGGCCGACGAGTCGACGCACCCCCAGGATCCGCAGTGGTTCAAGGATGCGGTGATCTACGAGTTGCACGTGCGTTCGTTCTTCGACTCGAACGGCGACGGGATCGGCGATTTCGCCGGGCTGACGTCCAAGCTCGACTACCTGCAGGACCTCGGCGTCACCGCGTTGTGGCTGCTGCCGTTCTACCCCTCACCGTTGCGTGATGACGGCTATGACATCGCGGACTACTCGGCGATCAACCCCGACTACGGCACGATGCGCCAGTTCAAGAAGTTCGTCGCCGAGGCCCACGACCGTGGCCTGAAGGTCATCACCGAACTGGTGATCAACCACACCTCGGATCAGCATCCGTGGTTCAAGCGGGCCGTCAAGGCCCCGCCGGGCAGCCCGGAGCGCGACTTCTACGTCTGGTCGGACACCCCCGACAAGTGGACCGATGTCCGCATCATCTTCGAGGACTACGAGACCTCCAACTGGCAGTGGCACGGCGAGGCCAGGGCGTACTACTGGCACCGGTTCTTCCACCACCAGCCCGACCTCAACTTCGACTCACCGGACGTCCAGCAGGCGGTCAAGGACACGCTCGACTTCTGGGTGGAGACCGGCGTCGACGGCATGCGGTTGGACGCGATCCCGTACCTGTTCGTCCGCGAGGGCACCAACGGCGAGAACCTGCCCGAGACCCACGCGTTCCTGAAGGACCTGCGCCGCCACCTCGATCGGCACTCGGACCGGATGTTCCTGGCGGAGGCCAACCAGTGGCCCGAGGACGCCGCCGAGTACTTCGGCGACGGCGACGAGTGCCACATGAACTTCCACTTCCCCCTGATGCCCCGGCTGTTCATGGCCGTGGCGCAGGAGGACCGCTTCCCGATCATCGACATCCTGCAGCAGACCCCCGAGATCCCCGACGATGCCCAGTGGGGCATCTTCCTGCGCAATCACGACGAGCTCACGCTCGAGATGGTCACCGACGAGGAACGCGACTACATGTACCGCGCGTACGCGCGGGAACACGACATGCGCGTCAACCTCGGCATCCGCCGGCGCCTCGCCCCACTGCTGGGCAACGACCGGCGGCTGATCGAGCTCATGAACGCGCTGCTGTTCAGCCTGCCGGGCACGCCGATCATGTACTACGGCGACGAGATCGGCATGGGTGACAACGTCTACCTCGGGGACCGCAACGGGGTGCGTACCCCGATGCAGTGGTCGAGCGATCGCAACGCCGGGTTCTCACGGGCGAACCCGCAGCGGCTGTTCCTGCCGACCATCATCGATCCGGAGTACCACTTCGAGTCGATCAACGTCGAGGCCCAGCAGAACAACCCCCGCAGCCTGCTGTGGTGGATGAAGCGCATGATCGCGCTGCGCAAGCGCCACCAGGTGTTCGGGCGCGGCACGATCCGGTTCCTGACGCCCGACAACGCCAAGGTGCTCGCCTACGTGCGCGAGTGGACCCCACCGGGCGCGGACGAGCCGGACCAGGTCCTGGTGGTGTGCAACCTGTCGCGTCATGCCCAGGCGTGCGAGCTGGACCTCACCGAGTTCGTCGGCCGGCATCCGGTCGAGCTGCTCGGCCGCTCAACCTTTCCGCAGATCAGTGACCAGCCCTACACGCTCACCCTCGGTCCGTACCAGTACTTCTGGTTCGCGATCGAACGTGATCCCACGCGCGCGTCGCTGTCCAAGATGCCGGAGTTCGCCACCGACGTCGATCAGGGTGAGCTCGACGTCGCGCTGCCCGAGCTGACGACCTCGGGTGACTGGACGGCACTGCTCAAGGGCCCCGGGAAGCGCCGGCTGGAGGCCTCACTGGGCGACATCCTGCGCCGCCAACGCTGGTTCGGTGGCAAGGCACGCGCCGTGCGGCAGGTCACCCTCGAGCAGGTCATCGGCGTCGGGCGAAAGGATCGTGAGGATCTGCACGTCCTGATCGCCCGGGTCGACTACGTCGAGGGCGAGCCCGAGGACTACGTGGTCCCGGTGCGCTTCGCCGACAGTGAGGAGGCGGGTCGGCTGCTCGCCGTCGCGCCGCGCACGGTGCTGGCGACGGTCAAGGGCCAGGGCGCGCGTGGTCGGTCCGGTGTCCTGGTCGACGCGCTGAGCGATCCGGCGGCGTCGCGGGCGCTGCTCGATCTGATCGCCGGGCAGAAGACGGTGGATGCCGGGGACGTGAGCCTGCTCGGCCGTCGCCTGCCCGGTTTCGATCGGAAGGCGGATGCGGCGGCGGAACTCGATGTCGTGCCGCTCAGGGGCGAGCAGTCCAACACCTCGGTGTTGTTCGGCGATCGCTCGCTGATGAAGGTGCTACGCCGGCTCGAGCCCGGGGTCAGCCCGGACGTCGAGCTCGGGGCGTATCTGGTGGACCTCGACCACGTGCCGGAGGTGCTCGGCACGTTGTCCGTCGAGCACGCTGACGGTTCGGAAGCGCGCACGTTGGCCATGGTTCACCGGTTCGTGCCCAACGAGGGCGATGCCTGGACCCAGACGCTGGACGAACTCGGACGCTTCGCCGAGCGCGTCGTCGCGGGAGGGATCGGGCAGTCCCGCCCCACGCCCTCGCCGCGGCGTGACGTGCTGGCGCTCGCCGCCGACGGCGTCCCGGAGACCGTGCACGAACAGATCGGCCCCTTCGTCGCCGCGATCCGGCTGCTGGGCCAACGGGTCGCCGAACTGCACGTCGCCCTCGCCGCGCCGACCGACGACGAGGCCTTCACCCCCGAGCCGATGACGCGGCTGTATCAGCGCAGCCTGTACCAGTCGGTGCGCAACGCCGTACGGATCGGGCTGCGGGCGGCCAAGAAGGCTGCCCCCGGGCTCGCTGACGACGCGGCCCGCGCCGAGGTGCTGGCGGTCGTCGAACGCGAGGACGAGATCCTCGAGTCGCTCAAGGGGGTGTCGTCCGAACCGATCGAGGCCCTGCGGATCAGGACCCACGGCGACCTGCACCTCGGCCAGGTGCTGTTCACCGGCCGTGACTTCGTCGTGATCGACTTCGAGGGAGAGCCGGCCCGGCCGCTCGGCGAGCGGCGCCTCAAGCGGGTCGCGGTCCGTGACCTCGCCGGGCTGCTGCGCTCGCTGCAGTACGCCACGGCCTCCACCCTGCACGACCAGGTCGAGCGCGGCATCGTGACGCCCGGCCACGACAACCACGACGAGCTCACCACCCGGCTCGACTGGTGGTTGGTGTGGACCAGCGCGGCGCTGCTCGAGGGCTACCTCGACGTCGCCGCCGACGCCGGCTTCCTGCCCGACGACCTCGACCACACCCGCCGACTGCTCGACGCCTTCCTGCTCGAAAAGGCCGTCTACGAGCTCGGCTACGAGATGAACAACCGTCCGACGTGGGTCTCGATCCCGCTCGCCGGCATCAACCAGGTGCTCGACCAGCCCGAGAGGTGACCACCATGCCAAACGCCCCTAAGCCCGACCAGGCGCTCGATCAGACGACTGACCAGACACCGGATGCGACCGCTGCGCCCACCACGGCGGCCGAACCGTCGACGACCGTCGGGACCATCACCGACGACGATCTGTATCTGTTCAACGAGGGCACCCATCTGCGGCTGTGGGAGAAGCTCGGTGCGCACCTGACCACCCGCGACGGTGTCGACGGGGTCGCGTTCGCCGTGTGGGCCCCCAACGCCCGCACGGTCAGCGTCGTCGGGGACTTCAACGGCTGGGACCGGCGCTCACCCGAGGGGCAGATGACCGCCCGTGGCAACTCGGGGGTCTGGGAGGGGTTCGTCCCCGGCGTGCAGGCCGGCGCGAGCTACAAGTTCCACATCGTCTCCACCCAGGGCGACGTCGCGCTCGACAAGTTCGACCCGTTCGCCGTCCACGCCGAGACGCCGCCGCACACCGCCTCCAAGGTGTGGGACCTGTCCTACGACTGGTCCGACGACGACTGGATGGCGACCCGCGGGGCGAAGCAGACCCTCGACGCGCCGATGTCGATCTACGAACTGCACCTCGGCTCGTGGCGACGGGTCGATCAGGACGGCACCCCGCGGGCGATGACCTACCGCGAGATCGCGCCGGAGCTGATCGAGCACATCCAGCGGCTCGGGTTCAGCCACGTCGAGTTCCTGCCGCTGGTCGAGCACCCCTTCTACGGCTCCTGGGGCTACCAATCGACCGGGTACTTCGCGCCGACGTCGCGCTACGGCACCCCGCAGGATCTGAAGTACCTCATCGACGAGCTGCACCGAGCCGGGATCGGGGTCATCCTCGACTGGGTCCCGTCGCACTTCCCGACCGACAGCTTCGCGCTGGGTGACTACGACGGTACGCACCTGTACGAGCACGCCGACCCGCGCCAGGGCTTCCACCCGGACTGGTCGAGCTACATCTTCAACTACGGCCGGCCCGAGGTGGCGGCGTTCCTGCTGTCGTCCGCGCTGTTCTGGCTCGAGGAGTACCACGTCGACGGGCTGCGGGTCGATGCGGTCGCCTCCATGCTCTACCTCGACTACTCCCGCAAGGACGGCGAGTGGATCCCGAACCGCTACGGGGGCAACGAGAACCTCGAGGCCATCGAGTTCCTGCGCCGGTTCAACACGGAGGTCTTCCAGCGGTTCCCGGATGTGCAGACGTTCGCCGAGGAATCGACCTCGTGGCCGATGGTGTCCCGGCCGACCTACGTCGGCGGGCTCGGCTTCGGGTTCAAGTGGGACATGGGCTGGATGCACGACACCCTGGCCGTGTTCCAGAACGAGCCGGTGCACCGCAAGCACCACCACAACCAGCTGACGTTCCGGGCCGTCTACGCCTACTCGGAGAACTACGCCCTGCCGCTGTCCCACGACGAGGTGGTGCACGGCAAGGGTTCGATGATCAACAAGATGCCGGGCGACCGGTGGCAGCAGTTCGCGAACCTGCGGGCCCTGTACGCCTACCAGTTCACGACGCCGGGCAAGAAGCTGCTGTTCATGGGCAGCGAGTTCGGTCAGGACCGGGAATGGGCGCACGAGCGCTCGCTCGACTGGCACCTGCTCGACGACACCGGCGGGATGAACGCGCAGCTGCAGCAGTGCGTCGCCGATCTGGCGCGGCTGTACCACGCGACCCCCGAGCTGTACGAGGGTGACTGCGAGCCGTTCGGGTTCGAGTGGGTCGACGGCAGCGACTGGGAACAGTCGATCGTCAGCTACCTGCGGCGCACCCGTGACGGACAGGTCGCGCTGGTGGTCGCCAACCTCACCCCGGTGGTGCGGCAGAACTACCGCATCGGGGTGCCCCACGGTGGGCACTGGCGCGAGGCGTTCAACTCGGACGCGACCGAGTACGGCGGTTCCGGTGCCGGCAACTACGGCGGCGTCGAGGCACTGCCGCACCCGACGCACGGGCGCAGCCACTCGCTGGTGCTGACGCTGCCGCCGTTGGCCGTCGAGGTGTTCCTGCCCGACCACGACGCCGCACCCGACGGATCGGAGTGAGCGCGATCCGCGACGGGTGGGGCGAGCGCCGTCACGGGTCGGGTGGCAGCTGATGGATGGGCAGTCGTTCCCCCTGGACCTCGAGCTGGGCGTCGCCGGGCTCCAGCTGTCCCGCCCGCGCGAGCGGGACGTGCCCGACATCGTGGCGGCCTGCCAGGATCCGGAGATCGTGCGCTTCACGGTGGTGCCACAGCCCTATGGCACGCAGCAGGGCGAGGAGTACGTGCGGTTCGCCGAGGAGTCGATCACGTCGGGATCCGGTCTACCGCTGCTGGCACGGGACGGCAACGGTCGCGTGATCGCGTCGTGTGGGCTGGTCGACGTCGGTTGGCTGGACGCCGTGTGCGAGGTGGGCTACTGGGTCGCGCCCTGGGCGCGTGGCCGCGGCGTGGCGACCGCGGTGTCCGCGGCCCTGTGCGCGTGAGTGTTCGACACGACGCCGCTACGGCGTGTCGAACTGCAGGCAGCGACGATCAACCTGCCGTCGCTCGCCGTGGCCCGGAGGCTCGGGTTCACCCACGAGGGCATCCGCCGCAGCGCCGGGGTGCAGCGTGTGGTCGACGATCCCGACCCGCCGAGGCTGGATCTGGCGGTCCATGGACTCCTCATCGATGAACGCGGCCAACTCGATGAGGTCCTCGCCACGGTGCGCGAGCTGCCAGGCCCCCCGGCGACCGCTGACGGTCGTTGACGGTTCGTGAGGACCTGGTCAGCAGCTCACGGCGCTGGCCCGTCCGGCGGAGGTCGCCAGGTTGCCGGCAGCGTGCGGGTACTCGACCCGGTCGCGGCGTGACGCCAGGTGCGGGTGCCGTCGGGCTGCTGCGCGACATGCCACCCGTCGGATTCCTTCGTGCGGTTGTGGAACCGGCACAGCGGTGCGAGTTCGTCGATGTCCGTGCGGCCCGGCGGGTCACCGGGACGTGCGGGATGCCAGGGTGTCGCGTGATCGGTGTCGCAACCGCGGACACCGCGACGACAGCCGGGGTGGCTGCACGTGTCGTGCAGGGCGACGGTGGCGTCCTTGAGCCAGCCGGGCGGGATCCGGCGTCGGCGTCCGACGCCGACGACGCCCCCGTGATCGTCGAGCACGATGGTGCGCAGGTCGGCCCCGCGGGTCTCGATCAGCCGTCGGAGACTGGTGGCGTCGAGCGCGAGGTGTCCACCGGTGAGCGTGGTGAGCAGCGCGGCGGAGACCTGATCGCGATCGAGGAGGCTGGACAGCTCGGCACGGATCAGCAGCTGTGGCCGGGAGGCCATCGGGCCGTCCCCACCGCCGATCGAACCGACCACGCTGCCACCCCCACCGACCGTGCTGCCGTCCTCACCGACGACCGGACCGGTCGGCATGGCGCTGCCGTCGCCACCTCGCACAGCGGGCACGTGCCCGCCGCCGGGGGTGAGCGCGGCGTCACAGAGGTCGACGAGCCGCACGGCGCGCCGCTGGGCGGCGGCGCGGCCGCCGAGCCAGCGTGGGCCGTCGTGACCGTCGTGGCCGTGGCTGCCGGGGCCGGAGGTGCTGTCCACGTGGGCGGGGTCCCCGTTTGCGGCATCCCCGACGCCAGGCTCGGGGGCGGTGGTGAGCGCGGCGTCGACGGTGGCGAACCCGAGGGCGTCGAGTTCGCCGAACAGTTGGCCACCGCTGCCGTCGAGGCGGGGCTGCATGGCGAGGAACGGGGTGAAGGTCGAGGTCGTCGGCTCCGGGGCGGCGTCGCTGCCGGTGCAGCGCAGGTCGCGGATCGCGATGCGTACGGCCTGCAGCAGATCGTCGGGGTCGGTTCCGGCTGCGCGTGCGAGGACGGGACCGATCGCGTCGTCGATCCGTGGGTCCAGGGTGCGGGGGAGTGGCTCCACGAGGCAGATGATGGCCCGGGTCTGCGCCCAGCTGATCGTGGCCTGCACGACGAACGCCTCACGCAACGACGGGTGCCGGACGCAGCGGTCGGCAGCGGCGAGCAGCATGCGTCGGTCGGCGCGGGTCCGCCCGGCGACCGACGCCAGCCAGTGATCGAGGTCCAGCCCGGTGAGGCTGCCGGCGACGTCGTGACGCTCGAGGTGTGCGATCGCGTCCACGAGTTGGGCGATGAGCCGGTCCACCCCACGGGCCATCGCGAGCGCCGCCGCGAGCTCCGGGATCTCCCCGAGCACCGGGAGCGCCCCGACCAGGGCCCGGTCGGCGTCGTCCACGATCGCCGCTGCGCGACCCGGCACCGCCGGTTCGTCCGGCGGTGGCGGGAGCGGTGGCACGCTGATCGACATACCCCATGATGGCAGGCGCCTGTGACACGGCCTCGGGCTGTCCACAGCACCGGGCGCGCACCTGATCAGCCGCCCGCATCGGCGGTGCTGCCGCCCCCGCTGCCCGCCCGCATGGCCCGTGATGACACCTCCAGGCTCGTGCGCCGCCCGGGCGCGGTCGACCCCTGGCCGTTGGCTGTCGGTCGTCGGCCGGCGACACCCTCTAGGATCGGCGCACGCGTGTGGGCATGACCGGCCGACCGTGCATCCCCCCGGATCCTCGCCCCGTCGACGGTCCACCACCCCGGCCGCAGGACCGCGTGTCGCCCGATCGGGCTCGGAGCATCGCTTGAACCGCTACATCTGTGTGCACGGCCACTTCTACCAGCCGCCGCGCGAGAACCCCTGGCTCGAGGTCGTCGAGCAGCAGGACGCCGCGTATCCGTTCCACGACTGGAACGAGCGCATCGACGCCGAGTGCTATGCGCCCAACACGCGGGCGCGGGTACTGGACGGCCAGGGTCGCATCCTGCGACTGGTGAACAACTATGCACGCCTGAGCTTCAACGTCGGCCCGACCCTGCTGTCGTGGATGAAGGACAAGGCACCACAGACCTACGCCGGCATCCTCGAGGCCGACCGCCGCAGCGCCCGGCGGTATGGCGGCCACGGCTCCGCGATGGCGCAGGTCTACAGCCACGCGATCATGCCGCTCGCCTCCGACCACGATCGGCGCACCCAGGTCGTGTGGGGGCTGAAGGACTTCCAGCACCGGTTCGGTCGCGACCCGGAGGGCATGTGGCTCGCGGAGACCGCGGTCGACGATGCCACCCTCGAACTGCTGGCCGAGTACGGCATCGCGTTCGTGGTGCTCTCGCCCTACCAGGCGGCCCGGACGCGGCCGCTCGGCGAGGCCAGCTGGAACGACGTGCGCGGCGGACACGTCGACCCGACGATGCCCTACCGCGTGCACCTGCCCTCCGGGGCGTCGATCGCGGTCTTCTTCTACGACGGTCCGATCTCGCAGGGGGTCGCCTTCGAGGGCCTGCTGGAGTCCGCGGACCGGTTCGAGGCACGCCTGCTGGAAGGGTTCGCGGACCGCAGCGGCCCCCAACTGGTGAACATCGCCACCGACGGCGAGTCCTACGGCCACCACCACCGCCACGGCGAGATGGCACTGGCCGCGACCCTCGAGCGGCTCGCGAAGCGCAACGACGTCACCGTCACCAACTACGGGCAGTATCTGGAGCTGTTCCCGCCGACCCACGAGGCCCAGGTCGTGCAGGCCAGCTCCTGGAGCTGCAGTCACGGCGTGGAACGGTGGCGGGCCGACTGCGGTTGTTCCACCGGCGAGCCCGGTCGTCACCAACGCTGGCGGGAGCCTTTGCGCCGGGCGCTGACCGAACTCGGCGACGAGCTGGCCCGGCTCTACGAGCTCGAGGCCGCGACGCTGCTCGAGGATCCGTGGGCGGCCCGCAACGACTACCTCGACGTGGTGCTCGACCGCGAGGGCAACCGGCCGGGCTTCCTGGCCCGGCACGCCACCCACGAGCTCGACCTCGACGAGCAGCGCCAGGTGATGTCCTGGCTGGAGCTCCAGCGCCACAGCCTGTTGATGTTCACCTCGTGCGGGTGGTTCTTCGACGAGCTGTCGCGACCGGAGCCGGTGCAGGTGCTGCGCTATGCCGCGCGGGCCATCCAGATCGCGGAGCGCCTCACCGACATCGGCGACATCGAGGAGCGCTTCCTGGAGACGTTGAGCGAGGCACCGTCCAACGAGCCCCGGCTCGTCGACGGCCGGGGTGTGTACGAGCAGCAGATCCGTCCCGCGATCGCCGACCTGCGCACCGTCGCGGCCCATTTCGCCATCTCCAGCCTGACCTGGAACTACGACGAGACCGAACGCATCGGTGCCTATGAGGTCGACCGGCTCGACGAGGACCGCCACGAAGCCGGCCGGTCGGTGCTCAGCGTCGGTCGCCTGACGGTCCGCTCGGTGATCACCCTGCACACCGAGACGTTCGACTTCGCGGTCTTCCACTTCGGTGATCACAGTTTCACCTGCGGCGTGCGTCCCGTGAGCGACGGGGTCGACCCGGAGCGGTTGCGACGCGAGCTGGTGGCGGCCTTCGACTC
>LFIK01000504.1_pt1 | contig 29313 bp, 22 predicted proteins | sample 643401 | NCBI WGS metagenome assembly LFIK01 (sample SAMN03777447, study PRJNA286221) | soda lake metagenome | biome: soda lake; feature: Kulunda steppe; material: water; isolation source: sample T5-Br brine of Lake Tanatar-5 | place: Russia: Kulunda steppe | collected 2010-07
GACGGGACATCTGCGACAGGCGATCCGGATTGCGGGGGCGAGGCCCGTGATCCGCGCATGACCTTGCGACAGGGCCTCTCATCAGACCGCTTGCCCGATCCCGTCTCCGGGGGCAAGCCCCATGGGAGGCAGCCCAGCCATCCCGCCTGCGCATCGCGCCGCCAGCCAAGCCTGCACAAGGCGCTTTCCCGGCGCCGGACGAGGGGCTACACAGATGCCATGACAACCGCGCCGCCGCCCGCCCGATCCCGCTTCCAGCTCTCCGCCGACACCTTCGCCATGACGGCGACGCTCGCCATGCTGACCTCGCTCGGGCCGCTCTCGACAGATATGTATCTGCCCGCCCTGCCGGCCATTGCCGAGGGGCTCGGGACGACGATCGCGGGGGCACAGCTCACGCTTTCCGCCTTCCTGCTCGGCTTCGCCTGCGGGCAATTCCTCTACGGGCCGATTTCCGACCGGATCGGGCGCAGGCCGGTGCTCACCTTCGGGTTGGGCCTTTTTCTCGTGGCGACGCTGGCCTGCATCATTGCGCCGAATATCGAGACGCTGACCATTGCTCGCTTCGTCCAGGCCTTCGGCGCATCCGCCCCGATCGTGCTCGCCCGCGCCATCGTGCGCGATCTTTATGAAGGGCCGCGTGCGGGGCGGGAATTGTCGCGGATGGGGACGATCATGGGGCTCGTCCCGGCGATCGCCCCGGTGCTCGGCGGGGTGATCCACGTCGCCTTCGGCTGGCGCGCGGTCTTCGTCGCGATCCTGATCGCCGGGATCGCGCTCACCATCGTGGTTTTGCGCCACCTGCCCGAGACCCTGCGCAGCCGCGAGAGCGCGCCGCTGTCGCTGAAGGCGATTCTCGCAGGCTTCGGCGTGCTTTTGCGCCATCCGACCTACCGGGTCTATGTGGGGCTCTCGGCGCTGACCTATTGCGGCCTGTTCGCCTTCATCTCCGGATCGAGCTTCGTGCTGCAGGGGGTCTACGGCCTCTCGGAACTCGCCTACGGCTTCTCCTTCGGCTTCGTGGTGATCGGCTATATCGGGGGTACCCTGATCGCGCAGCGCGTGGTGGGAACGCGCGGGCTCGACGGCACGATCGGCCTCGGCGTCGCCTGCCTCGCCGGGGGCGGCGTGGGCATGTTCGCCTTGTCGCTGATCGGAACCGGCTCGGCGCTGGAAGTCGTCCTGCCGATGGCGCTCTACGGCGTCGGTGTCGGGCTGACCATGCCGCAATGCATGGCGAGCGCGCTCACCCCCTTCCCCGAACGCGCCGGCGCGGCCTCCTCCCTGCTCGGCATCATCCAGATGGGCCTCGCCGCCTTCGTCGGGATCGGCCTCGGCGCGGCTTTGGTCTATGCGGATATCGCCATGGCACTGGTTCTGGCGGCTCTGGGGCTGCTCGCGCTGACGTTGTTCATAGTGACACGCAGCCTGCGCCGGGAGTCAGTCGAGGCGTGAGGCGTCTCGCAGCTTCAATTTTTGATTTTGAAAAACAATCTTTCGTAGATAGAATCCAACAACCCTCGGCTGTTGGAGGCGACCATGAGCGCTATCGATCGTGACTTTTTCTTCAAGACGATTCGTCAGACGCTGTTTCGCGGGGCGATGAAGCAGTCGCAGGTCGATGGCTGCAATGCCATCCTCGACAGTTGGGAGAAAAATTCCACGCTCACTGACAACCGCTGGCTGGCCTATGCTTTTGCCACCGCCTATCACGAAACCGCCTTCACCATGCAGCCGATCAATGAACGCGGCGGCAACGACTACTTTTTCAAGATGTACGACAAGGACGGCGACCGCCCGCAGGTCGCGGCGACGCTCGGCAATACCGAGCCGGGAGACGGCGTCCTCTTCCATGGGCGTGGCTATGTTCAGCTGACCGGGCGCACCAATTATACCCGCATGGGAGACTTGCTCGGCATCGACCTGACCAGCAATACGGCCTGCGCCAATCGTGCGCTCAAGCCGGATATCGCCGCACAGATCATGGAGATCGGGATGCGCGACGGCCTGTTCACGGGGAAGAAATTTTCCGACTATTTCAACGCCGACACCACCGACTGGGTGAATGCCCGGCGGATCATCAACGGGCTCGACCGGGCCGAGGAAATCGCAGCCTACGGGCGGAGTTTCATGGATGCGATCAGACCTGCCCCCGAAGGCGCGAGCGCGCCGGACGAGCCGACCGGGCCCATTCGCCGCTTCCTGTCGCGCCTGTTCAACAGCCGCTCCAGCCGCGAGACTTGACCCGGACGCCGTGTTGGTGGACAGACGGGGCGCCTTCCCCCAATTTCCGGATCCGGGATGAAACTAAGCCTCCTCGCCTGGCGCCTGCGCCTCGCCCGTTTCGCCACGCGTATCGCTGATCATGCGGCAGCGCTTGGCATCCGCGTGCTGTTCCGATTCGCGCGCGCCCTCGGCCCGGATCGCTCCGCCGATCTCGGGGGATTTCTGGCACGCACGCTCGGTCCCCTGTTTCCCGCCCATACCAAGGCCAAGGACAATATCCGCCGCGCCTTCCCCGGAATCGCCGAGGAGGAGGTGAAGCGGATCACCCGCGAGGCCTGGGACAATCTGGGGCGCACCTCCGCCGAATACGCCCATCTTGACACGATCTTCGATTTCGACCCCGAACGCCCCGGCGAGGGCCGAATCGAGGTGTCAGGCATTCCTCATTTCGAGGCTTTGCGCGATGACGGTCGCCCGGGCATCATCTTCGCTGCCCATCTGGCCAATTGGGAGCTGCCGGCGATCTGCGCGGCCCGTTACGGGCTCGATGCCACTGCCGTGTTTCGCGCGCCCAATGCCGCTGCGGTGGCGAAGGCCATCCACGAGGTGCGCAGCCAGACCATGGGCGGCCTCGAAGCCGCGCGCCAGGGCGCAGCCTTCGCCATGCAGGGCGTGTTGGAACGCGGTGGACATCTCGGCATGCTGATTGATCAGCACTTCACCCGTGGGGTGATCGTCGATTTTCTGGGCCGTCCGGCCCTGACCAATCCGATCCTGGGGAAATTCGCGCGACGGTTCGACTGCCCGGTCCATGGTGTGCGCGTGGTACGCCTGCCGAACCGGCGGTTTCGGCTGGAACTGACACCGCCGCTCGATCTGCCACGCGATGCGAACGGCGAGGTCGATGTCGCCGCCGCGATGCAGGAAATGACACGGGTCGTCGAAGGCTGGGTGCGCGAAAATCCGGGCCAGTGGCTGTGGATGCACCGCCGCTGGCGCCCGCAATTCACCGGCGAGAAGCTGGAGAGCTGAGCCCGTGCGGCCTCAGCTCTCGATCACGCCCGCCGATTCCTGCTCCTTGAGCGAGTCGGGGCTCGGCATCGAGATGGTGTTGTAGCCCGAATCCACATAGTGGATTTCGCCGGTGACGCCGTTCGACAGATCCGAGAGCAGGTAGAGCGCCGAGCCGCCGACATCCTCGATCGTCACCGTGCGGCGCAGCGGCGCATGGGCCTTCTGATAGGCAAACATCAGCCGCGCATCGGTGATGCCCGCACCGGCGAGCGTGCGCACAGGGCCGGCGGAGATGGCGTTGACGCGGATGTTCTCCGGGCCGAGATCGGAGGCGAGGTAGCGCACGCTCGATTCCAGCGCGGCTTTCGCGAGGCCCATCACGTTGTAATTGGGCATGACCCGCATCGAGCCGCCATAGGTCAGCGTCAGCATCGAGCCGCCGGGGCGCATGCGCTTCGCCGCGCGCTGCGCCGCCTCGGTGAAGGAGAAGCAGGAGATCACCATGGTGCGCGAGAAATTCTCGCGGGTGGTGGCGTCGATATAGCGTCCCTTCAGCTCTTCCTTGGCGGAATAGCCGATGGCGTGGACGAGGAAATCGAACCCGTCGCTCCAGGCCGCGTCGAGTTGCTCGAACACCGCGTCGAGCGAGGCCAGATCCTCGACGTCGCAAGGGATGACGAGATCGGAACCGACCGATTCGGCCAGCGGCTTCACCCGCCGCCCGAGCGCGTCACCCTGATAGGTGAAAGCGAGTTCGGCACCCTGATCGGCGACCGCCTTCGCGATCCCCCAGGCGATGGAATGGTTGTTGGCGACGCCCATGATCAGGCCGCGCTTGCCCTTCATCAGACCGGTCAAAGCCTGCCCTCCCCGTCAACCGCGCCGCATCAGGCGTCGGGATGTTTCATCACGATGGTCGCGTTGGTACCGCCGAAACCGAAGGAATTCGACATGAAGCAGCCGATCTTCGCATTGTCGCGGCGCGAAGCCGAGATCGGCATATCCGAGAATTCCGGATCGAGCTCGGTGATGTGGGCGTTTGCGCAGATGAATTCGTTCTGCATCATCAGGAGCGAGTAGATCGCCTCCTGCACGCCGGTAGCGCCGAGCGAATGGCCCGTAAGCGATTTGGTGGCCGCGATCGGCGGGCATTTCTCGCCCGAGCCGAAGATCTCGCGAAGCGCCTCGATTTCCTTGGCATCGCCGACCGGGGTCGCCGTGGCATGCGGATTGATGAAGTCGATCGGGGCCTTCACCGTCGACAGCGCCTGCCGCATGCAGCGCACCGCGCCCTCCCCCGAGGGCGCGACCATGTCGTAACCGTCCGAGGTGGCGCCGTAGCCGACGATCTCGGCGATGATATTGGCGCCGCGCGCCTTGGCGTGCTCCATCTCCTCGAGCACCAGTACCCCCGCCCCGCCGGCGATGACGAAACCGTCGCGATAGCGGTCATAGGCGCGCGAGGCGCTCTCCGGCGTGTCGTTGAACTTGCTCGACATCGCGCCCATGGCGTCGAACAGGTTCGAGAGCGTCCAGTCGAGATCCTCGCAGCCACCGGCGAAGATGATGTCCTGCCGGCCCGCCTGGATCGTCTCGAAGGCATTGCCGATGCAATGGTTCGACGTCGCGCAGGCAGACGAGATCGAATAGTTCACGCCCTTGATCTTGAACCAGGTCGCGAGCGTCGCGGCCGCCGTCGAGGACATGGCCTTGGGCACGGCGAAGGGTCCGACGCGCTTGGGCCCCTTGTCCTCGGTGATGCGTGCCGCCTCGACGATGGTGCGCGTCGAAGGTCCGCCGGAGCCCATGATGATGCCGGTGCGCTCGTTGGAGATGTCCTTCTCCTCGAGCCCGGCCTGCGCGATCGCCTGATCCATGGCGATGTGGTTCCAGGCCGTGCCGCCGCCGTGGAAGCGCATCGCCCGACGGTCGATCAACGCCTCGACATCGATCTTCGGCTTGCCATGAACATGGCAGCGGAAATTGAGATCGGCATATTCCTGGGCAAAGCCGATGCCGGACCGGGCCTCGCGCAGGGAAGCCGCAACTTCCTGCAAATCATTGCCGATGGAGGAGACGATCCCCATTCCCGTGACGACGACGCGTCTCATGTGCAACTCCCTTCCGCCGCGTTTGGAGCCCGCGCGAGCCCGAAGCGGATTGTTATTCCAGCGTTCAACTCCCGACCGACGAGCCGCTACGCTCATCCCGTCGGGCAACGGACCCTGATGCTCAGGCCGCTTCCGGCTTGAACAGCCCGACGCGAAGATCCTTGGCTTCGTAGATGCGTTTGCCGTCCGCCTCGAGGAAGCCGTCGGCGACGCCGAGCACCAGCTTGGAACGGAAGACGCGCTTGAGATCGACGCCGTAGACGACCTTCTTGACGCTGGGCAAGACCTGATCGGCGAATTTCACCTCGCCGACACCGAGTGCCCGCCCGCGCCCCTCGGCGCCGAGCCAGCCCAGATGGAAGCCGACCATCTGCCACAGGGCATCGAGCCCCAGGCAGCCCGGCATCACCGGGTCACCCTGAAAATGGCAGGGGAAGAACCAGAGATCGGGGCGCACGTCGAGCTCGGCGCGCACATGCCCCTTGCCATAGGCGCCGCCATCCTCGCCGACCGAGGTGATCCGGTCGAACATCAGCATGGGCGGCAGCGGCAGCTGCGCATTGCCCGGGCCGAACATCTCGCCGCGACCGCAAGCGAGGAGTTCCTCGTAGGTGAAGCTGGTTTGACGGTCCATGTGTTTCCGGCCGATCCTTTCGGGCTCATCGTTATTGCACCGGCGCTCGTGCCGGTGCGGCTCTGTTAACATAGTGTAACGGGCCATCAAAGGCACCTCCATGCCCTTTTCACAGTGATGAGCACAAATTCCGCCAAGACCGGAACTCGCCGGATTACCCTGCGACCCGTTCAGCGCCCGCCGCCCCCTCCGGCGCCGGCCACCGTCCGCCGTGATGCGGGCGACCCGTTTTCGCGCGAGAGCACGTTGATTTGCCCTGCTCTCAGGGGCTCTACGGGTTGCGAAAGCGCCGCGACGACCCTATAGAGTAAAGGGGTAAGTTTGACGAGCGAAGAAGCGATCGCCATGGATCAGATGCTGTCGAGGAATACGGGATTGGGGCCGACCGGACGCACGGGTTGTCCGCTCTCCGATCTGCGCGACAAGCTGCGCCGCGTGGGCCTTCGTCCGACGCGGCAGCGTGTGTCCCTGGGCTGGCTCCTGTTCGGCAAGGGTGATCGCCACATCACGGCGGAGATTCTGTACGAGGAGGCATCGCACGCCCGCGTGCCGGTATCGCTCGCCACGGTCTACAATACCCTGCACCAGTTCACCGAGGCCGGCCTGCTGCGTCAGCTCGCGGTGGACGGCTCGAAGACCTATTTCGACACCAATCCGAGCGAGCACCATCATTTCTTCGTCGAGGATGACGAGAAGCTGATGGATGTACCCGCCGAAGGCGTGACCGTGATGGATCTTCCCGACGCACCCGAAGGCTACGAGATCGCCCGTATCGACGTCGTGGTGCGTCTGCGCCGCAAGGATGCTGTGGACGGGTCCGGTCACCAGGGCTGAAACGGAACCGCTCGGGATCCGTCGCAGACGCTCGCCGTAGCGCGAAGAGCATGATGCGGCACTGCATGCCGCAAGGCGCGAATATCCCCCGCCGGCTTTCCATTATCCAATCCAGACACCGCTCCCTAACCCGGAGAGCCGACGCCGCATCGTGAGCGGGGATGCCCGCAGGGCGCCCGCAGCACCGAGCCGTCGCGCCGGGGCCTGCAAGGGCTGCGCCCCCTTTTGCGGCCAGTACGGCATCAACGCTCCTGCGTGCCCGCTCGGCTTCACCATGAAGCTTGAGCATAATGACGTAACGGAATCTTTTATTCAGATTGCCTTCTTTGCACCTTCCCAAACGTAAGGCATGCCCTGAAAGCAATAATTATGTGCACGCATATTTTATATGCCGCAGTGTTTATATATTGGGCAGATTTATGACGATTTTTCAAAAGACCCTGTTGCGGAACAATACCTAGGTCCATACAGTCTGACGCAGCGGAAGGCGACAAAGATCGCTACGGAAACCATGCCGCTTTTACGTGTTTGGAGGACCTTCAGAGATGATTCGGACTGGAAAGCTGCTCGCATCAGCAGCCGTCATGGCGTTGATGAGCGTTAGCGCCGTCGCAGAGGAAAACACTTTCCGTTACGCGACGACGGGTGACATCCTCGGGCTCGACCCGCACATGCACAACCATGGCACGACCAATGCCGTGAAGGGCATGATCTATGGTGCGCTCGTGCACCGCAAATACGACCTCACCCTCGAGCCCGATCTGGCCGAGTCGTGGGAAAACATCGACGACGTGACCTGGGAGTTCAAGCTGCGTGAAGGCGTGACCTTCCACGACGGCACCCCCTTCACCGCCGATGACGTGCTCTACAGCTTCAATCGCATCACGCAGGACGGCTCGGAAATGTCCGGCTTCCTCGCCAATGTCGACACCATCGAAAAGGTCGATGATCACACGATCCGGATCATCACCAAGGGGCCCGACCCGATCCTGCTGCAGAACCTTTCGCTGTTCTTCATCGTGAGCGAAGACTTCAAGGAGGCCAATGAGGCCTTCGACGTCGTCGTCGGTGGCGGCACGACCAATTTTGCGAACCTGAACGCCAACGGCACCGGCCCCTATCGCCTCGTCGAGTGGCAGCAGGACAACCGCCTCGTGATGGAAATCAACGAGGATTACTGGGGTTACGACGATCTCGAGACCAATGTCGAGCGCGCCGTCTTCATGCCGATCGGCAGTGACTCGACCCGCGTCGCCGCGATCCTCTCCGGCGAAATCGACATGATGTATCCGGTCCCGCTGCAGGATGTGCCGCGTCTCGACCAGGATGCCAATATCGACGTGCTCCAGGGCCCAGAGCTGCGCACCATCTTCCTCGGTTTCGACCAGTATCGCGACGAGCTGCTCGACATGCCGGGCACGGGTGACAACCCGTTCAAGGATGTACGCGTGCGTCAGGCTTTCGCTCATGCGCTTGATCTCGACGCCATCCAGCGCGTCGTCATGCGCGGTGCCTCCACGCCGACCGGCTCGATGATCGCGCCTGGCATCGTCGGCTTCGACGAGGAGATCGCCGAGCCTTACGAGTTCAATCCCGAGCGCTCGATGGAGCTTCTGGAAGAGGCCGGCTATCCTGACGGCTTCCCGGTGACGCTGGATTGCCCGAACGACCGCTACGTCAATGACGAGGCGATCTGCTCGGCCGTGATCCCGATGCTGCGCCGTATCGGCATCGACGCCAATCTGAATGCGCAGACGCTGTCGCTGCACTTCAACAAGATCGGCGCGGCCGAGGACTACAACACCAGCTTCTACATGCTCGGCTGGACTCCCGGCACCTACGACGCCCTCAACGCCTTCCAGAACCTCATCAATGAAGGCGGGACCTGGAATTCGGGCCGTTACCATAACGAGCGCGTCGATGAACTCGCCGCTCAGATCGCGGTGACCGTGGACGAGGACGAGCGCAACGCGCTCATCCGCGAAGCCATGCAGATCCACAAGGACGATGTCGGCCATCTGCCCCTGCACCAGCAGGCACTGGCCTGGGCGATCCGTACGGACCGCGTCGAGCACATCGAACAGCGTCCGTTCAACGACGTGGACCTGCGCTACGTGCGTCTGCGTGACTGATCGTCTGCACACCTGAGATGACCCGGGGCCGGCTTCCAGCCCCGGGTTTTCCAATTCCGGGGCCGCAGACCCGCAGCCCCCTCCCCTCTCGGGGACTGTTTCTTCGTCAAGTCCGGCGCCTTCGCATTGCGCGAACTGCCTCGGCTCTCAAGGGTATCTCGATGCTCGACTTCATCGTGCAGCGGCTCGTGCAGGCGGTTTTCGTCATGCTCGTGGTCGCGATGATCTCATTCTCGCTGTTCCAGTTCGTCGGCGACCCGGTCAACAACATGCTCGGCCCCGAGGCGACGACGGAACAACGTCAGGCGGCGCGTGAGACGCTGGGCCTCAATGATCCGGTGCCGTTACAATTCGTCAAATGGGTCGGTAACGCCGTACAGGGCGAGTTCGGCCAGTCCTACCGGATGGGTCGCCCGGTCAGCACGCTGATCGCCGAGCGCCTTCCGGCCACGCTGGAGCTGGTCGCGGTCTCCGCCCTGCTGGCCGTCTTCGTCGGCGTGCCGATGGGGGTCTATACCGGGTTGAAGCGCAATTCCTTCCTGTCCAAGATCTTTCTGACGGTCTCGCTCGTCGGCATATCCTTGCCCACCTTCCTGATCGGCATTCTTCTCATCCTGCTTTTCGGTGTGACGCTTGGATGGTTGCCGACATTCGGTCGGGGCGGATTGACGGATCTCGGCGTCTGGGAGACCAGTTTGCTGACCACGCGCGGCTGGAGCCACATGATCCTGCCAGCGATCACGCTCGCCCTGTTCCAGCTGACCCTGATCATGCGCCTCGTGCGGGCCGAGATGCTGGAAGTGCTGCGCACCGATTACATCAAATTCGCCAAGGCGCGCGGCCTGCGGCAGCGCTCGATCAATTTCGGGCACGCGCTGAAGAATACCCTCGTCCCCGTCATCACCATCATGGGCCTCCAGATCGGCGCATTGCTCGCCTTCTCGATCATCACCGAGACGGTGTTCCAGTGGCCCGGCATGGGCCTGCTGATCATCCAGGCCATCAATTTCGGCGATATCCCGATCATGTCCAGCTATCTCGTCCTGGTGGCGCTGTTCTTCGTCATCATCAATCTGATCGTCGATCTTCTGTACTACGTCGTCGATCCGCGGCTGCGGGTCGAGCGGGCGACCGGCGCGCATTGAGGGGAGACGAGACATGCAACCGACCACCACCTCTCCGGACATGGCCGCATCCTCACCGCGGATGTGGCGCCGCATCTACGAAAACACGAAGGGCTTCTTCGACGGCGACGTGTTCTACAGCTTCAGCCGCTCGCCGCTGACGATACTCGCCTTCGTCGTCACCATGGCCATGTTTTTCGCCGCCGCCTTCGCGCCGTGGGTGGCCCCCTTCGACACATACGACTTGCGCTCTCTCAATCTGATGGATGCCTACAAGCCGCCGGCCTGGGCTCCGGGGGGCGACCCCGATTATCTCCTCGGCACCGACGACCAGGGGCGCGACGTGCTCTCGGCCATGATCTTCGGCCTGCGCATCTCGCTCCTCGTGGGCTTTTCCGGCGTGATCCTGGCCGCACTCGTCGGCACCATCATGGGGTTGATCAGCGGTTATTTCGGCGGCTGGATCGATGCCGTGATCATGCGTATCGCCGATGTCCAGCTCACCTTCCCCGCGATCCTGATCGCGCTGATGATCGACGGGATCGCCTCGACCATGATGAGTTCGCAGGCGCGAGCGGATTTCAAGATCTACGTCATCATCCTCGCCATCGCGGCGTCGCTGTGGGTGAATTTCGCCCGTACCGTGCGCGGCTCGACGCTGGTCGAGAAGAACAAGGAATACGTGCAGGCAGCCAAGGTGATCGGCATTCCGCCCTTCCTCATCATGCTGCGGCACGTGCTGCCCAACGTGATGGGCCCGGTCCTCGTCATCGCGACCCTCTCGCTCGCAGTGGCGATCCTAACGGAAGCGACCCTCTCCTTCCTGGGTGTCGGTGTGCCGCCGACGAACCCGTCGCTGGGCACGCTGATCCGTATCGGCAACGACTTCCTCTTCTCCGGTGAGTGGTGGATGTCGATCTTCCCCGGTGTCCTGCTGGTCATCCTCGTGCTCGCCGTCAATCTTCTGGGCGACTGGCTGCGCGACGCCCTGAACCCCAAGCTGCGCTGAGGAGGACATCGTGAGCGACAGAAAACCCGTCCTCGAAGTCAGAAACCTGCGGGTCGAATTCCCCCATCGGCGCGGCACGCTGACCGCGGTCGACAACATCTCCTTCAGCGTTCATGAAGGAGAAGTCCTCGGCGTCGTCGGCGAATCCGGCGCGGGCAAGTCCATGACCGGCTCCGCCGTGATCGGGCTGCTCGAGCCGCCCGGCCGGATCGCCGGCGGCGAGGTGCTGCTCGATGGCGAGCGCATCGACAACCTCTCCCCGGAAGCCATGCGCAGGGTGCGGGGCAAGCGGATCGGCATGGTCTTCCAGGATCCGCTGACCTCGCTGAACCCGCTCTACACCGTGGGCCGCCAGCTGACAGAGACGATCCAGACCCACCAGAGCGTCTCCGATTCCCAGGCCCGCAAGCAGGCCATCGATCTGCTCGCGGAAGTCGGTATTCCCGCGCCCGAGAGGCGGATCGACCAGTATCCGCACCAGTTCTCGGGCGGCATGCGCCAGCGCGTGGTGATCGCACTCGCGCTTTGCGTCAATCCGCGCATGATCATCGCCGACGAGCCGACCACTGCGCTCGACGTTTCGATCCAGGCGCAGATCATCAAGCTGCTCAAGCGTCTGTGCAAGGATCACGGCGCCGCCGTGATGCTGATCACGCATGATATGGGCGTGATCGCCGAGACCGCTGACCGCGTCGCGGTGATGTATGCCGGGCGCATCGCGGAAATCGGGCCGGTCAAGGACGTGATCAAGAACGCGCGGCATCCTTACACGCGCGGCCTGATGGGCTCGATTCCCGTCGTCGGGCACGATCTCGATCGCCTGACCCAGATCGAGGGCTCGATGCCCCGGCTGACGGAAATACCCACAGGCTGTGCCTTCAACCCACGCTGCCCGCAGGTCTTCGATCGCTGCCGTGTGGAGCGTCCCGATCTCATCGAGGTCGGCGATTCGCGTGCCGCCTGCTGGCTGCACGATCCGGCGAGCAAGAAGACGACACAGGCTGCGGAATAGGACTGGTCCATGCAGATCGACAAACCGATTCTCGAGGTCGAGAACCTCTCGAAATCCTTCGACGTTTCCGCCCCCCTGCTGCGGCGTCTCGTCCGGCGCGAAGGGCGCGCGACCCTGAAGGCCGTGGATGGCATCAATTTCAGCATCCCGAAGGGCAAGACCCTCTCGCTGGTGGGCGAGAGCGGCTGCGGCAAATCGACTGTGGCCCGTCTGGTCGTCGGCCTCTACGAGCCGACGGCCGGCAAGGTCGTGTTCGACGGCAACGACATGAGCGGGAAGCTGTCGCGCAAGAAGATGGCGGGCCTGCGCCGGCGCTTCCAGATGATCTTTCAGGACCCCTTCGCCTCGCTCAATCCACGCTGGCGGGTCTATGACATCATCGCGGAGCCGATCCGCGCGCATGGCATCGCCCGTGACGAGCGCGAGATCTCGCGCCGCGTCGCCCAGAACCTGGAACGCGTGAAGCTCTCCGCGCGCGACGGCGAGAAATTCCCGCACGAATTCTCCGGCGGCCAGCGCCAGCGTATCTCGATCGCCCGCGCGCTCGCCTCCGAACCGGAATTCCTCGTCTGCGACGAGCCGACCTCGGCGCTCGACGTCTCGGTGCAGGCGCAGATCCTCAACCTGATGAAGGACCTCCAGCGCGAACTCGGGCTGTCCTATCTGTTCATCAGCCACGATCTCGCCGTGGTCTATCACATCGCCGATTATCTGGGCGTGATGTATCTGGGGCGCCTCGTCGAGGTCGGGCCGGCGCGCGAGATCTTCAAGAACCCGCAGCACCCGTACACGCGCATGCTGCTCGACGCGATCCCGGATCTCGAAATGACCGGGCGCCAGCGCATTCCCGTCGGCGGCGAAGTGCCCAGCCCCATCGCGCCGCCTTCCGGCTGCCACTTCCACCCGCGCTGCCCCTTCGCCAATGAAAGGTGCAAGAGCGAGACACCCGAGATTACGCGCCTCGGGGAGGGCGAGGCACAGCGGGAGCTGCGCTGTCATGCCGTTGAGGAAGGCCGTCTGGAGGCAGAGGTCCGCAAAGTGCGCGAGAAGGCGCCGGCGGCCTGAGGCGAGCTCTGGAACTTTATCCGACCTGACGGAGTCAGGTCGGCGCTCTCAGTTATTGTGTGGCGCACCGCTCACTCCTGCGGTGTTTCTCGCTGCAACCCGGGCACGAGGACGCGCGGTCGGCTGGTGCGATACTGGCCCCGCGCGACGCTGACGAAGATCAGTGCGATCACGATCAGCGCCGTCAACCACCACATCTGCGTGGTCGCCACCCCCATCATGCCGAGCGTGAAGGCACTGGCGAAGGCCCCCATGCCGCCGGGGACGAGAGCAGGGTGGCGTCGCGCCGCAGCGCGCACGGCTCCGGCCAGAGCGATAGCGAGGCTGACCGCACCGATGACGCCGAGTTCATACCAGATCTCGAAGAGCAGTGAGTTCGGCGCGCTCCACGGCAAGGTGCCGGTCACGCGGGCACGCAAGGCCGCTTCGAGCCCGTGGCCGGTCACGAGCCGCAGGGGATCGTCGAGAATCAATCCGCGCCAGACGGCAAGCGAATCCAGCGCGCTCCCCGGCATGCCGGAGCCGAAGGGTGCCGCGAGAAACGGCGCAAACGGCGCAGCAATGATCAGAACCGGCGCCAGAATGGTCAGAACCTGTGTGACCGTCCGGGGAAAGCCCGTGGACAGCACCACGATCACCGCACCGACCGCAAAGGCGATCATCGGCAAGGGACCCGGCCCCGCCAGCGCCACGATCCCGACGGCTCCGGCCACCGCCAGCGCTTGCGCATCACGCCCGCGCGAACTCAGCCAGGCCACCGCCGGCCAGACCGCCATGACCAGCACCATCAATCCCCGCTCGAAAGTGATGGGATCGATCGCCGTGATCACGCCCGTGGCCATGCCGAACAGCGCCAGGGCCGCGACCACCGCCGCCGCGGCGACGCCGATCGGAATCAGATAGAGGTTCGACGCTCGCATCCTGTCCGGCAGCAGGTAGTAGCCCACGAGCCCGAGGGCGCCCGTCGCGAGGATGCTGACGGCGCGGGTCGCGGCGGGATCGCGATACGGCGTCCAGATCAGGGAAAGCAGCACCCAGATCACCAGCACGAGCAGCGCCAGGATCGGCGGCGACGCCACGAAGGATCGGTTGACGCGTCCCAGCGGGCGCTGGGCGCCGTCGATCAGCGAGGCGATGATGATCAGGACGACCGCGACCGGCATCAGCACCACCACCGCCCGACGCGACACGAGCGCCAGAACCGGGATCCCGATCATCAGGATCATGAACCCGATACGCCGCAACAGGGCTGCGGATGACGCAACGGGATCGACGGGATCGACGGACGATTGGCGGTGACGACGTACCATGGATCAGCAACAACCCATTCGTGTGAAACGGCGGAAAAACGCCGCCATGGCACGCATCTTATCCGAGGCGGCCTGAAAGGACTGTGGGAAGCGCGCAACACTCGCCGTCCGATCCCGGCAAAGCTTGCTCAGACCGGCAATACCCCGTCACTCTTGACCTCTTCCATCACGGCATAGGTCCGCGTCTCGCGCACGCCGGGCAGCGACAAGAGCCCCTCCCCCAGGAAACGGCGGTAATCGGCCATGCTGGCAAAGCGCGTCTTGACCAGATAATCGAATCCGCCGGCCACCATGTGACATTCGAGCACCTGCGGTGCGCGCTGGACCGCGGCTGCGAATTTCTCGAACACGTCTGGCGTGGTCTTGTCGAGGGAGACCTCCACGAAGACGAGCAGACCGAGCCCGAGCCGGTGCGGATCGAGACGCGCGCCGAACCCGGCGATCACGCCTTCGCGCACGAGACGCCTGACACGCTCCCCGGTCGCCGTGGGCGACAGCCCGATCCGCTCGGCAAGTTCGACATTGGCGATCCGCCCGTCCTGCTGGAGGGCCTGCAGGATCTTCCGGTCTATCCGATCAATATCCGTCATAATCACTGTAATAGGCACATATAACCGTGATATCAACGGCAAACGTCAGAAATTGCCGGTCGATCGACGGCACGCATCGCAGTATGATCAGGGCAATAGTCGATCCCCCCGTCGATCGGGAAAGCAGCGCGCAAAAAGACTGCTAACGACGGGGCCTTCAGAGGAAGACACCATGGATGCTACGCTCAATCCGGCCCGGGCCTTTACCGCCCCCTATGCGGAAGACGATGTTCTGCTCGCCCGCAAGCTGCTGGCGGAAACCTCGTTCGACCCGGCCCGCAAGCAGAAGGTCGACGGCCTGGCCCGGGAACTGATCGAGGCCATTCGCGCCGGCTCCCGGGGTCTCGGCGGTATCGAGGACATGCTGCACGAATATGCGCTGACCACGCGCGAAGGCCTCGCGCTGATGGTTCTGGCCGAGGCGCTCCTGCGTGTCCCCGACGCCGCCACTGCGGACCGGTTGATCGAAGACAAGCTCGGCCAGGCCGATTTCGCCCATCACGAGACCCGCTCCGGCGTGTTCCTGGTGAACGCCTCGGCCTGGGCGCTGGGGATCACCGCCCGTGTCATCCAGCCCGGGGAGACGCCCGAGGGCATCCTGCAACAGATGACCAAGCGGCTCGGCGTGCCGACCGTGCGCACCGCCACGCGTCAGGCCATGCGGGTGATGGGCAACCACTTCGTTCTGGGCCAGACCATCGAGGAGGCGCTCAAGCGGGCGCAATCGGCCAAGGGCCGGGTCTATCGCTATTCCTTCGACATGCTCGGCGAGGGCGCGCGCACGGCGCAGGATGCGCAGAAATATTACGACAGCTATGCCCATGCCATCGATGAGATCGGGCGCATTGCCGGCAACCGGGCGCTTCCGGAACGTCCGGGAATCTCGGTCAAGCTGTCCGCCCTGCATCCGCGCTACGAGGCACTCAACCACGAACAGGTCCTGGAAGAACTCACCCCGCGCGTGCGCGAACTGGCCCGCAAGGCCCGCAGTTTCGACCTCAATTTCACCATCGATGCCGAGGAGGCCGACCGGCTGGAAATCTCCCTCGACGTGATCGAAGCCGTCATGGCCGACCCGGAACTCGCCGGCTGGGAAGGGTTCGGCCTCGCCATCCAGGCCTATCAGAAGCGCGCACGCGCGGTGATCGACCATGTGGCGGAACTCGCCGAGCGCTTCGACCGGAAGCTGATGGTGCGCCTCGTCAAGGGCGCCTACTGGGATACGGAGATCAAGCGCGGCCAGGAGCGTGGGCTCGACGACTACCCCGTCTTCACCCGCAAGGCGATGACCGATCTCAACTTCATCGCCTGCGCCGAACGGATGCTGGAACTGCGTCCGCGTATCTTCCCGCAATTCGCCACGCACAACGCCCTCACGGTCGCGCAGATCATCGAACGGGCAGGTGACGATCAGGGCTACGAGTTCCAGCGCCTGCACGGCATGGGCGAGCAGCTCTACGGGCATCTTCTGGGAACGCGTCCGGGCATCGGCTGCCGCATCTATGCGCCGGTGGGCGGGCATAGCGACCTGCTGGCCTATCTCGTGCGTCGGCTGCTGGAAAACGGCGCGAATTCCTCCTTCGTTTCCGTGGCCGCCGATCCGTCGGTGGCGATCGAGGATCTGCTGAAACGCCCGGACGAGATCATCGGCTCGCCGCAGAACGCGCGTCACGGCAAATTGCCGCTGCCGCCTGATCTCTACGGCCCGCAACGCAGAAACTCGCGCGGTGTCGAATTCGGCTCGCGAGAGGCGGTGCAAGCACTGGCCGGCGCGATGGAGAGCGCAGGCAGGAAGCCCGCCGAGGCCGTGTCGATCATCGACGGCACCCGACAGAAGGGCGAGACGCGGCAATGCCTGTCGCCCAATGACGGGCGCAACGTTGTCGGCACGGTGATCGAGGCCGGTGAAGGCCAGATCGCGGGCCTGGTGGAATCCGCGGTGAAGGCCGCGCGCGCCGGGTTCCGCGCCTGGGACGCGACGCCGGTCGAGATCCGCGCGAAGGCGCTGGAGCGCTTCGCCGATCTGATGGAGGAGCGGCGCGCCCGGCTGCTGGCCCTGCTCCAGAGCGAGGCCGGCAAGACCATCGACGATGCGCTCGCCGAATTGCGCGAGGCTGTGGATTTCTGCCGCTATTACGCGGTGGAGGCGCGCCGGCATTACGGGCCCTTGCAGGATCTGCCGGGGCCGACCGGCGAGAGCAACCAGTTCGGCATGCGCGGGCGCGGGGTGTTCGTGGCGATCTCGCCCTGGAATTTCCCGCTGGCGATCTTCACCGGACAGATCGTGGCGGCGCTGGTCAGCGGCAATACGGTGATCGCCAAACCGGCAGAGCAGACCCCGCTCGTCGCCGCCGAGACCGTCGCGCTGATGCACGAGGCGGGCATCCCCGCTTCCGCGCTCCATATCCTGATGGGTGACGGGCGACTCGGGGCGCAGCTCGTGGCCAATCCGCGCATCGACGGCGTCGTCTTCACCGGTTCGACGGAGGTGGCGCGCGCGATCAACCAGACCCTGGCGCAGAAGAACGGCCCGATCACGCCGCTCATCGCCGAGACCGGGGGCATCAACGCCATGATCGCGGACGCGACCGCCCTCCCCGAGCAAGTCGCCGATGACGTGGTGATGAGCGCCTTCCGCTCCGCCGGCCAGCGTTGTTCAGCCCTGCGCCTGCTCTTCGTGCAGGAGGATGTGGCCGACCGCATGATCGCCATGATCGCCGGCGCAGCCCGCGCGCTGCGTCTGGGCGATCCGCGCGACTTCGCCGTGCATGTCGGCCCGGTGATCGATGCGGAGGCGAAACAGCGGCTCGAGGCGCATATTGCGACGATGAAGCGGGAGGCGAAAGCGGTGCATTTCGCCGGCACCGCCCCCGTGCAGGGCAGCTACGTGGCCCCGCACATGTTCGAGCTGGCGCGTGCAGAGGATCTGACTGAGGAGGTGTTCGGGCCGATCCTGCATGTGGTGCGCTATCGCCCCGCCGCGCTCGATCACGTGCTCGACACCATCGAGGCCAAGGGATACGGCCTCACGCTGGGCCTGCACACGCGCATCGAGGCGACGGTGGAGAAAGTGGTGAAGCGGCTCGCCATCGGCAATGTCTACGCCAATCGCAACATGATCGGCGCCGTGGTCGGCGTGCAGCCCTTCGGCGGCAACGGGCTTTCCGGAACCGGACCGAAGGCCGGCGGGCCGCATTACCTGCCGCGTTTCGGGCTCGAGCAGACGGTCTCGATCAATACCGCCGCAGCCGGCGGCAATGCGGCCCTGATCGCCATGGAGGAGTGAGCGCGCCCCGCGTGCCGCTCGGCCCGCGCTGCGAAGCCCTGCTTACCCCATGATGCCCGTCACGCCGTCATGGATCAGCTTGCCGCCGACGAAGACGAGCAGGATATAGATCAGCGTATAGAAGCGCTCGCTGGCGATCCGCCGGATCGCCCATATCCCGGCAATGGTGGAGGCGACGGCAAGCGGGAACAGGGCGAGCGAGGTGGTGAGGTTGGCGGGCGAAAACTGCCCCAGGGCGAAGAACGGCGCCACCTTGATGACATTCAGGATGGCGAAGAAGATCGCCCCCGTTCCCACCACGATCTCGCGATGCAGCCGCTGCGGCAGGATGTAGATCTGGAACGGCGGCCCGCCGGCATGGGCCACCATCGAGGTAAAACCGGAGGCCATGCCCCAGACCGCGCCACCAATGCGCCCGGCCACGGCGGCCTGCGGCATACGCCCGCCCCGCTCCAGGACGAGCCGCCGCAGGGCGAAGCTCACCGCGACCACGCCGATGGTGAGGGCGACGGCATCCTCCGAGACATAGGCCGCGAGCAGATAGCCGATCCCGATTCCGATCACGGCGCCGGGCAGAAGCCGGGCGATATTGGTCGGATCCCAGGAGCGCCGATAGGACCAGACGGTGACCACATCCTGCACCAGCAGGATCGGCAGCATGATCGCCAGCGCCTGCACGGGCGATATCGTGAGCGCCATCAACGGCATGGCCAGCAGGCCGAGGCCGGCGAAGCCGCCCTTGGCGAAACCGACGAGAATCACGGCGGGAATGGCGGTGAGGTAGAAGGCGGGATCGACGATCATCGCAAAACTGCTCCGACGCCGATCCTAGCCGTCATTCCCCATCCGTCACCCGGTGATTGCGCGCAACCGGTTCTGCGCAGCTGCCCCCGCCGGGCTCAGTGGCCGAAGCGTCGATCGCCTCCCGGCAGCCCGGGAATGGGCGGGAACAGGCGCAGGATCTCGCCAATAACCCGGCCAGCGGCGTCGCCGGCTTCGCCGAGCCCCCGGACAGCGGCGCCTCCGGCCTCGCCGGCCCTGTCGCGAAGCCGACGCCCGGTCTCGCGGGCGCCGCCCAGCGCCGATTGGATGCGCTCGCGCAATCTGACGTCATCCACAAATTCCGACGGGTTCATCGCTTCCTCGAGATCGTTAAGGACGCGCTCGATATCGTAGATATCATCGAGTTCATGCCAGAACAGATAATCCCCGCAAAGAAATTTGATCGTCTCAATGTAATTGCGCATATTCAGGATCGTATCTTCAAGGTTCGCAAGCGCACTGCCATCCATAAGCCTTCGCGAAAGCTCATCCTCGGGCAGGAAGATGTACTCTGACACCGTCCCGTCGAACATGCCCATCACCATCTGATAGAGATCGACGCAGGCGCTCCGGCGTTGCTCATCGGAAATACCATCGCTCTTCAGCAGAGTTTCCGTACCAGCAATATAAGCGTTCACCGTCTCGGGTGCCGGAAGTTGGCCGTTTTCGACCAGCGGGAATTTCGTGATGGTGTCGGGCTTGACCGGCTCCGCGGCAGCGGCGGGCGGCGGTGCCGGGACGATCGCTTTCGGATCCGGGGTGACTTTTGGATCCTGAATGATCTTGGGATCAGCGATCACTTTGGGGTCGAAGGCGCCTTCCGGGCCGACGATGCCCTGCGAATCCTTGACGCCCACTTCGCCAGCCATCCCGGCATTGATGACCTTCGCATCGACGACATGTTGTGGCGGCATCTCGAACAGCTGGCCGGCAACATCGGCGACGGGCTCCGGCGCGGAAATCTCGACCCGCACCGGCTCGCCCCTCGTCAGACCGGGAAGACCGTCAAGGGGCGATGAGCCGTCCCCTGTCTCGCGGCGCCGCGTCACCAGATCGGGGAAATCTGCATTCGTCTCGCGCCCTACGAGGCGGACGAAGTCCGCGTCACCAGCCCCACCGCCGAAACGGATCCCGTCCCTGTTGATACCGATGGTGAAATCGAGATTCGTCAGATAGCTCGGCCTGCTGCCGAATGTATCGAATGACATCGAACAATTCCTTTGATGTATCAAAACCGCGCTGTTGCGAAGCCATGCCGTGTCAGCCGCATTGCCGACAAGACCGGGCGCGAAACCAGCTCTCCTGTGCCGATGAAAGCCCTGGCAGCAAGCTTGGTCAGTGAGGTCGAAGCGAAGGATTCAAACCATAGACGAAAGCGGCGATAGCACCGATAACACTCGCAACAAATTCGATACCTTCCAGCCCTCTTTCAAGTGCTGACTGCACCAGATGAGATACATTTGATCCAAAACCACGCAAGACGTTTTCAACGGCACGCATCATATTCGGATCATCAATTATTGGGAGAAGACTTTCAACATCATTCATTATATTGCCAATTTCCCCAACTTGATCCATGACTGGAACAGGTAAATAATCTCGGCACGCTTCATCAAGAAACCGATATTCATTTCTCATCAAATCGATGTAGTAACGAACCAAATTTTGAGTTGATCCAGTCTCAAAATTTTCATCACCACTTTCAATCATTCCAACAAATCGAGACAATACACCTGTATACATCTCAAATAACTGATTGACTGAATCGTTACAAGCCCTTTCGATTTCACGCCTTGGAAGTATGAAGGACTTCACAGCACCCCTTAATATTTCACCTTGATTCTCGACATCATCGGGCGTCGGCAGGAAGATATCAGGCGCAAGCTTGATCATCTTGCGCTCGATCGGCTCCAGCTGCACGCCATCGGGCGCACTCGGCGTTTCCGTCACGGTGATGGTCTTCGCATCAATGATGTGCTGCGGCGGCAGTTCGAAATCCCGCTTGGGCGGCTGCTTTCCGGTCACGACCGGCGCGGGATCCGCGACTGGAAGGGGCGCATCAGGGAGAGGCGCATCCTGCTTCAGGATCTCCTTCGCGGCGAGAACGACGGGATCGTCCGGGTGTGCAGCGGGATCAACAACGATCGTCACAATCTCACCCTCAACGGCCGCCTCGCCACGCGCATTGACCAGTTCCGCCATTGCCGCACCGGATTCGACCCCGACCTGGCGGGCGAACTCCTTGTCGGCACTCCCACCGGCGCCGCTGTAAGAAACCGATGTTCCATCATGATTGACCGTCATCTGAAAATCGAGATTGGTCAAATAGCTCGGATTCATTCCAACTGACATGGCAAATACCTTTAAAATCCCGCGCATCGATTGCTCATGCGCTCATGGCTTCATAAAAATCTGCTTTTATGAACAGGTTAACCATAAATACCATAATCAATGCATTTTTCAACAAATTAATGATCAAGCAATTCATTTTCGCATAAAATATTAAAATTAATTATATTTAACTGCGTTTCAATTATGGAAAGAGCAGAACTTTAGGCTGGCTTGCCAGACCATCCCGATCTCGGCACCATGCGGAAAAATCATGCGCTTGCGGGATCATTGCAGCGGCGGGCGCCGAAATCGCGGGAGGCGGGACAGATGGCCGGAATCGACGACACAGCCTATGCCAGGCTTTACAAACGCTGGCAGAACGACCCGGAAGCGTTCTGGGGCGAGGCCGCGCAGGCGATCGATTGGTACCAGCCGCCCGAGCATGTCTTCGACGCGAAAGCCGGCGCCTATGGTCGCTGGTTCGAGGGCGCGACCTGCAATACTTGCCATAATGCCGTCGATCGCCATGTCGCGACGCGCGGCGACCAGCCGGCGCTGATCTATGACAGCCCGATGACCGGCTCCAAACGCGCCATCACCTATCGTGAGCTGCGCGACGAGGTGGCGGCCCTCGCCGCCGTCCTGCAGGATCTGGGCGTGGAAAAAGGCGACCGGGTGATCATCTACATGCCGATGATCCCGGAAGCCGTGATGGCGATGCTCGCCTGCGCGCGAATCGGGGCGATCCATTCCGTGGTCTTCGGCGGTTTCGCCGCGAAGGAGCTCGCTACCCGCATCGACGACGCCCATCCCAAGGCGATCCTCGCCGCCTCCTGCGGGCTCGAGCCCGGTCGTGTCATCGCCTACAAGCCACTGCTCGACGGCGCTATCGAACTCGCCACCAGCAAGCCGGAAGCCTGCCTCGTCTTCCAGCGCCCCGAGGGTGAAGCCACGCTGGACAAGCCATGGGATCACGATTGGCAGGCAGCCGTCGCCAGCGCGAAAGCCGCCGGTCGCGCCACCGATTGCGTCCCCGTCGCCGCCACCGATCCGCTCTACGTGCTCTATACCTCGGGCACCACCGGCAAGCCCAAGGGCGTCGTGCGCGACAATGGCGGTCACATGGTGGCGCTCAAATGGACCATGGAGAACCATTACGGCATCAAGCCCGGCGAGGTGTTCTGGGCGGCTTCCGATGTCGGCTGGGTGGTCGGCCATTCCTATATCGTCTACGCGCCGCTGCTGCATGGCTGCACCAGCATCATCTATGAAGGCAAACCCGTCGGCACGCCCGATGCCGGCGCCTTCTGGCGGGTGATCGCCGAGCACGGGGTCGCCGCGCTGTTCACCGCCCCCACCGCCTTCCGCGCCATCAAGAAAGAGGATCCGCAGGCGAAGCTTCTGGCCGATTACGACCTATCACATTTCCGCACCCTCTTCCTCGCCGGCGAGCGCGCCGATCCGGATACGGTGCAATGGGCCGAGCGGATTCTCGGCGTGCCGGTGATCGACCATTGGTGGCAGACGGAGACCGGCTGGCCGATCGTCGGCAACCCGGTCGGAATCGGCATGCTGCCGGTCAAGCACGGTTCCCCCTCGGTGCCGATGCCGGGCTATGACGTGTGCATCCTCGACGAGGGCGGCAAGGAGGTCGGGCCGAACGAAATGGGCGCCGTCGTCATCCGCCTGCCGCTGCCACCCGGCGCGCTGCCGACCCTGTGGCATGCGCCGGAGCGCTTCCATGAAAGCTATCTCGCGGCCTATCCGGGCTATTATTCGACCTCGGATGCCGGCTTCAAGGACGAGGACGGCTATCTCTTCATCATGGGCCGTACCGACGACATCATCAATGTCGCCGGCCACCGCCTCTCCACGGGCGGCATGGAGGAAGTGCTCGCGGCGCACCCTGCCGTTGCGGAATGCGCGGTGATCGGAGTAAAGGATGCGCTCAAGGGCGAGGTGCCCTGCGGCTTCGTCGTCTTGAAATCCGGGATCATGGAGCCGGTCGAGGTGATCGAGAAGGAGCTGGTCGGGCTGGTGCGCGAGAAGATCGGCCCCGTCGCCGCCTTCAAGCTCGCCGTCACCGTGCCGCGCCTGCCCAAGACGCGCTCGGGCAAGATCCTGCGCGCCACGATGAAGAAGATCGCCGATCGCGACGAATGGTCCGTCCCCGCCACCATCGACGATCCGGCCATCCTCGACGAGATCGGCGAGGCCTTGAAGAGCAAGGGCGTGATCTGACTTCGGATCAGCCCTCACCATGGGCGAGGCGATCGGCGATCGCCTCCAGCGTCGGCAATGTCTCGATCGGGCCGATGGCGGCGACTGTCGGCCAGCTTTCGAGCAGCTTCACGCCGGCCGCACGCACGTCATCGACGCCGACCGCCTCGACCTTGGAAATGAGATCGTGGATCGGCACGACCCGCCCCCAGGCGAGGATCTGGCGCGCCATCCGCTCGATCCGCCCGCCCGGTGTCTCCAGCGCAGCCTGCAACCCGACCTTCATCTGCGCCTTGGCGCGCTTCAGCTCGGCTTCGTCAAGCGCGCGCGTCGCCTCGCGCAGGGTGTCGATGGTGACGTCGAGGAATTCCGGAATATCCGCCCCGGCGACGCCGGCGCCGATGCCGAAGATCCCGGTATCCGAGAAGGGCCAGTGGAAGGCATCGACGGAATAGGCCAGCCCGCGCTTCTCGCGCACCTCCTGCCACAGCCGCGAGGAGAGCGAGCCGCCGAGCACCTGCGCGAAGATCTGGGTCGCGTAATAATGCGGGTCAGTAAAGGAGCGCCCGTGCAGGCCGATGACGAGATTGGCCTGCTCGTGATCGCGCTTCAACCGCGCCTCGCCGCCGTGATACAGGCCCGGCAACAGCGCATCGGGCAGATGCGGGCCAAGCCCGCCGAAGAAGCGTCGCGCCGCATCGACCACGCGGGCATGCTCAACATTGCCGGCAGCCGTGACGACCATCCGCTCGGGCGCGTATTCGCGGGCGCAGAAGGCGCGGATCATGTCCGGGGTGAAGCCGCGCACGGTCTCGGGCCGCCCCAGGATCCGCCGCCCCAGAGCCTGGCCGGGAAAGGCGGTTTCCATCATCACATCGGTGACGAGATCGTCCGGCGTATCCTCGACCGAGGCGATTTCCTGCAGGATCACGCCCCGCTCGCGGGCGAGTTCGGCTTCGTCATGCACGGAATCGGTGAGGATGTCGCCGAGCACGTCGAGGGCGACATCGATATCCTCGCCCAGAACCCGCGCGGTGTAGCAGGTATATTCGACCCCCGTCGCCGCGTTGATATCGCCGCCGACATTCTCGATATCCTCGGCGATGGCGCGGGCGGAGCGGCGGCGCGTGCCCTTGAAGGCCATATGCTCGATCAGATGCGACAGGCCGTGCTCGTCCTCGCGCTCATTGCGTGCCCCGGCGCCGACCCAGACGCCGAGCGCCACGGTCGCGATGGAGGGCATCGACTCGGTCGCCACCGTAAGCCCGTTCTCGAGCACGGTGATCTGCATGTCGCGATGCGTGCTCATCAGCGCCCGCCCGAGACGATGCGCGAGCGCTCCCGGATGAAGCGCTCCACCGCGCCCTGATCGTTCGCGACCACGGAGAAACGCTCGTCGCGCGCATACAGATCACCCAGATGCTCCGGCAGCCCCGGGCGAATGCCGCTGGCTTTCTCGACCGCATCGGGGAACTTGGCCGGATGCGCCGTGGCGAGCACGACGCGCGGGGTGGCGGGATCGCGCGCGAGCGCCGCCCGCGCCGCGCGCACGCCGATCGCCGTATGCGGATCAAGCAGATAGCCCGCTTCGCGCTGCGTCGCCCCGATCTCCTCGGCGACTTCCGGCTCGGGCACCGCCTGGGCGGTGAATTCCGCGCGGATGCGCGCGAGCGGGCCATCGGCGATGGTAAAGGCGCGCGCTTGCGCCAGCTGCCCCATCAGCCCCCGGATCGCGGCGCCGTCGCGGTCATAGGCCTCGAAGAGCAGCCGCTCGAAATTCGAGGAGATCTGGATATCCATCGAGGGCGAGGTGGTCGGCATCACGCCCTTGATGGCGTATTCACCGCTTTCCAGCGCACGCGGCAGGATGTCGTTGGCGTTGCTCGCGATCTGGAGATCGGCCACCGGCAGGCCCATCGCCTTGGCGATATGGCCGGCGAGGATGTCGCCGAAATTCCCCGTCGGCACGGTGAAGGCGACGGGCCGGTGCGGGCCGCCAAGCGCCACGGCGGCGGTGAAGTAATACACCGCCTGCGCCGCGACGCGGGCCCAGTTGATCGAGTTCACGCCCGAGAGCAGCAACTCGTCGCGGAAATCGGCATGGTTGAACATGCCCTTCACGATGGCCTGGCAATCGTCGAAATTCCCCTCCAGCGCGATGGCGTGGACATTGGGCGCGGCCACCGTCGTCATCTGCCGGCGCTGGACCTCCGAGACGCGACCGTTCGGATAAAGGATGAAAATGTCGACCTGGTCCAGCCCGGAAAACGCCTCGACCGCCGCCGAGCCGGTATCGCCCGATGTCGCGCCGACGATGGTGGCGCGCTGGCCGCGCTCCTTCAACACGTGATCCATCAGCCGCCCGAGCAGCTGCATCGCCACATCCTTGAAGGCGAGGGTCGGGCCATGGAAAAGTTCGAGCACGAAGAGATTGTCACCGATCTGCACGAGCGGGCACGTGGCCGGGTGCCGGAAACCCGCATAAGCGCCCTCGACCATGGCGGTGAAGGCGTCATCGGCGATCTCGCCATCGACGAGCCGGCCCAGAACGTCACGCGCCACAGCGGCATAGGGGCGCCCGGCATAGCCGGCGATGGTCGTCGCATCGATCTGCGGATAGCTCTGCGGCACATAGAGCCCGCCATCGCGCGCGAGCCCGGTCAGCAGCGCATCATTGAAACCGATCGCGGGCGCTTCGCCCCGGGTGGAGATATGCAGCACGGCCCGTCATCCTCGTAATCTGGCAGCGCCACACACACGGCGCAACGCGGGCCGGACCATATTCCCTCACCCGGCGAGCGACAAGGCTTGATCGGAAGACGGATGACCGGCGGAGGGCGTCCTCCCGCCGATCATCCTGTATTGCTCAGTCGATCCGCTCCAGCAGGCTGGCGATCAGCTTGGCGCGCGGTGCGATGGAGGAGATCAGGGCATATTCCTGCAGGGTGTGGGCGCCGTCTCCGTCAATGCCGAGGCCGTCGAGGGTGGGGACGCCGAAGATCGCGGTGAAATTGCCGTCCGAGCCGCCGCCGGTACGCGGGCATTCCTGCACGTCGAGGCCGATATCGGCGCCGATCTCCTGCGCGAGCGTGAAGATCTTCGCGACTTCCTCGGTGCGCTCGAAGGGCGGACGGTTGATGCCGCCGGTGACGGTGACCTTGAAATCGGGCGCGAGCGGCTGAAGCCCCATGATCTTTGCTGCGAATTCCTCGCCGTCGGCCACGGTGGCGACGCGCAGATCGATGGAGAAGCGGCAATGCTGCGGCACCGTGTTCATCGCCGTGCCGCCATTGATCAGCCCCACCGTGGTGGTGACGCCGCGCTCGTAATCGGTCATCGCCTCGATCACGGAGATCTGGCGTGCCGCCTCGTGAATGGCGTTGCGGCCCTCCGCATGTTTCGAGCCCGAATGCGCCGGGCGACCCTCGATATGCACGTCGAAACGGCCAACGCCCTTGCGCGAGGTGACGATCCGGCCCCCGTCGCGCGCCGGTTCGGTGACGAGCACCGCCTCGGCCTGACGCCCGAGCTCCTCGATCAGCCCGCGCGTCGTGAGCGAGCCGATCTCCTCATCCGGCGTGAAGAGGAAGACTAGTGGACGCTTCGCCGTGCCGCGCCGCGCCACTTCCATGAAGGCCTCGAGCGCGAGAAAAGCGCCGCCCTTCATGTCGTAGATGCCCGGCCCGTAGAGCCGGTCGCCCTCGCGCCGCACGGGATTGTCCTTCTCCGCCGTGCCGATCGGATGCACCGTGTCGAGATGCGAGAGCACGAAGACCGGCTTCTCGTTCGTCTGCGGACCCGCGCGCAGGATAACGCTGTCGCCGAGCCCGTCGCGCCCCGGCACGCGCTCGACGGAGGCGATATTCTCGTCGATCCCGGCCACCAGCACATCCATCATCGCATTGACGGCATTGGCGTTGCGCGTCGGGCTCTCCACCCGCACCCATTCGCTGATCCGCTCGACCATGCGGGCGATACGGGACTCGTCATCGAAGGCGTGGATTGCGGAATTGGGATCGACGGGCATGGGAGACCTCCGGATGGCGCGCGAATGCGATTTCGCGCCCGTCATAGCCAGAGCCGCCCCGCCTGCGAAGTGGCCGATCCGCGCACGCCCTTGCGGGTTTCGCGCACGACATTCCTCAGCCCAGCCGCTCGATCTGCCCCAGCGCCCGCGCCACCGGCTCCTCCAGCAGCGGCACATGCGCCGCAGCCGCCGTGATGGCGGGGTCGAGGGAGAAGGCGGGGGCGAGATCGGCGCGCTCGCGGCCCGTCTCGGCGCTCAGCGCATCGATCAGATCGATCTGTTCGGCGCGCACGCGATCAGCGGCGCGGGTCACCGCCGCCTTCGCCTCCGCCGCGCCCATATCGCGGGTGAGCAGCGCGCTCGCGGCATCAGCGAAGAGCAGGCCGCGCGTGGCATCGATATTGGCGCGCATGCGGGTGATGTCGATCTCCATCCGCTCAGCCAGCACCCGCGCCTCGCGCAAGGCGCCGGAGGCGAGGCCGAGCAGCATGGGCAGCACGTGCCATTCCCCATGCCAGGCGCCGGCGGGGCGCTCATGCGCGCCGATCGCCGCAGCATCGAAGGCTCCGGCGAGGCTGCGCGCCTGTGCCTGCGCGGCGAGGATGACCGTGCAGGAGACCGGGTTGCGCTTATGCGGCATGGCGGATGAACCGCCGCGTCCGGGCTGGTGCGGCTCGGCGATCTCGCCGACCTCCGTCGAAGCGAGATGCGCGAGATCCCCCGCCATATGGGCGAGCGCCGAGAGCATTTGCCGCAACGCATCGGCGAGCCGCGCCAGCCCGCTACGGCATGCGTGCCAGGGCAGCGGCGTGTCAGTGAGGCCCAGAATCTCCGCCATCCGGGCGCGAATCGCAAAAGCCTGATCGGGCTCCCCCATCCCCGCGAGCGTACCGACCGGGCCGGCCAGCGACAACCGCAGCGCCTGCGGACGGGCAGCGTCGAGCGCGTCGAGGGCATCGCAGATGCCGGCCAGCCAGATCGCGAGCTTGAAGCCGAAGGTCACCGGCGCCGCATGCTGGCCGTAGCTTCGCCCGGCGCAGGGACTGTGGGCGTGCTCCTGCGCGCGCAGATGCAAAGCCTCGACCAGCCCCCGCAGATCCGGCGCGAGCGCTGTGAGGCCATCGCGGATCTGCAGCACGAGGGCGGTGTCGAGCACGTCCTGCGTGGTCGCGCCTTTATGCAGGTCTCGCGCGCAGGCGGGTGGCAACAAAGCGCGCAGATGCGCCACGAAGGGGATCACCGGCACGCCGGCCAGCGCCGTTTCCGCACCGAGCGCCGCCATGTCGAAATCAGCCGGCGTGATCGCGCAGAGCGCTTCCGGCAATGCCGCATCCGCGATCCCCGCCTCGGCCTGGGCGCGCGCGAGCGCCGTCTCGAAGGCGAGCATGGCGGTGAGCCGCGCTTCGTCGGCAAAGACCGCGCGCATGGCGGGAGTGACGAAGAGCGGGCCGGTCAGGGCGCTGTCGAGGGGCGAAAAGCTCATGCGCCGATCATGGCCCATCTCCCCAATCCATGGGAAGGCCCACATAGTTTTCCGCCAGCGTCGTCGCGGCGGCGCGTGAATGC
>LFIK01000505.1_pt1 | contig 29292 bp, 24 predicted proteins | sample 643401 | NCBI WGS metagenome assembly LFIK01 (sample SAMN03777447, study PRJNA286221) | soda lake metagenome | biome: soda lake; feature: Kulunda steppe; material: water; isolation source: sample T5-Br brine of Lake Tanatar-5 | place: Russia: Kulunda steppe | collected 2010-07
CGAAGAACCCCTTAACCCCATACCAGCCATTTGGCCAGTCGAGCCCGTCTTTGCCGAACCCCGGTTCGCCGTGGATCACCAGATCCTGTTCTTCGGGAGATAAATCGCGGAACGGCACATCGACGCGAAGCTTTGTCTTTCGGGCGAAGCGCAGAAGATCCTTTTGGGATTCGCCGTAAACGGCTCCCTGCCACGCCTTGACGGCCCCCTCTTTGAGGCTGAGGGACTGGTCGGGAATGGCGAGCCGGTAGTCGATCTCAATAATCCGGCCAAAACCGCGGCAGCGCGGGCACGCGCCGAGGGGAGAATTGAATGAAAACAACGCGGGCGAGGGATCGCGAAATTTTTGGCGGGTGACGGGCGATTGGAGACCTTGGCAGAAATGTCCGACCGGAGAACCGTCCTTCTGAAAAGCGAACAACTCTCCGTGCCCGTAATGAAAAGCGGTTTCGGCGGCTTCGAGGAAGCGGGCGCGGTTATTGGGACGCACCGTCAGGCGGTCTTGGACGATGTTCAGGGGAGAGTCGGAAGGCAGATCGCCGGGAGCGAGGCGTTCCAGGCGTTGGACGCCGCCGGAAACGAGCGCCCGCGTATAACCCTGTTTTTGGAGGTTTTGTAAGATCTCGGACCAGTCGATGTTTTCCGGTTTCGTGACCGGAAACGAGAGAAGGAGATCGTGGTCCGGGTGGCTGGCGCTCAATTTTTCCCAGACTTTGGCCGGGTTGTCGTCCTCGATTTTTTCACCGGTGGCGGGATCGAAAAGGTCGGCGGCGCTGGCGAACCAGACCTTGAAGAAATCGCATAACTCGGTCATCGTGCCGATGGTCGAGCGGGAGTTGCGGACCGTGTTGGTCTGTTCGATCGCGATGGAAGGGGGGATGTTCTCGATGGAATCGACCTTGGGGCGGTCGAGCAGTTCCAGGAACTGCCGCGTGTAGGGGCTGAACGTTTCCACGTATCGGCGTTGGCCCTCGGCGTGCAAGGTTTCGAAGACGAGGGAAGACTTTCCGCTGCCGCTGAGACCCGTCACGGCGATTAATTTTCCGAGAGGAAGGTCAAGGTCGAGATTCTTGAGGTTGTTCTGGCGAACGCCCCGCAAGCGGATGAACTGTTGATTGTTGTCGCTCGGCATTTTGCAATTGAGGAAAAGAGAAACAGTTAGTGAGAGATGCGATGGCTGCAACCGTCGAACGGGAAAACTGATGTTTTGGCGACGAGGAGGATGCCGCCTAGTAGCTGCGCCCGTGAGGGGTGGCATTGCTGAATTCGTAGCATCGGCCCTTTCCTGATGACTAACGCTTGGACATTCCGCTGAACGCCAACGGCGTTTCATCCTTCAGCCCAGGGTTGCGCGGCACGGGCTACCCTGGGACAAGGTTCGTCATACAATCAACCACAACGTGGTTGCGCCCGCTTTTGCATCGAAAGGGCAACGGCCTCCATTGGTAAAATCCCATTCCAAATATCCGCATCGGCGTTGCCCGATAAACGGGAGAAAGCGATGATCGAGAGGGCATGAGCCAAGGCGAGGGAATTTAGCAATGGCATTGCCCGTGAGGGCGTGGACGAAGGGGCTACGTTCCACCGCCTGACGGCGGCGGCTACGGGGCCACAGTCGGCCCTTGTAGAGAAACAGATGCCGGATTTCTTAGGCGGTTGGATTCCGTGGTTGCGGGATGGGCGGAAGTCCGTTTTTCTGCTGGTTTTTCTTAGAACAGGCTATGAATCAAACATCCAAACGCATCGCCATGTGGTCGGGGCCGCGCAACATTTCCACCGCATTCCTGCGTTCGTGGGGAAACCGGCCGGATACATACGTCACCGATGAACCGCTTTATGCTCACTATTTGAGCGTGCATCCGGTGGATCACCCCGGAGTGGCTGAAATCGTCGCCAGCGGCGAAACCGACTGGCGCAAAGTGGTGGCATGGCTGACGGGCCCGATTCCCGAGGGAAAGACGGTGTGGTATCAGAAGCACATGGCCCATCACCTGTTGCCGGAGATCGAATCGGACTGGCTGGATGAGTTGACCAACTGCCTGCTGGTCCGGGAGCCGAAGGAAATGTTGACCTCCCTTCTTGCGGTGATGCCGAATCCGTCCCTGGAGGATACCGGGTTGCCGCAACAGCTGACCCTTCTGGACCGAATACGGGAGAGGACGGGTGTTTTGCCCCCGGTGGTCGATGCGCGTGAGGTTTTGATGGATCCGGCCGGAGTTTTATCCAGGCTCTGCGAGACCCTCGGAATCGAGTTTTTCGACGGCATGCTGGAATGGCCCGCCGGCCCGCGGGAGACCGATGGGATTTGGGCCAAACATTGGTATGGCAATGTGGAACGCTCCACCCGGTTCGCTCCATATAAACCGAAAAACGAACCGGTTCCGGAAGATTTCTCCTCCCTGCTTCGCGAGTGCGAAGCCATTTATGAGGAGATTCACCCTCACCGTTTGACCGTGTAACCTCGGCCATCGGCTTTGGGAGCGGTTTTTATTTTTGCCTAAATCCTTCATTATGCTTCAGCAATTTAACGAAAAGAACCGGGATCTCCTGATCAATATCAACGGACGCCTCATTCACCGGAATGAGGCGGGCATCAGTCCTTTTGACTCGGCGGTGCAAGGCGGCGACGCCGTTTGGGAAGGTTTGCGGGTGTATGACGGTCGCATCTTCAAGCTGCGTGAGCACTTGGATCGCTTGCGCAGTTCGGCCGTGGCTCTGGCTTTCGGCGAGATTCCCTCGCATGAAACTTTAATTCAAGAAATCAAACGGACACTGGCGGCTAATAACATGCGCGATGCGGTTCACATTCGACTGACGTTGACGCGGGGAGTGAAGTTGACCTCCGGGATGGACCCCCGCTTGAACACGACTGGGCCGACGTTAATCGTGTTGGCTGAACATAAGGAGCCGGTTTACGACAAGACCGGTCTCTCATTGATTACGAGCAGCATGCGGCGGCCGCCCCCGGATGTGCTGGATCCAAAAATTCACCACTGCAACCTGATTCCTTCGATCCTCGCGAAGATTGAAGCGAACGCGGCCGGTGCGGATGACGCGCTGATGTTAGATACGCGTGGATTTGTGGCGGAGACGAACGCGACGCACCTGTTTATTGTCGAAGGGGAGACCGTTGTGACCAGTCGTCTGGTGGCGTGTCCGGAAGGCATCACACGAAGTGTGGTGCTCGAGTTGTGTGAGGAGAATCAGATTCGGCGGCAGGAGCGGGACCTCTCGTTGATGGAATTTTACCGGGCGGATGAAGTCTTTTGCACCGGCACGATGGGCGAGCTTGCCCCGGTTATCCGGTTGGATGGACGGGTGATCGGCTCGGGTCAACCGGGGCCGATGACCCGGAGGCTCACGGAGTTGTTTGAGCCGCTAACGGCGCGAGGTGAGTTGGTGATTTAACGGCCCTTTCGGAGTATCGGGCCTCCCCGCAGCGCTTTTGAGCGCGGTTGCGGATCGGATGGATAAGGGGGTGCCGAAGTGTATTACAGGCCGGATACGTCGAGATCCTCCGGATGCTCGACGGTGAAGGTGAGGGGGATTTCGACCTTCCCTCCGGCGGAGACCGTTTTCTCCCAGGTGTAGAGACCGGGGGTGTCTTCATCCGATTTGCCGCCGGAGAGTTGGACGAGGTCGACTTTGATTCGGTCGTCCTGGGAAACCGGGACATGATCTTTAATGACCACCTTCTCCGGGGTGGAGCGGCGGTTGGTGACGGTGGTTTGAAATTCGAAACGGGTGCGAGTGGTTTTCGAGAGAATTCCGCGCTGGTCGGTGAAACGTCGCAGGAGTTTTCGTTCGACCACGATCGCTTCATCAACCCCGAGGGGAAGGTCGAATGTTTCGTCCGGTTCGACTCGGGAGAGGTTGCTGTGGCCGACCAGATTTCCGTCGAGGAAAATGGAGGCGCGTCCCGGAAGAATCGGCGCCGAACCGGTGTGGACGACGCGAGATTGAAGGTAGGCGTGGGAGGAAAGCTTGGGGACAACCGCGTAATAGAACTCGCCGCTCAGCGGCGTGGAACTGATTCCGACGCGGTGGGGCTGGTTGTCCGCGGGAATCGTGGTTTTCGCCGGAATGCGAAGATTGACCGCTGTCAGCCCGGTTTCCACTCGGGCTTCGGCCAACTGGTGGTCCATTGCATCCGCATCGACGAAAGCCTCGGAATCCGCCCGCAGGGGAGCCCGGGCGGCCTCTGGTCTCGGGGCCGGTCGAGGGCGGCGCACATCGACCGTCCACCGGCCGAGTTCGGGAGCGTTTCCGCCGAGGGCGGGGCGAGCGGTGGAGAGGGTGACGTTTACCCCGTTCCAATCTTCGCCCGTGCGCTGCCGAATATTGGCCTGGTAGTCGAGTTTTACGCTCTTATCGGAGGAAGCCACCCGAAGGTTGTAGGCGGGACTCCATCCGGCGTTCATGACCACGTAGGAGAGGGAGAGGACCGCGTCCGTCAAATCTTCGTCGGTTTCGACGCGAACAACGGCCTGTTTGGTGCGGGTGCGTTCGGCGTCCCGGGTTTGGGCGATTTCGCGTTTGATCGCCTCGAGCTCCTTTTCGAGCGCCTCGCGTTCCTTGTTTCCTTGATGGATCCGGGGAAGGAGGTCGCTCAACGAGTCCTGAAAGAACACCCTAAGTTCGTTCCACTCCGTGGGGGTGGGGAGGGGGCCTTCGGTTCGCTTTCCGGTGACGTTGTTCTCAACTTTCTTGAGGAAATCGATCTGTTGTTGGAGCAAGGTCAGTTGGAGGGTGACGTCGTCGATCTGCTGTTGCACCTCCTCTTGTTTTTGTAGGAGAGGCTGTAAGCGTTCAATCTCGTCGGGCCGGCCGTGGCGGGTCGTGGTGCGGACGTTGAGAATCGAGAGGTTTCCGCTCGATTTGGCGGAAACCTGGACCGATTCGTCGAGGAGATGTTCGGACAGATTGGTCAAGGTGACCTCAGTGACGCCGGCGGGCAACTCGAAGGAGGTCGACCGGGTGACGACCGCGCGGTCGGGATAGACGGTGACGTCGGCAATGGGGGCTTCGATCGATTTGGCGGATGCCGGTGACGCGGCCGCCGCGGTGAGGAGGAAGAGTAAAATATTTTTCGAATGCATCGTGTGAGGGGGGAATCGTTTGGTTCGGCCGGGTTTGACGGATTGTCTTAGCGGTTTTGATAGAGTGAAAATGTAGCCCTCTGGCAAGCATCTTGGACAATGGCGGTCGCGCCGGGTTTCATCGCCTCCAGCTTCGTTCCTTGACGACCATCGGCGTGGTTTCGATCCGGGCGCCGATCACGGCGGGGTGGGAGCGGAGTTGGTGGAAGGAGGCGGGATCCACTCTCCAATTCAGGGAGCGGCCGGTTTCGGCAACGACGGCGTGGCGGTCGTCGGTAAGGAAACCAATTTGCACCACGGTGTCGCCAAAAGCGCGGTCGAGAGTCTCCCGGAGGTTTTCCATGAAATCGTCGCAGTCCTTCTTCGGGTCGAGGATCCAGCAGATCTTTTTGATCAGACCCGGGAGGGCGTTTTGCAGCGGCGAGACGCTGCCGCCGACCAGCCGCGCGTCGTCGCGCTTCATGACGGAGCCCTGGATGAGAAAGGGCTTTTCCTCCTCCAGCAGGTGGCCGTGCTCGCCGTAGGCGTCGGCGTAAAAATTGATCTGCAACGTGGAGTCGCGGGTGACGAGATTGAAAAAAGCCCAGGGGCGATTGTCGCGACGGGAAAGCTTTCGGGTGATGCCGGAGACGATCCCGCAAAGGCGGAAGTCGGTTCGGTCCGGTTGTTTGAGGATTTCCTCTTCCGGGAATGTATTGATCGCCTGGGCCAGCCCGGTGTATTCGTTCATCGGATGGCCGGATACATAGAAGCCGAGCAGCTCCTTCTCGTGACGGAGCATGTCCGCCTTAGAAAAGCGGCTATCCTCGTGGGCCGCCGGGTCGAAGCCGAGATTGTTGCCGCCGTCGCCGTTTTGATTCGACGCGGTTTCCGTGTTGAGCATATCGAAGAAAGATTCCTGGCCCGCCTCCCGGTCGCGTTGCAGTGAAGCCGCCTGGCTGAGGGCCCCCTCCAGTCCGGCGAGGAGAATCCCTCGATTGATCCCGGTGAACTCGAAGGCGCCCGATTTGATGAGGCACTCGATGACCCGCCGGTTGATCGCCCGCGAATCGACCCGGACGATGAAGTCCTCGAAATCCTGGTATGGTCCCTCGTTTTCCCGTTCTTCGATGATCTTGGCGGCAGCGGCGTCGCCCACGCCCTTGATCGCGGCGAGACCGAAGCGAATGCTTCCGGCGGAGGAATTCCCGTTGGAGCGCGGGTCGGCGAGCACGGGGGTGAAGTTCTGGAGGGAATGGTTGATGTCCGGTCCGGAAACCTCGATTCCCATCGCGGCACACTCGTCAATGAAATGACGGACCTTATCGGAGTTTCCGAGTTCGTTCGACAGGATTGCCGCCATGAACTGGATCGGGTAGTTGGCTTTCAGATACCCGGTCTGGTAGCTGAGGAAAGCGTAGGCGGCGGAGTGAGACTTGTTGAAACCGTATCCGGCGAATTTTTCGAGAATGCCGAAAATCTCGAGGGCTTTATTGGCGGGGATATCGTGGGTTTCCTTGGCCCCTTTGACGAAAATATCCCGTTGTTCGGCCATGGTGGCGGGATTCTTTTTGCCCATGGCCCGCCGAAGAATATCGGCGCCGCCAAGCGAATACCCGGCGATAACCTTGGCCGCCTCCATGACCTGTTCCTGGTAGACCATGACCCCGTAGGTTTCCCGGCAGATATCCTCCAGGAGCGGGTGGGGGAACTTAACCGTGGAAGGATCGTTCTTCCCCTTGATGTAGTCCGGAATCCACTCCATCGGGCCCGGGCGATAGAGCGCGATGAGGGCGATGATCTCGTCGATCTGGGAGAGGTTGAACTGGCGGCAAAGGCTTTGCATCCCCGGCGACTCCATCTGGAAGACGCCGATGGTTTTCCCCTCATTGAGAAGCTGAAACGTTTTTTCGTCGTTGAAGCTGATGGTTCCGATGTCGAAGTCCGGTTCGGTCGGACGGATGTTTTTGACCGCGTCGTCGATGACGGTGAGCGTCTTCAGACCCAGGAAATCCATTTTCAGGAGGCCGAGATCCTCGACCGGACCTTTGGGGAACTGGGTGGTGATGGCGTTATCCTGAACCACGAGCGGGACAAAATCGCTCAACGGACGGTCGGCGATGATGACGCCGGCGGCGTGGGTTCCGACGTTTCGGACCATGCCTTCGATCGTGCGGCCATGTTCGAGTATTTTTTTGGCGACCGGATTGGTTTCGCTTTCGCGGCGAAACTCCGCGCTTTTGGCCAACGCATCTTCGAGGGTAATGTTGAGATCGTCCGGAACCATTTTGGCGATTTTGTCGGCCTCGGCGTAGGGGAGATTGAGAACGCGGGCGACATCGCGGACGACCATCTTGGCGCCGAATTTTCCGAAGGTGGCGATATTGGCGACGCAGTTTTTGCCGTATTTTTCCCGGACGTATTCGATCACCTCGCCCCGTCGGCGCATACAGAAATCGATATCGAAATCGGGAGGGGAGACCCGTTCCGGATTGAGGAAACGCTCGAAAAGAAGTTTGAAGCGAATCGGGTCGATGTCGGTGATGCCGAGCAGGTAGGCGACGAGGCAACCGGCGCCGGACCCGCGACCCGGCCCGACCGGAATCTCCTGGCGGCGGGCCCAGTCAATGAAGTCCCAAACGATGAGAAAGTAATCGAGGAAGCCGGTTTTGGCGATGACCCCGAGTTCGTAGTCGATCCGTTCGAGCAGCACCAGGGCCAGATCCGGGTCCTCGGCGTGCTCGGGCCGGGTGTGGTCGATGTTGTAGCGACTCTTCAGACCCTCGAAACAAAGCTGGCGGAGGTAGTCGGCGTTGGTGCAAGTGATTTCGGGCGGCAGTTGGAAAACCGGGTAATGATTTTCGTCGAACGGGATGGAAAAGTCGCACATTTCGGCCACCGCCGAGGTATTGGTGACCGCTTCCGGCACCTCCCGGAACTTGCGTTCCATCTCTTCGCGGGACTTGAGATAAAACTCCTGGGTCGGGTAGCGCATCCGTTTTTCGTCGTCAACCTTGGCACCGGTTTGGATGCATAGCAAAGCGTCATGGGTCGCGCAGTCGTCGCTGTTGACGTAGTGGACATCATTGCTGCAAACCACCTTCAGGTTAAAGTCGGCGGCGATTTTGAGGAGCGGTTTGATCAAGGTGATCTGCTCTTCGATGCCGTGATCCATGATTTCCACGAAATAGTTTTCCCGTCCGAAGATTTCGATGAACCGGCCGACCGCCTGGCGCGCCTCCTCCTCCTTGCCCTGAAGGATGAGTTGGGGGACGATGCCCTGCATGCAGCCCGTAAAGCCAATCAATCCCTCGGCGTGAGCGGCGAGAAACTCGAAATCGGTGCGCGGCTTGTAGTAGAACCCGGAGATGTTGGCGTCGGAGACGATCTTCATCAAGTTCTGGTAACCCCTGAAGGTCCGGGCGAGCAGCCCCATGTGGTAATACTTCGCCTGGCTCTTGTCCGGTTTGTTCTCGCGCGACGGCACCAGGTAGACCTCACACCCGATCAACGGCTTGATCTCGTGTTTTTTCGCGGTTCGGTAGAAGTCGATCGCCCCGAAAAGATTGCCGTGGTCGGTGAGAGCCAAGGCCTTCATGCCCAGGTCCTTAGCCCGTGACATGAGACGGTCGATCCGGCAGGCTCCATCGAGGAGACTGTAATCCGTGTGAACGTGAAGGTGAACGAATTCGCGGTCGGCGCCAGGCATCCCCTATAGCCAAGAAAGGTGAGGGAAATCTTCAACCTCTTATTTTCGTTTCGCCGCGACCTTCAGTGAAAATCTTTCTTTTTTCCCGGATTTCACCGCGCCCGATTCTTTGGCCGCGTCCATGCAAAACCGCAGGCTTGAAGGGCGCTGGATTGCCACGTCGTTGCTCCTCGCAATGACAGAGCTGTATTGATGAAAAAAACTTCTTGGAGGCCTCACTCGCGGGCGGCACGCGGGCCGGGGGGTTAGCTTAGGGCGCGGTCGTTAGCTTAACGAGCGTGCTCGTTCCGGTTGGATTCGTCGGTCCGCCATCTCCTGGAGGCGGTGGGAGGCGATCAGGTTTTCGATGTTCTTTGTGTCCAACACTCCGATTAAATTGCCGAAGGAATAGACCGGGTAGAGTCGTTGAGGGCTCTGGGAGATCATTTCGATGAACGGGTCGAGGGGCCATCCGGCCTGGAGGACCGAGAACTTTTTGACACAATGTGTGATTGCCGGATCCTCCCCTTGTCCCTTTTTAACCGCTTGGCGGGCGATGCGGGTGGTGAGGTATCCGCGCGGGGCACCATCCTTGACCACGACGATTTCGCCGGGGCGAAAGGAGTCAAACAGTTCCACGGCCTGGCCGATGGTGCTGTCGGCGGATATGGAAAGGAAATGCTTTCGGGTGAGGTCGCGGACAAAGATGCCGGTGGTTTTCTCGCGGCGTTTGATCATGCGGTATTCCAAGTCTCCCCCGATGTAGATGAAGGCGAACAGGAAAACCAGGAGCGGGTTGTGCATTTTGAAGGCGGCGATGAGAATACCGATCACGGTGAGACCTTTCGCCAGCCCGACCGCGATGCTGGTGGCTTTAACATAGGAAACGCGCGTCGCGAGCGAGGCTCGCAGCACCCGCCCACCGTCCATGGGAAAGATCGGCAGGAGGTTGAAGAGGCCCATCACGATGTTGAAAAGAAAGAGGACCGGGATCAATTCGCCGACGCTCAGGGGAAGGACCTGGTAGTGAATGAACGCCCAGAATGGCCAGTCCACCATGGGGAGTAAGGCGCAGACAATGATGAGGTTGACGGCGGGGCCGGCCAGCGAGATCAGAATCTCTTGTCGCGGATTTCGGGGGATCCGCTCGAACTGGGCCATTCCGCCGATTGGGAGCAGGAGAATCCGCGAAACCCGGATTCTGTAGTATCGCGCGGCGAGGCTATGGCCGAGCTCGTGGAGGACGACGCAGGTGAAAATCAGCACTAAAAGAATCGACGCCCAGAGAACACCGTTCCAAGCTGCATCAAACCATCCGACAAACGCGAAAAGCGCCCACACGATCAGAAAAGTGAGGTGCACTTCCAGCACAATGCCGAAGATCCGGAATAAGCGAATTGACCAGCCGCTCATTCCCTTTAACTAGACGATTAGAAACATTTCGCAATCTTGGCCAGCTGAGACATGATCGACTGCCATCAATAGCAACTTTTCGAGCATTACAAACATCCTATGACGGCCGAGCTTAAAAGTCCAAACATTCTTGTAATCGACGATGATAACGAGGTTTCCTATTCGCTGGCGCGGGTGCTCTCCTCTCGCGGTTACGGCGTATTGACGGCGGGCAGCGGCGAGGAGGGGCTCAAGGTCGTGCAATCGCAGGCGCCCGAATTGATTTTTCTCGATATCCGGATGGGCGGGATGAGCGGATTGGAAACCTTGCAGCGAATACGGACGCTCGATCCCCAGGCGGTGGTGGTCTTGATGACCGCTTACGGGACCACTCAGACCGCGATTGAGGCGATGAAATTCGGCGCTTTCGATTACATTGTGAAGCCGTTTGATGTGAAGAAGGTTTTGCAATTGGCGGAAGGCGGGTTGAACGCGCGGCGCGGTTTTAAGGAAGTGCAGACCTACGAGCGGGTTTTGAATAGCGACGATTACCAGGAAGGGATCGTGGGGCGGTCGGAGCCGATGCAACAGGTGTTCAAGTTGATTGGACAAGTGGCGCCGAGTGACGTGACGGTGTTGATCACGGGAGAGAGTGGGACCGGAAAAGAGCTCGCGGCCCGTTGCGTCCATCAGCACAGCGCCCGGGCGCGGAAGGCTTTTGTGGCGGTTAATTGTGCGGCCATTCCGGAGAATTTAATTGAAAGTGAGCTGTTTGGGCATGAACGCGGTTCCTTCACCGGGGCGACGGGGCAGCGGGTTGGGCGCTTCGAGCAATGCGACGGTGGCACCATCTTTTTGGATGAAATCGGGGATATGGCGTTGCCGACGCAGACGAAGATTTTGCGAGTGCTCCAGGAAGGGGAGATTCAGCGGGTCGGTGGCTCCAATACGATTAAAGTGGATGTGCGGGTCATCGCCGCGACGAATCGGGATTTGGAGGAAATGGTGGCGGCGCGCAGCTTTCGCGAAGACCTCTACTACCGACTGAACGTGGTGCGGCTCCGTTTGCCCCCATTGCGGGAACGGATGGAGGATTTGCCCTTGCTGGTCGATTATCTGTTGCAGAAATTGGAGAAGGGACGCAAAACGCAGGCGAAGAAAGTGGCCCCGGAGGCGATGGGCCTTTTGACACGGCATCGGTGGCCGGGCAATGTCCGGGAATTGGAGAACGTGGTGTATCGTAGCGCCGTGATGGCGCAAGGTGAAGTTATTTTGTCCCGGGACCTGCCCAATGAACTGCATTCTCCCCGGCCTCCGGCGGGATCCTCCGCTGAAGTTCCTCCCGCGTCAGAGGAGGGGACTTCACCGGCTGGCGATTTAGCTTCGCCAACGGTCGTTCAGAAATCCGCGGCATCCGAAGAAGGCGAGCAAATTGGCGTGTCCGGAACCGATACCGCGGGGCTCTTCGATGCTCTTTACCGGACCTTGCGTCAGGACAGCAGCGAAAGCATTCTCAGTGTGATCGAGCAGGAAATGATTGTTCGCGCCTTGAGGGAAACCGACGGCAACCAGGTGAAGTCGTCGGCCATTCTCGGAATCACGCGAACGACCTTGCGGAAACGAATCCAGGAGCTTTCCCTGAAAACCTAAGGAGGTGGACCATGGCTGATTTTTGGCACTATCAGATCGAGCTGGGAGAGCATCAATTCACCCCGCTTTCGATCCTGATTGGGATCGCGCTCTTCATTATCCTCGGTTTTATCACCGGTTTGTTGAAGAGAGTTTTGCGAACGCGCGTCCTGCCGCGGGTCGGGTTTGTTCCGGGAGTAAGCGCGGCGATCGCCACCCTGCTCAGTTATGGGTTTTTGTTGGTTGGCGCTCTGACGATCATGCCGGTGATGATTCCCGGGTTTAACATCCAAACCCTTTCGGTGATGATCGGGGCATTATCCTTCGGCATCGGTTTCGGATTGCGGAATGTGGCCGATAATTTTTTCAGCGGGCTGATCATTCTGCTCGAACGACCGATTAAAGTGGGAGATCGCATTCAGGTCGAAGATTCTTATGGGACGGTGATCGACATTCGCTCCCGAAGCACGACGGTGCGGACCAACGCCAACATCGACATCATTATTCCGAACTCTCAGATCATCTCGGAGCAGGTCACGAATTTGAGCCATGGCGACGTGCGCGTGCGTTTCGAGGTGCCGGTCGGCGTTCATTATGAAAGCGATGTTCACTTGGTCGAGAAAGCGTTGATGGAAGCTGTGTCCAGCTGTCCGCACGTGCTGCAATCACCGGCCCCCGGCGTCCGGTTCCGGGAGTTCGGCGATTCCTCCCTGAATTTCCTGGTAATGGTCTGGAGTGATAGTTTTCACGATCGCCCCAATCGATTGATCAGTGAGGTCAACTTCGCGATTTGGGACAGTTTCAAGAAATACGGCATTAGCATTCCCTACCCGCAGCGTGATCTCTACGTTAAAGAGTGGCCGAATGGGGCCGCCGTGGAGACGCGCGGCGAAGGTTGAGGCGTCCATCGGATTTCCATCATTTTTTATGAAGAACAGGCATTGCCGGCTCCGGTTTCGCCGCCAATTTTCATTTCGCCAAGGGGTGGCAGAAGGCGTCGGCGGGGAAAAACGCCCGATTGACCTGAACAATCGAACGTCTTCTGGCACCGCCTGCGGGGTGCATCCTTCTTCTTATTATTTTCCGGGGGTATCGCCCGCATTCGCGGGCTCAACCCCCGGCTACAATCTGTGATCCATTCGGGATCGGCTTGGCCAACCGATGATTTAGCAATGGCATTGCCCCGACGGGCGCGGCTACGCGGACGGACGATGCAGACGATGTAGCTGCCGACGTGAGCCGGTGGGCCGTGGGCCGTTCAGCGACACGCGCAGAAATACGTTGCGACGATGTAGCTGCCGGCGTGAGCCGGTGGGCCGTGGGCCGTTCAGCGTGGAATTATGCAAATGGTGGTCGCTACAGAACTCGAATCTGTGACCTCCTGCGTGTGAAGCAGGCGCTCTAACCAACTGAGCTAAGCGACCTTTCGGGGATGTTGCGATCACGGAACGAGCCCGTGAACGATCCACCCCTTCTAAAAGAGGGTCGGCGCGTGAATTGTCAAGAGTTCCGCTTCGGGAAATTTCGTTTTTTCCGGCAGAGAGTCGGGAAAGAGTGATTCGGAAAGGGGTGAAATTAGCGATGACAAATCTCCCGGAAGTTGTGCTATAGTGGACGGCTTGAAAACGGAACAGACAAATGTCCACCGGGAGACCCTGGATTGGGGGACTCTGGCGTATGGGGAGGCGTTGGAACGGCAGGTGGAGCGGCTGCGGGCGCGACAGGAGGGGCGGGTTTCGGACGCGCTCATTTTTGTGGAGCATCCGCCGGTGTTTACGCTGGGCGTCAGGCGTGGAGCGGATCGGCATCTGGTTTGGAGCGAAGAGCGTTTGAAACTCATGGGGATCGAGGTGATTAAGACCAATCGGGGAGGCGACATCACGTATCATGGTCCGGGACAGGTGGTTGGGTATCCGATTGTCAATCTTGCGGGGTGGCGGGATCTTCATGGCTACCTTCGCCTATTGGAGGAAACGCTGATTCGGACCGTTCGCGGGTTCGGTTTAACGGCGTCCCGCCGGGAGGGCAAAACCGGGATCTGGGTGGAGGACCGGAAGGTGGCGGCGATCGGGGTGGCGGTCAAACAGTGGGTTTCCTGTCACGGGTTCGCGTTGAACGTGAACAATGATTTGGAGCCGTTTCAGGGGATCGTTCCTTGCGGCATTACCGATGGTAGTGTTACGTCGATGAAGCGGGAATTAGGAATAACCGTTGATTTGCAGCGAGTGAAGTACATACTGGCCGCTGAATTCTGGAAACTTTTTACAGAAACGAATAAGGATGATTGATCGTAAACCCTCCTGGCTACGCGCGAAACTGCCGAACCACCCTGCTTACAGGGAGGTTCGCAAGGTTGTTGACACCAACAACCTCCACACTGTTTGTCAAAGCGCGCAGTGTCCTAATCTCGGTGAATGTTGGTCTCGTGGAACCGCGACTGTGATGATTCTCGGCAATGTCTGCACGCGTTCGTGCAGCTTCTGCGCAATCGAAACGGGGCGTCCGACCGAACTTGATTTAGGGGAACCGGCCCGGGTGGCGGAGGCGGTTCGAAAGATGGGCCTCAAGCATTGCGTGATCACGTCGGTCGCGCGGGATGAATTGGCGGATGGTGGCGCCTCGGTTTGGGCGGCGACGATTCGCGCGATTCGCTATCAGAATCCCTACACTGCGATCGAGGTTTTGATTCCGGACATGCAGGGGAATTTGGATCAACTCGACGTGATTTTGGATGCGAGGCCGGATATTCTCAACCACAACGTGGAGACGATCAAGCGGTTGCAGAAGAAGGTCCGGGTGCAGGCGCGTTGGGATCGGTCTGTTTCGATTCTCCGGCACGCCAAGAAGCGGGGGTTTGTGACGAAAACGAGCATGATGCTCGGTGTCGGCGAAACCAAAGAGGAGCTTCGCGAGGCGTTTCGGGACTTACGGGAAGACGATGTGGACATTCTGACCTTGGGACAATATCTGCAGCCGACCCCGAAACATTTGCCGGTCGACCGATGGGTGACGCCGGAAGAATTTGCGGAGTGGAAGGATTACGGGCTTTCCGTCGGTTTTGGCGTAGTGGAGTCGGGGCCGCTGGTCCGTTCCTCCTACCGGGCGGATGAGCAGTCGGCCAAATACAACTTTCGGCCCGAACCGGTCGCAAGCGCTTGAGTTGGGGGGGCGGCGCTTTGCGCAGCCCGGCAGTTAGACGTTGCGGTTTCTCGGATGAAATTCGGCGTGCTCGTGGACGAGGCGGCTTCCCTCGACAGCGGTGTAAATTTGAGTCGTGGAGATGTTGGCGTGGCCCAGCAGCTCTTGGATTGCGCGCAAATCGGCCCCACCGGCCAGCAGGTGGGTGGCGAAGGAATGGCGGAGCAAATGGGGTTTAACGGGTTTTTCGATGCCGGCGGTGCGGGCGTGTTTTTTGATCAGGTACCAAATGGTCTTCCGGGAAATGACGGTTCCGCGTTCGGAAATGAAAAGGTGACTGCCGGTTTTCGCGGTGACCAAGCCGGGGCGGCCGGTCTCGAGGTAGCCGACCAAAGCCTCCACTGCTTTGCTTCCGACCGGGACGACCCGCTCTTTGGATCCTTTGCCGTAAACCCGGAGAAAGCCTTGTTCCAGATCGACTTGTTGCAAAGTGAGGCTGCACAATTCGGATACACGAAGGCCGCTTGAATAGAAAAGTTCGAGAAAGGCCCGGTCCCGCAGACCGTGTGGAGTGCGCGGATCCGGCGCTTCCATGAGTTGGGTCACTTCATCGGGGGTGAGCGAACCGGGGAGGGGTCGCACCAGTTTGGGGGCGGAAATCAGTTCCGTAAAATCATCCTCGCGGAGACGTTCCCGGACGAGAAAGCGGGCGAACATTCGCAAGGCGGTGAGCTTGCGGGCGAGGCTGCTGGCGAGATAATCGTTTTCGCTCAAAGAATAAAGCCAGTCCGTGACGTCGGCGCTATTCGCTTTCAGCCAACCGGTCACTTTGCGCGTGTTCAGAAAGGTGGCGCATTGTGCGAGATCGCTCTGGTAGCTTTCAGCCGTGTTGCGGGCGAGCCCTTTTTCCAGTTCAATCCAGGCGAGAAACGCATCGATTTCACCGCTGAAGGGCTGGGGGATCTCTGTCGATTCGGATGCCTTCATCGCCGGGTTGTCGAGCCGGTTGCGTCTATGCCGCGGGCTGAAGTATAACGATTCATCGTCAGGCTTTTGATACGGATCGAGCCTAGCTCGAAGAGGAGCGAAAGGTCGAGCGGAAAGGGTTTGGATGCCAGTGGGTTTGCTCCTCGTACGGAGTTGGGCAAAAATTCGACATCCAAAATCGCCGACAACCAGACGTCACTCTTAAGAGGGAGGGCTTAGCAAGACCTGTGGGATATCAATGAGCATGGACTTGTCGATTTCCACGAGGTTTACGCGTTCGTTGTAGATTTCCAGGAGCCGACAGAATTGTCGTGGCAGAAGATCATTCGAGAATTCAGAAATCTCCAGGATGTTTTGTGCGACGAACGACTCGACCTCAATTGCCCCAGAAACGCTTAAATCAGCGTTCTGACGGGCACCTTGAAGCAGCTTCTCTGGAACAAGCAGATAGGGACGAAGTCCGTCGTTCACATTTCGCTGGCACTTTGAGAACACGGCCGGCATTGGAGCGACGGTCACGTGAATGGCGGTCGATCCCAGCAAGAAATCGCCGGGTCGGTCCTGCGGTGCGTCGGCGCTGCTATAAGATCTGTTTTCAATTACTTTCTCTGGAAACCGTAGCTTGAGTTTGGCTCCAACCAGATATTCCGCAACCGGGCCTTCTCGCTGGTTCTGCCGGGCGGCTGCCAGAATATCCATTACGCACTGGCGGGTGCTTCGGTTTCGGTCATAAACAAATTTCAACCGTTGCCGATTATGAAACTCTTTAACCTGGCCTACTAAGAAGCGTTGGCATTCAGTAAGGATGGGTTGGCGTTCATTGGGGTGAAGTTTTTCCAGGCCGGTGTTTATCAAGGCATTAAACATCTTCTCTATGTCGCCGCGCAATCCACGGTTTGTCCGGCCACCCTCAGCGACAAATGCTCGAGTTTCACCAAATTCAGCTAAAATCCGCTTAACAGCTTCGCCACTCGCTCCTTTGATCTGCGAGCCGCCCTTTGCAGTGTGATCATCAATTTTCAAGCTGAACTCAGATTCCAACCTTCTAATAACTACCAAGGCACCGCTAATCGTGCCTTTTGCCGGGAAACCGTTGTAGAATGTCAGCGAATTAAACCACGCCTCAAGAGCTTTGATTATTTTGTCTTGCTGTCTTTTGGAGGATGAATGGTTCACTGGAATTATTGAGCCGAGGATAAGGCGCGGGTAGGACCCCCAGTCACTGGGGGGTGGATTTCTTCGAAAACTGGATTTAGGTAATTTCGTGCTATCCATTCAATAACTGGCACACAAACGGCGTCTCCAAAACCGAAGAGGGCCTGGTTGAGCGAAACGTTTAGTGCAAAGTTATCCGCGCCCATCAATCTGGCGCATTCCCTGCCGGTCAGGAGGCGAACATGATATGAACCTTTCCCGGCTTTAAACAAGATTTGACGACCGCTTCCACCGCGGGGCGTGCGCAGGCATCCGGCGCGTCCATCCGTTCGCAGTTCCGCCATGGACTTTCCGTGTCGAACCCGTCGGAAGATTGTGCCGTAGGAATATGTCGGAGACGCGATCATGCCTTCAGCGATCCCTCGATGGCGCGGACTCATTTGATTTAGAAGATATGTTGCGCGTTCGGCGCTCCACCACGCGGTAGAGGTTGCGGGAAGGTCTTCCAGGATTTCGGTCAAGTTTCTGGTTCCAGTCGGCGGATGCGGAAGCTCCCTGATATTCCAGGTGATCTCAGGGTGGGCAAAAATGAAATCGGCCAGAACGGCCGGTCGTACTGGACTTTCGAAAAAGCGCTCTTCGACCGCCAGCGAGTCCAATGATCGAGTTTTCGTTCCAACCACAAAGAGACGCTGGCGGCTTTGAGGAACGAACCAAGCGGCATCAAGAATCAGCGGATCGACTGCATAGCCCAACTCGTTAAGGGCCAGCATCACTTGCTGGAAATCGCGACCTCCGTTGGAGGTGAAAAACCCCGTCACGTTTTCCAGCAGGATCATTGAAGGAGCCCGGGAGCCCATCTCGCGCAAGATTCTCGTGAAGCCCCAGAATGCGGACGAATTCTTGCCGGCGAGTCCCCCTCGCGCCCCAGCCAATGAAAGGTCGTTGCAAGGAAACGAGGCCGTCGCCAGTGAGACCCGAGGAATATCGGCGGATGACAATTTGTGAATATCCTCCAGCACAAAGTGAGAATCCGCATCGTCAAAATTCGCCCGGTACATTCTCTCTTTATCAGGATCCAGGTCGTTTGCAAATACGGTAGTCCAGCCGGCTTGCTCCAGGCCTAAGCGCATTAGCCCGATCCCGGCGAAAAACTCGGCCACGGTCTTAGAGGGAGAGCGCTTGGCGTCACTTTTGGGATTCATGCGTTTTTTGGAGCTGAATGTGTCGGTCATAATAGAGTTGGAGAAAGCCCCAGTTCGCTTCTCGATATTAAGGAAGGCCTTATTAAGGAGGTCGTCAAGAGTTCTGGTCTATGGTCGGAGGGGTAACTTTGGGATGCCTTCACTGGCGGAAACAAAAGCAAGAGATACTCCGCTTCACGCTTGGATCACTCATGGTGAATTTCCGGGTGTTTTTCGGGTTTGCATGGTCATCCTTTGGAGGATATCCTTGGCTTCGATTCGAGGGTTTAATACCCGATTGTGTTCAACTTACAAACAGACAGAGAAGGAGAGTTATGATGAAAAGCAAATATGAACGAACGATCCGCGTGATGAAAGTGGCGACTATGGGAGCCGGGGCGTTGGCTCTGACGGCGTTGTTTACGGGATGCCAGCCGCCGGAAGAGCAAGAGCCGATGACACCTCCGCCAGCACCGGAGGAGGAACCGCTTGAGCCGCCGCAAAACTAGTCGGTTTTTTCTCGCCTCCGGAGGGTCTCTACTTCCGGAGGCGCGTTGTTTCGCCGCCGCACCTTTGCCGGGTGTGGCGGCTTTTTTTTCGGGGGGATCAGTCGGCGAGTTTGAAGTCGGAGGGAGCTATCATCAGGACGAATTCGCCTTTCCCGCTCATTTTTTCGAAACGGCCGAGAACCTCGGCCGCTTCGCCGGTGAGAAAAGTTTCGTGCCGTTTGGTGATTTCTTTGGAGAGGCAAATGGATCGGGTGGGGCCGAGGACGTCGACCAGTTCCTTCATCAATTTCTCAATTCGATGGGAGGATTCGTAGAGGCAGATGGTGAAGGGGAACTCGCGATAGGTTTCCAGAAATCGGCGGCGGGCGGCTGATTTCGGAGGGAGGAAACCGGCGTAGAGAAATCCATTTGTCGGAAGGCCGGAGGCGCTGAGCGCGGCGACGACCGCGGAAGGGCCGGGGATGGGAATGACCGGGAGGTTGCGGAGGCGGCATTCCCGGACGAGTCGAAAACCGGGATCGCTGATGGCGGGAGTTCCGGCGTCGGAGATGAGGGCGATGGATTTCCCTTCTTCGAGGAGTCCGGTGAGCCAGGGAGTCTTTTCCTTTTCGTTGTGCTCGTGGTAGGACGTCGTGTTTTTCTTGAGTCCGAGGTGTTTTAGGAGGACGCCCGATGTTCGGGTGTCTTCGCACGCGACCAGATCACACGAGGCGAGAATGGAGCAGGCCCGGACGGTGATGTCACCGAGATTGCCGATCGGTGTGGCGACGATGTAGAGGTGGCCCGGCAGGGCGGTTTTGCCGCCGTCACCGCCGGGCTTTGTTGTGGCAACTGATTCCAAAGGATTGAGAGTTGGGGGTGTTGGTCGTCGTCAGGGAAAAAACAAAAAACCTCGGAACCGGTCCGAGGTTTTTTTGAAAAGACGAAATGGCTTAGTAGTCGAGGCCTGCCGGTCCCCGGTCTTCCCAAGCGGCTGGACGCCCCCAGGGAATGCTGGAATCGGCCGGATCGTGTCGGGAACATCCGCTTCCCGTAAAGGCGAGCGTTCCCATGGTGGCCAGAAGGCTGAAAACGAGGATCACGCGGCGTTTCATCATCGGCTGGATTTAATTTCAGTTTAAGGTGATGGCGAAATCGCCGGGTTGAATGCTGGAAGCACCCGGTTGGACTTCGGCGACGCTGCCGCCATCCTCGGTTTGTCTAATCACCGCTCTTCCGATGTAGCGCGGGCCGCGACGGATCATGACGGGGGCGTTTTGGCGAACGCCCGTTTCCGATCCGAGATTGATGACAACGAAGGCCGAGTCGGGGCCGACCTCGATCACTTCACCGCGAAGAACCTGGCGGGGGCGTTCTTCGGTTTCGGAAGCGCCGTCATCGGTTTCGGTGGTTCCGGCGGTTTGGAGTTGGCGTTCCGTTTCGAGAAGCTGGTTTTCCAAGGCGCGAATGCTGGTGCGGAGGGCTTCGGCATCTTCGTCTTGGAGGTTTTCTTCCAGTTCGGCGATGCGAGTGCGTTCTTCCAGAAGCTGGCTACGGATTTGTTCGGCTTCGGCGCGGAGCGACTCGCTTTCGTCCTCCTGCTCGGAAATTGCCTGGCGGGCTTCGTTCAGTTCGCGTCGGACCTGCGTCAGCTGATTATCGAGTTGCGTGGCGTTGGAAAGGGACTCTTCGAGCTCTTCATTGAGCGACGCCAATTCCTGTTCCAGCTCGTCCCGCTCTTCTTCGAGGCTTCTTACGTTGTTTTGCGACTGGGTGAGGGAATTCTCGGTGGATTGGAGTTCAGCCTCAAGTTGGTCTTTGGTGTCGCCGATGATCCAAAACATGGCGGCGGCGGCTAGGGCTCCGAGGATGGCTAGAATGCGAAGAAACATGGAGGCAATATTCATAAAAAGATTAGATTTCGAAGAATGTATTTATTAGCGTGGAGGCCTTTCGCGCAATAGAAAAGAGTTATTTTGCTGACGTGGAGAAAACGTAGGTGGCGCTAAACTGATCGTTTCCTTCGGTTTTGGCAATATTTCGCTGTGGATTGGCGGCTAGATGTTCCAGAAGCTTAAAGACCAGTTCGGGATCGGAATCGTTCCCGATCTGTTCGGAAATTTGATCGACGGTAAGAGATTCAGGCGAACTCCGGAGAAGATCAATGATCTTTTTCTTGAGCTTCAGGACGGACGATGCGGCTTTTTTCCCCGCTTCCACACCGGGCTGGTGGTAGGCGTTGATGTTGATCAGGCTCGCGTAGAGGCCGACCGCCCGTTCGTAGAGGGCTACCAGCATCCCGATGGACCGGGGGCTGATCTGTTTGATAGTGAGGGTGATGGATTCGCGCTTGTTTTCGTGGAGGGCGCTGCGGGTGCCAAGGAAAAAGCCTTGGAGGAAATCCCCTGAGGTGAAACCGTCTTCGACGGGAACCGGTTCGCCTTCCTGATCGCGGAGGACTTCAATGAAAGTGACGAAAAAGTTGTTTACGCCCTCGCGTAGTTGCTGGATGTAGGCGTGCTGGTCGGTGGAGCCCTTGTTTCCGTAGACGGCGATCCCCTGGTTGACGGTTTTGCCGTCGAGATCGCTTTCCTTGCCGAGGGATTCCATGATCAGTTGTTGGAGGTATTTTGAGAAAAGCATGAGTCGGTCCTTGTAGGGGAGGATGACCATATCTTTCTCCCCGCGTCCTTGGGTCGCGTAAAACCACATCAAGGCCAGGAGGGCGGCGGGGTTTTTCTTGGCCTCCCTTTGTCGCGTGACGCGGTCCATGGCGGCGGCTCCGTCGAGCAGGGCGTGGATGTCGATTCCCTGGAGTGCGGCGGGCAGAAGGCCGACGCCGGCGAGTTCGCTGGTCCGTCCCCCGACCCAATCCCACATCGGAAACCGTTTCAGCCATCCCTGGTCCACGGCGAGACGGTCCAGCTGACTCTCTTCGCCGGTGATTGCGACCGCGTGTTTCGCGAAGTCGAGCCCGGCGGCGGTATAGGCGGCTTGGGCTTCGAGCATCCCGTTGCGGGTTTCGGCGGTGGAGCCCGATTTCGAGACCACGATGCAGAGGGTGCGGCCGAGTTGACCGTTGAGTCCGGCTAGAATGGTCTGCATCCCGTCCGGGTCGGTGTTGTCGAAAAAGTGGAGGGCGAGTTTGTCGCGCTGGGGGTGGCCGAGGGCCTGATTGACGAATTGGGGGCCGAGGGCCGATCCGCCGATCCCGATCAGGAGCAGGTTGGTGAATGGGCCGGAAGCCCCCTCGACGTGTCCGCCGTGGATGTTGGCGGCGAAGGTTTTGATGTCCTCGAGGTTTTGACGAATGGCCCGTTGGAGATTCTCGCTCGGGGCGAGTTCCGGGTTCCTTAACCAGTAATGGCCGACCATCCGGTTTTCATCCGGGTTGGCGATGGCGCCCTTCTCGAGTGCCTCCATGTCGGAAAACGCCTTTTGGATGGGCTCCTCCATGGAAGCGAGGAAGTCGTCCGGGAAATTCATCCGGCTGATATCCATTGAAAAGCCGAGGTCGGCCGAGTGGAGGAAGTGTTTCTTGAAGCGGTTCCAGGACATGATCGGTTCTTGGTTCGGACGAGGAAGGAAGATTCGGTGCGCGGCGACCGGGGCCGGCAATTACAGATCGAGGTCGGTGACGGCGCCGAGGGAGGCGGAGGAGACCTGGTTCGCGAATTTGGCGAGGGCGCCGCGCCGTTCCTTGGGCTCCGGTTTCTTCCAGGCGGCCAATCGTTCGGCGAGTTCGGGCGCGGGAATATCGAGGTTGATCTCATTGGCGGTCGCGTCGATCGTGATGGAATCACCGTTGCGCACCACGGCAAGAGGTCCGCCGGCGGCGGCTTCCGGCGTGATGTGTCCGACGACGAATCCGTGGCTGCCTCCCGAGAAGCGCCCGTCGGTGATGAGCGCGACATCCTTGCCGAGGTCCCGTCCCATCACGGCGGCGGTTGGCCCGAGCATTTCGCGCATGCCGGGACCCCCTTTCGGCCCCTCGTTGCGGATGACGATGACATGATCTTTCCGGACGGTGCCGTCGAGGATCGCCTGCATGGCGGTTTCCTCGGACTCGAAAACGATGGCTTCGCCCTTGAAAGTGGTGCCCTCCTTGCCGGAAATTTTGGCGACGGCGCCTTCGGTGGCGAGATTGCCGTAGAGGATGCGGATGTGGCTGTCGGCTTTGATCGGGCTGTCGAAGGGTTTCACCACCTCCTGGTTGGCCGGGAAGTCGGGGACATTCTGCAGGTTCTCCCGAATCGTTTTGCCCGTCACGGTCAGGCAGTCGCCGTGGAGGAGGCCCCGGTCGAGGAGACGTTTCATGAGCGGTTCGAGACCGCCGATTTCGCAGAACTGGGACATTTGAAAACGGCCGCTCGGTTTCAAGTCGCAGAGGACGGGAACGCGTTTTCCGATTTCGGTGAAATCGTCGATGGAAAGTTTGACGTCGGCCGCGTGGGCCATGGCGAGCAAGTGGAGGACGGCGTTGGTCGAGCCGCCCAAGGCGATGACGACCGTGATGGCGTTTTCGAAGGCCTGGCGCGTCATGATGTCGCGGGGCATGATGCCTAGTTTGGCCAGATTCAACACCGCTTCGCCGGCCGCGCGGCAGTCCTCTTTTTTCTCCTCGGAAACCGCGATTTGGGCGGAGCTGTTGGGGAGGCTCATGCCGAGAGCTTCGATGGCGCAGGCCATGGTGTTGGCGGTGTACATCCCTCCGCAGGAGCCGGCTCCGGGAATGGAGCGGCTTTCGATTTCCTTGAGTTCGGCGTCGTCGATACTCTTTTTCGCGTGTTTTCCCACCGCTTCGAACACGGAAACGATATCGAGTTCTTTTTCGCAGTAGAGGCCCGGAAGAATGGTGCCGCCATAAACGAAAACGGAGGGACGGTTCAGGCGGGCGATGGCGATCATGCAGCCAGGCATGTTTTTATCACAGCCGCCGATGGCAACCAGGCCATCGAAGCCCTCGCAGCCGACCACGGTTTCAATCGAGTCGGCGATGACCTCGCGGGAGACGAGGGAATAGCGCATGCCGGGCGTTCCCATGGAAATTCCGTCGGAGACGGTGATGGTCCCGAAAATGACCGATTTCCCGCCGTGTTTGTCGATGCCGCGTCCGGCCTCGCGGGCGAGCTGATCGATGTGCATGTTGCAGGGGGTGACCATGCTCCAGGTGGAGGCGACGCCGATGGCGAGCTTGGAGAAATCTTCGTCGGAGAAGCCGACCGCGCGCAGCATGGAGCGACTGGGCGCCCGGTCCGGTCCGTCGACGACGAGGGAGGAAAACTTCCGGCACGAGCCGGGGTCTTTTTCGTTGGTAGAGTCCACGATGGTTGCAAAGGTTTCGCTGTTTTAGGTTTCCGGCTCAGGAGATTCGAGTCCCGAACGGGAGACCGGGCGAGACGCCCGGACCTTTTCCGGCGGAGTTGATTGCCGCAAGAGGCACTATTTATTTGCTATTGCCCATCTCCTTAGCAATCAAATTCACCTATTGGACACAAAAGATTATGGCGTTTGATCTGAAACGAACTCTCCAGGCACTGCTTTTCTCCACATCGGATGCTCTTTCGATCAAAGACATCCAGGGGACCATCACGCGTTATCACCAGCAGGAAGTGGCCGGTGACGAAGACGACGTCGAGGGCGGGGGAGAGAAGGAGGCGGAACCGGCGGAAGGAGAAATCCCCTCCCTCGTCACCTCGACCCAGATTCGCGAGGCGATGGATGCGATCCGGGTCTCGTTGGACGAGGAAGGGCAGGTGTTTCAATTGAGTGAAGGGCACAACGGCTACCGGTATGTGGTGCGGGCGGAGTTCGCTCCCTGGATTCGGTGCTTGCGGGGAGAGACGAAACCGACCCGGCTCAGCCAGGCGGCGCTGGAGACGCTTGCGATCATCGCTTACCGGAGGCCGACGACGCGGGCGGAGATTGAAAGCATCCGTGGGGTTTCGGCCGACGGTGCCCTGAATCGCCTGCTGGAGCGGGAGTTGATCGAAGTCCAGGGGCGGGCGGAGTTACCGGGACGGCCGATTCAATACGGCGTGACGGAAAAATTTCTGGAATTTGTGGGCGTCAAATCGCTTGATGAGCTGCCGGCGTCCGACGTGCTGTCTCCGCGACAGATCGACGAATGGATCCAACGGGCGGCCAATCCGGAAGTCGTCACGGACAAGGAAGTGGGGCTTTCGGAGGAGTAATCGGTTATGGATTTGGATTCGATACGGCAAAAGATCGACGGGATAGACCGTTCGTTGATCGATTTATTGAACGAGCGGCTCCGCCTGGCGATGGAAATCGGCAAGGTGAAGCTGCGGAATGGAGACGAAATCTATGTTCCGAAACGCGAGGAGGAGGTTTTGCGGAAACTGCTCGCGGTCAATCCAGGGCCTTTGACGGAGAAGGCCTTGCGGGCCATTTATTGCGAGATCATGTCGGCGTCGATTGCCCTGGAGCATCCGACGGTGATTGCGTATTTGGGGCCGGAAGCCACCTACACCCATCAGGCGGCGAAGAAGAAGTTCGGCGCCAGTTTAACGTATAAAGCCTTGCCGACGATCTCGGACGTGTTTACGGCGGTGGAGAAAGGGGAGGCCAGTTACGGGGTGATCCCGGTGGAGAACTCGACGGAGGGAGCGGTCATTCACTCGCTCGATATGTTGGTGGAATCCGATTTGAAGATCGTCGCCCAGGTGTATTTGGAAATCGCGCACAACCTGATTTCGCGTTCCGCTCCGGAGGGGATTGAGACGGTGTATTCGAAGGACCAGGCCCTTTGGCAATGCCGGCGCTGGTTGCAGATGCATTTGCCGAACGCCGAACTGCGGGAGGCGACCAGCACGGCGCGGGCGGTGCAGATTGCGAAGGAGACGGACGGCGCCGCCGCGATCGCCAGTTCGCTGGCCGCTGAAATTTACGACGTGCCGGTGGTGGCGGCCGACATTCAGGATAAAGCCGATAACATCACCCGTTTCCTGGTGATTGGGAAAACCTCTTCCGGGCCGGTCCGAGACGGTGAAAATAAATCCAGCTTTGTGGTGTCGATCAGTGACGAAGTGGGCGCATTGCAGCGGGCGATCGCGCCCTTTGCCGCCCGCGGCATTAACCTGAGTAAGATCGAATCGCGGCCGAGCCGGAAAAAGCCGTGGGACTACTATTTCTTCATCGACGCCCTCGGCCATTACGAAGATCCGCAGGTGCAGGAAGCGATCCGGGAAGTGAAAGGTTTTTGTCCACTGGTGAAGTGGCTCGGCAGTTATCCGAACGTGGAGTGAACGTTGGCATACCGGTCCGTTCTCACCCGGATGTGGACTCCAGACTCCCTTGCGAGAAGGGGTGGCTCTCAAAATGAGAACGATGTTTCGGGGCAAAAAAAAGGCGGATGCCTGGAAGGGCATCCGCCTGGATAAACTTTCGTTTCCCTTACGGGTTTTTCTTGCCGTTGCAAGAATCGCCGCAACCGGAACCAGCAACCTCGAATTGTTCGATGTTGCTCAGTCCTGCGCCTTCATCCTTGCCTGGGCAGCTTGATGGTTTATCGCAGGCCATGGCGATGGAAGCGGCGGATGCGAAGGCGAAAACGGAAATGACTGTTGTTATTTTCTTAACCATAGGTCTGAAGAGTAAGTCGGGAGGGGGATCGAATGCAAGAATAAATAAACGTTTTCTTCGTTTGTGATCGTTTGTGATGACTTTGAGCAAGGCTCGTCGGTGCCCGTTGCAAGCCGGGTGGGGCGCTCAGGCATGGCCGGGGAGCTGGTCCGGGACTTCCCTTATTCTGGAGGAACCCGGCCTGCGGTAGGATGGGCAATGCGGGTCGAAACCCGCTTTCTTCCCCTCCCGGCATTCATGGGAGTTTTTATCATGTTCCTTACTACGAATGACCTATGAAAACCGACATTCCTTCTCCGCCAATTCTCTTCTCGATCGGAATCCTGGTCCTCTGTTTGGGCGGTTGCGTCGCCCTGGAGTCAGGCGAGACAGGGAGAGGGTTTTTCGATGACCGGACCATCAACGCGCGGGTCGAATCTTCGTTTTTTGAGGATTACGTGATCAGCGGGCGCCCGGTCAGCGCGCGGACGGTTTACGGCATGGTGTTGTTGACGGGCCGCGTCGAGGATGAGAGTGAAAGGCTTCGCGCCGAGGGGTTGGCCAGCGGGGTGATCGGCGTTCGCGATGTGATCAACCACCTCGAAACTACGCAAAGTGCGATTGAGTATGGGGAGCGAACGATGCGAGCGCCGGGGAACGTCGAACGTTCTGCGGGGGGCTCATTGAATTCAGACGGACGGTGACGCGAGGAGCCTGTGGCGAAGGGCTTGAACTGCTTGTCATCGTTCCGGGGAATCGGCAGTTTGACCGCATGAACCAGATCGATGCAGGTGCGAAAAGGGGCGGGAAACGACTTCCGATAACGGTGGTTTCGGGGTTTTTGGGAGCGGGGAAAACGACCTTGCTCAACCGGTTGCTCCGCGAACCGGGCGGGCGCAAGATCGCAGTGATCGTAAACGATGTCGGTGAAGTCAATATTGACGGGGAGTTGATCCGTGCGCGGTCGGAGACAAGCGGTGGCACGGGATTGTCGGAGGTTGTGGAGCTGACGAATGGATGTGTCTGTTGTTCGATTCAGGAGGAGCTGACGGAAGCGGTGGCGAATCTGGCGAATTCCGGGGGCTTCGACCACATCGTTATCGAAGCGACCGGAGTTGCGGAGCCCCTTTCGATCGTGAAAACCCTCAACACTCGAAACATGTTCGGGATTTCGCTGATGGAGTCGGTGGCGATCAACGCGTTGGTGACGGTGGTCGACGCCTCCCTGTTTGATCGGGAGTGGGAGAAAATTCGCCACAGTGACCGCCGCCGTCGCTTATTGCTGTTGGGCGACCGTCGCCGTCCGGTGTTTGAGTTGTTGTTGGAGCAAGTCGAATGTGCCGACCTGATTCTGTTGAATAAAGCTGACCGGGTGACGGGTGAGTCGATCACCCGCCTCGATACGTTTATTCGGGAATTGAATACACGAGCCGACGTTTTGTCCTGCTCGCGGGCGGAAGTGGACACGGGCGCCATTCTGGGATCGGCGGTGTTCGATCGCGAGAAGACTTTGAACGCTCCCCGTTGGAAGCAGGAACTGCAGCGGCTTTCCCGCGTCATCCCGGGTGGGAAAACGGAGCGGCCCGGATCGACTCACGCTCGGGAATACGGGCTGTCGACCTTTTTGTATCGGGCTCGCGAGCCCTTCGACGGGCAATTGTTTTCCCGGTTCGTTCACGGTGAGGTTCGCGGATTGATGAGGGCGAAAGGCTTTTACTGGGTGCATGAGCGCGACGAAGAGGTCGGGGTGTTGTCGATCGCCGGGGATTTGGTGCGAAGTGATTTTGCGGGAGAATGGTGGGCGGTGCGTCTGGCGAAACGGGGGGCGCGGCGGGAAGACGTTCCGGCGAATATTTTGGAAAACTGGAATGAGTCGTGTGGCGACCGTCGCCAGGAGATCGTTTTTATCGGGGTCGACATGGATGAGGCGGAGATTCGGCGCAAACTGGACGCCTGTCTGTGGCGGAGCGCGGCGTTCACTTGATAGGGAAAGTTTACGATTTCTTGACGGCCTTGACACTTGCCTTGACGGATTGTTTTTATAGAAATTCCTCTAAGTTGCCCGGTCATGAGTTCTTCTAGTTCCAGCCATAACCGCAGGCGATCCGACCGCTTATTTGGCTTGGGAATCCGAGTGGCGGGAATCGGGACCTGTATCGTGGCGATTTACTTTTTCTTTGTAAGTGAATCGCCCATACCCGGTTTGCGGGAGACTTTGTCGTGGGTGATTCCGGTCGGAATCCTTTTCTGGGTTCTGGCGCTGGGACTGGTGTTGGTCGGTTTGGTCGTGCGGAGCGCGGAGGGGCCGGCTGGGGAAAGCCGCTCGCTCTCATTCCTGGCGAGCGCTCAGAACGCCTGTATGACGGGTGGTTTTTTTCGAGGGCGGTTGGCGGCGTTGTATCTCGGGGCGGCTGGCCGGTTTCGAGGGCTTTTTCCGCTTCACTGGACGCCGTCTTTTCTTCAGTCGTTGGACGGGAATATCCTCGTATGCGTGGGGGCGGACCTTTTTCGCGAAATGGGATTTCGGGCGGTGTTTGCCAACCGGGCCGAAGGGATTGCTGACATTTTGTTGTATCAAGGGGACGAGAGCCGGCCGACGGGTGCGGTGCTCTGTCTGTCGGGTGGTTCCGGGCCGATCAGGGAGGAGTCGGTCAGGCAGTTTTATCTGAGCTTGTCGAAGGAAGGAATTGAATATGGGGTCGTGATGACCACAGGATTCTTTTCGGACAAGGCGAGGAGCTTCGGCGAGGGGAAGAGCTTGGAATTGCTTTCCGGGCAGGATTTGCTGGCGAAGTTGCGTGACTTGTCGGACGAGAGTTCGGGCAAGATTTTGCAACAAGCGGCCCGACGAATGCGCGAGCGACGGCATCCATGGTCGCGGGTTTGAGCGATCCGGGCAGGCCGGGAAGCTTGAAAAATCACGGCCGGATGCGGAAGAGATGTTTGAGGGCGTGCCGGGCGGCATGGTA
>LFIK01000506.1_pt1 | contig 29234 bp, 16 predicted proteins | sample 643401 | NCBI WGS metagenome assembly LFIK01 (sample SAMN03777447, study PRJNA286221) | soda lake metagenome | biome: soda lake; feature: Kulunda steppe; material: water; isolation source: sample T5-Br brine of Lake Tanatar-5 | place: Russia: Kulunda steppe | collected 2010-07
CAGGGCGAGGCCAACCCGATCCGCTCGATCCACGATGTCGGCGCCGGCGGGCTATCCAACGCGGTGCCGGAGATCCTGGAGGACAATGAACTCGGCGGGCTGCTGCAACTGCGGGAGGTGCCGAATCTGGATTCCTCCATGTCGCCGATGCAGTTGTGGAGCAATGAATCCCAGGAACGCTATGTGCTGGCGGTGCTGCCGGATGATCTGGAGCGTTTCAGTTCCCTGTGCCAGCGGGAGCGCTGCCCGTTCGCGGTGATCGGCCATGCCACTGCCGAGCAGCAACTGATTCTGGCGGACCGGGAGTTCGACAATCATCCGGTGCATATCCCGATGGATTTGCTGTTCGGCAAGCCACCGAAAATGACGCGGGATGTGCAGCGGCTGGATGCACCGTGTCAACCGTTTTCCATCGAAAAGCTGGATCTGAACGAGTCCCTGGATCGGGTGCTGCGGCTGCCATCTGTCGCCGCCAAGCATTTCCTGATCACCATTGGCGATCGCAGCATCACGGGTCTGGTCGCGCGAGACCAGATGGTCGGACCCTGGCAAGTGCCGGTGGCCGATGTCGCGGTCACGCTGAACGATTTCATCGGTTATACCGGGAACGCCATGGCCCTGGGCGAGCGGCCGCAGGTCGCGCTGCTCAGCGGTCCGGCCTCTGGCCGGCTGGCGGTCGGCGAGGCGCTGACCAATCTGGCGGCGGCGCCGGTGGGGCGGCTGGACCGGATCAACCTGTCGGCCAACTGGATGGCGCCGGCCGGCCATCCGGGGGAGGACGCCATTCTCTATGACACCGTGCATGCGGTGGGCATGGAGTTGTGCCCGGCGCTGGGCGTGACGATTCCGGTGGGCAAGGACTCGATGTCGATGAAGACCGTCTGGCAGGGGGAGTCGGGTGAAACCCGAAGCGTGACCGCGCCACTGAGCCTGATTATCTCCGCTTTCGGCACCTGCGACGATGTTCGGCGGACGGTGACCCCGGCGCTGCGTACCGATTCGGGGGAGACCTGTCTGCTGCTGCTGGACCTTGGCGCCGGACGCGACCGGCTCGGCGGTTCCGCGCTGGCCCAGGTCCATGCTGCACTCGGCGATACGCCGCCGGATCTGGATGACGTGGCGCAGTTCGCGGCCTTCTTCCGACTGATCCAGGGACTGTTGGACGATGAGTTGCTGCTGGCCTATCACGACCGTTCCGACGGCGGGCTGTTGGTCACGTTGTGTGAAATGGCCTTCGCCGGTCGCTGTGGTCTGGATGTCAGGCTGCCGGAATCCCGCCCGGTGATACCGATGCTTTACGCTGAAGAGCTGGGTGCCGTGCTGCAGGTCCGGAGCATGGATCATGATCGGGTTTGCGAGCGGATCCGCGAGGCCGGCCTCGGCGAGCTGCTGCATGAACTCGGTGCGCCGTCAGACGAAGGCGTGATCAGCATCCGACAGGCCGACAAGGTGCTTCTGGAGCGGCGACGGGGACCGCTGCAGGCCATCTGGCAGGAGACCACGCGGGCGATGCAGGCACTGCGCGACGATCCCGACTGCGCAGCCGAAGAGCACGCCATGGTGCAGGATGATGACGACCCGGGCCTGCATGCCTCGCTGTCGTTCAACCCCGGGGAAAACATCGCCGCGCCCCTGATTGCCACCGGTGTCCGGCCGCGGATTGCCATCCTGCGGGAGCAGGGCGTCAATGGGCAGCTGGAGATGGCAGCGGCCTTTGATCGTGCCGGCTTCGAGGCGGTGGACGTGCACATGACCGACTTGCTGGCCGGGCGTGAGGATCTCGACCGGATGCAGGGGCTGGTGGCCTGCGGTGGCTTCTCCTACGGTGACGTTCTCGGCGCCGGAGTCGGTTGGGCCCGGACCATCCTGTTCAATTCACGGTTGCGCGAGGCATTCGCCGGTTTCTTTGCCCGTGAGGACAGTTTTGCGCTGGGTGTCTGCAATGGCTGTCAGATGCTGTCGCATCTGAAGGAACTGATTCCCGGCGCCGAGCTCTGGCCGCAGTTTCTGCGCAATCGTTCGGAGCAGTTCGAGGCCCGCCTGGCCCAGGTGGAGGTGTTGCGCACGCAGTCCATATTGCTGGCCGGCATGGAAGGCTCGCGGATGCCCATTGCGGTGGCCCACGGCGAGGGCAGAGCCGCGTTCGCTGGCGATACCGGTCCGCGCAAGGCCGTCAGTGCCGGTCTGGTGGCGCTGCGTTACGTGGATGGCCAGGGCCGCCCGGCGGCGCGCTATCCCGCCAATCCCAACGGGTCGCCGGATGGCATCACCGGCCTGACCACACTGGACGGCCGGGTCACCATCATGATGCCGCATCCGGAACGGGTGTTCCGCACGGTGCAGCATTCCTGGCATCCGGACAGCTGGGGCGAGGACGCCCCCTGGCTGCGCATGTTCCGTAACGCCCGGATCTGGTTGGGCTGACGGAAAAGTCGGGCGGTCAATCAAGGTCAGGCTGGTGAGGGTGGTCGCTGTGGAGGAACGTCGGCCGCAAGGACGCGGCCGTCGAGCCCCATGGACGGCTTTGGCGTTTCCGTAACAGCGACCACCCTCACCAGCCGTTCGAAGCCCCCAGATGCTAATGGCTTCGATGCCGGAGCGAGGGATACCAGCTCCGGAACCGCCGTGAACCCATCCATGGGGGCTTGGCGATCGCATCCCTGCGATCGACATTCCTCCGCTGGTATCCCCCGCTCCGGCCTGATGTGGGTAGCGACCGCCTGCGTTGGGGCTTCCCCGCGGGCACGTTCGATGCGGCAGAGGCCGCTGATGGTTCAGCGTTCCCGCTGCTCCAGACCCACAAGGCCCGCATAGTCGCGGGCGAACTGGGCGGCGACGCGGCCGCTGCGGGAGCCGCGTTCCAGGGCGTAGCGTAGCGCGCGTTCGCGGGTATCCGGGGCGTGTTCCAGGTCCAGGCCGTAGTGTCGCAGCCAGCCGTCGACGATCGTCAGATAGGCATCCTGATCGAAGGGATGGAAGGCGATCCAGAGACCGAAGCGCTCGGACAGCGAGATCTTCTCCTCCACCGCCTCGCCATGGTGCAGTTCACCGTCCACGTGGTGGCTGTCCAGGTTGTCCTGCATCGACTCCGGCAACAGGTGCCGACGGTTGGAGGTGGCATAGATCAGCAGGTTGTCCGGCGCCACGCTGAGGGAGCCGTCCAGGCTCGCCTTCAGGGCCTTGTAGCCGGGGTCGTCCGCCTCGAACGAGAGGTCGTCGCAGAACAGGATGAAACGCTCCGGCCTGTCGGCAATCCGCTCGATGATCTGCGGCAGGTCCACCAGGTCAGTGGGGCTGACCTCGAGCAGGCGCAGGCCCTGGTCGGCATAGGCCTGCAGCATGGCTTTCACCAGCGACGACTTGCCGGTACCCCGGGAGCCCCATAGCAGGGCGTTGTTGGCCGGCAGACCGGCGACGAACTGGCGGGTATTGCGATCCAGGCGTTGCCGCTGGTGGTCAATGCGCCGGAGCTGGCTCGCTTTTATTTCGTGAGGCCGGGCAATTGCGTGCAGGTGGCCGCCGCGATCCGTTCGGCACCACCGAAATGCCGTGTTGCCGGCCCAGTCCGGCTCTGCCAGCGGTGGTTCGGGGAGGATCCGTTCGAGTCGGTCCAGCAGCCGATCGGCACGCGCCAGTAGCGGTTTCAGCTCGTCCATCGCCGGGCTTACCAGTCCAGGTCGTCGGGAATCGGGAAGTCCGCATAAAAAGCGTCGTCGGCCTCGCTGGCCGTCGCCTCCGGCACGTAGATGAACATTTCCGGCGCGCGTTGCCGCACCATCTCGGCGGCACCGATCGGCAGCAGGTGGTAGCGGTCCCGGTGCCGGACAATGCCCAGCCGGCCGGCGCTAAGCCCCATCTGCTGTTCGCGGGTGACTTGCACCCGCTTCACCTTGTTGTCCTCGGTGAAGTTATAGGCGCGGTCGCCATCACGCATCGACAGCGCATGCTGTTTCAGCAGATCGTCCACCTGAGCGCGCGTGGCCTTTGCCGTCTGCTGTGCCTGACGTTCCTGGTTCAACTGGCGGTCGCGTTCCTTGCGTGCCTGGCGGCTGGCTTCTGCCTCAGCCCGCGCCGCGGCCGTCTGGGTCTCGACTTCAGTCCGATCCCCCTTCTTGCGTCGATTGCGGCCCTTGCGCGCTTCCCGATCCACCTTCTTGACCGTTTTCTCGTCCGCCAGGCCGGCCTTCAGCAACTGATCACGTAATGCATCGCTCACCGCTTTGCTCCCGTTTCCCGTCGGATTTTCAGACCCACTCTCGTGATCTGTCCATTGTCCATTTCCCGGACCACGAATTCCAAGTTGTTCAGGCGCACCCGGTCGCCGACCACGGCCCGGTTCTTGAACAGACGCAGCAGATAGGTGTTGAGGTCCTTGTCGCTGTGCTTGCGGTCGGGGATGGACAGGCCGTAGGCACCGGCCAGCTCATCCAGATCGATGTCGCCGTTGAGTACGAAATCACCGAAGAAGACGTGTTCCTCGAGTCGCGCCGGTCCGTGTTCCGCGACGAACACCCGATCAAGCGCTGGCAGACGATCCGGCGAGGTCAGCACATAGACGTAGTCGTTCACCTGCAGGATGTCGTCGTCCGCATCGGCCAGCGGGTTGCCCTGGCGCACGACGGTGACGATGCGGGTGTTCTCCGGCAGCTTCAGTCGCCCGACCATCTTGTAGACGGCGGGGCTGTCTTCCTCGATGGTGTAGCCCACCAGTTCGAACTCCGCCTGACCCGGCAGATCCAGCTCAAGTCGATGCACGACGCGGCTGCGTGGCGGCACGTCGAGCTGCAGCAGGCGCGCCAGTGGTGCCACGGTCCAGCCCTGGACCACCAGTGATATCAGCACCACGAAGAAGGCGACATTGAAATACATCGCGGCGCCCTCGGCGCCGGCCAGGAACGGCAACAGACCGAGCAGGATTGGCACCGCCCCGCGCAGGCCGACCCAGCCCATGAACAACTGCTCCCGCCAGGGAAAGCGAAACGGCAGCAGGCAGGCGATCACCGCCAGGGGGCGCGCGAGCAGGATCAGGATGGCGGCGATCACAAGGCCGTGGGCGGCGACATCCAGGAGTTCCTGAGGGCTGACCAGCAGCCCGAGCATCAGGAACATGATGATCTGGGCGAGCCAGGCGAGCCCATCATGGAAGCGACGGATGTTCTGCGCGCTTTGCAGTGGGCGGTTGCCGAGCAGGATTCCGGCCAGATAGACGGCGAGGAAGCCACTGCCGTCGAGTACCGCGGCAGCGCCGAACAGCAGCAGGGCACCGGCTACGGCGAGCAGCGGGTAAAGGCCCGGAGTAAGCCGGATGTGGTTGATCAGCCATTGCATCATCAACCCGCCGGCGAGGCCAACGACGGCACCAATGCCCATCTGTTGGACGAACTCCACCGCGAGGCCGATGCCAAGACTGGCGTGCTCGCCGACCATGAACTCGACCAGTGCGATGGTCAGGAAGATGGCCATCGGGTCGTTGCTTCCGGACTCGATTTCCAGGGTGGCGCCAACCCGCTGTTTCAGCTCGAGACCATGGGCGCGCAGCAGGTAAAACACTGCGGCCGCGTCAGTGGAACCGACGATGGCCGCGATCAACAGACCGACGATCAGTGGCAGATCCAGGAGCAGCGACGTCAGCAGGCCGGTAATGCCCACCGTCAGCAACACCCCCAACGTCGCCAATGTGACCGCAGGTCGGAGGCCCACGCGGAAGGTGTCCACCTTGGTCCGCAGGCCGCCGTCGAACAGGATGACGGCCAGGGCCAGGCTGCCGATCAGGTAAGCGCTGGGAAAGTCATGGAATTCGATGCCGCCCGGGCCGCTTTCGCCCATCAGCATGCCAATCAACAGGAACACCAGCAGCAGTGGCGCACCGATTCGGCTGGAGATGACGCTGGCGAGAATACTGACCAGAAACAGGAGACCGGCGATCAGAATGATCTGGTTGGCGAAGTCCACCTGTTGAATGCCCTTGTCGCTGGGTCCATGGGTGGCGCCGGTGAGGCGCCAGCTCGTCGATTTCGAACGGCGGGCCGTTGCAATCGCGTCTCAGTATACCGGAGGCGGGCGCAACTCCGGCGGCGGACACAAAAACGCCCGCATGACGCGGGCGTTTCTATCGGCACTGATGCGAACCGGCGAATCAGGCGGTCTTCTTGGCGGTACTGCGCTGGGCGGTGGACGCTGCCTTGCGCACCGTCTTTTCGGACTTGGCTTCCACGGTTTTCGCCGTCTGCGCGGTCAGTCCCTGAACCTGCTGCACGTAATCCTGCTGCATCTTGCTCAGCGTACCAAGATCCTGACTCAGGCGTTCTCCGACGGTCTTCAGGAGCTCGCCCTGGCTATCGATCAGGCTCTGCGGGTTGTCGAGGCCCTGCACCGATCGCAGGTGATTGATGCCCAGTTCGCTGTAGCCACGCAGCGCGTTGACATTAAACTCGGTCAGGCTGGCGATGTGTTCCACGAAGGCCGACTGCGCGGCGCGAATCGGTGCGGCGACGTCTTCAAGCTGCTTGTTCACGGATCCGAAAAGTTCTGTATACATGGTTGTACCTCCTGCGCGGGTGCTGTTTGTGCGATGCAATATAGCAACAGAAATGTTGCAATGCAATATTTTTCCTCGTTATGGCTGAGTGGACGATTAGCCTTCCCTGTCCGGCATCAGTATCCTGACGCTCTTCATTGCGGCTGGCCGCGGATTCGGGGTTGATGCGCCGATCCGCGACTGGCGTTGATCGCCTCGTTGGCAGACGCCACCGACGGTCGTTTTCATCAGGCCCGCGACCTCCGCTACCTTGGTTGGCCGGTGCCACTGTCATTGCCTCATCGTCGGCAGGAAAAATTTTGTTCAAGGGAGATCCGCCGTGAATTCCACCGTACCGTTTCAACGTGCAGCGTCGTCCGATGGCTTTCCGGAACGCCGCTTTCAGGTCTTCACGGCTCGCAACCTGGAGCGGATTCCGGGCGTGTCCCGGCTGTCGGCGGAGCAACGGTTTGCGATGGAGGTGGTAGCCAGCGTGCTGCCATTCCGGGTCAATGAATACGTGGTCAACGAACTGATTGACTGGGGCCGGGTGCCGGACGATCCCATCTTCCAGCTGGTGTTCCCGCAACGGGATATGCTGGCGCCGGAGAGCTTCGCGCGCATGGCCGAGGCGATACGATCCGGTGCCGATCGCAGCGCGATCCAGCTGCTGGCCCGGGAAATCCGCGGCACGCTGAATCCGCATCCGGCGGGCCAGATGGAGTTGAACGTGCCTCAACACCAGGGCGAGTCCGTCGAGGGCATGCAGCACAAGTACCGCGAGACGGTGCTGTTCTTCCCCAGTCAGGGGCAGGTCTGCCATTCCTACTGCACGTTCTGCTTTCGCTGGGCCCAGTTCGTTGGCGACAAGGAACTGCGCTTCGCCTCCAATGAGGCGGACAGCCTGCTGGATTATCTGCGCGGCCACCCGCAGGTCAGTGACCTGCTCATGACCGGTGGCGATCCGATGGTGATGAAGACCCGTAACCTGGCGCAGTATCTGGAGCCGCTGCTGGAGCCCGGCCTCGAGCATGTGCAGACGGTTCGGATCGGCACCAAGGCGCTGACTTTCTGGCCGTACCGCTTCGTCACCGACAAGGACGCCGATGAACTGCTGCGGCTGCTGGAGCGGCTGGTGGACAGTGGCCGCCATGTGGCGATCATGGCGCATTACAACCACCCGCAGGAGCTCTCGACACCCATCGCCGAAGAGGCAATCCGCCGTGTGCGGGCCACCGGGGCCGAAATCCGCTCCCAGGGGCCGTTGCTGAACCACATCAATAACGAGGCCTCGGACTGGGCGGCGCTCTGGCGCAAGCAGGTACAACTCGGGATCATCCCGTATTACATGTTCGTGGAGCGCGATACCGGGGCCCGTCGCTACTTCGAAGTGCCGTTGGCCCGCGCCTGGGAGGTTTATCGCGAGGCGATGAAGCAGGTTTCCGGGCTTGGCCGCACGGCGCGGGGACCGTCGATGAGCGCGGATCCGGGCAAGGTCGAAATCCAGGGCATCAGCGAAATTCGCGGCGAGAAGGTATTCGTCCTGCGCTTCATCCAGGGGCGTAACCCGGACTGGGTGCAGCGGCCGTTCTTCGCCCGCTTTGATCCGGATGCCACCTGGCTCAATCAGTTGCAGCCAGCGTTCGGCGAGAAGGAATTTTTCTTCGAGGCGGAATACCGTGAGATGCTGGAACAGGCGCGAGCCTGATTGAATCGCCGGGCGGGATCAGGTCTGGTAGCGGGCGAGCAGGGCGACGACCAGCGCGACCACCACCAGCAGCGTCAAAAGGGCCCGCAGATTACGGAACCAGGCGGGCAATTGCAGCCGTAGCAGATCGACCACGAGTTGACCCGCGAAACATATGGTGAGCAGGGCCAGGGCCGGCCCCAGGGGCAGCAGTAGCGCCAGCCATGCCAGCAGGGACGGCACGACGCTAATAATGTAGTGGCTGCTGCCGGCGTCCTGATCCCGCAGGGCCAGGCCCCAATGCAAACCGCCGAGGAAGGATAGAATCACCGCACCATAGGCGACTACTGCGCGCAGCAGCCAGTCCGCCATGTCGCCACCGCCTAGTATCCAGGCCCAGATGGCGCCGATCAGGAAGGGCAGCACCCCGGCAAGGCCGAGCCAGCTCGCGGTTCGGCGGCTCGGCGTATCAATCGCTCGTGCAAGGCCATTCATTCGGCAGGCTGATCACTTTTACATATCGGTACGATGGGCGCTCATGGTCAAGGATACCGAATCCGCGAAACGCAGGGCATGGGGCTTGTCCACCTCGACCTCCGCTCTCTCCACTGAAGGGTGTTCCATGGCGCAGTTCAGCACGTCATGAACAAGTTTTTCCAGTAACAGGAAGCGGTTTTCCTCGACCAGGCGAATGATTCGCTTGGTGACCGTCTTGTAGTTAAGCGCCTCTTCAGGCTGGTCCGAACGTGCCGCTTTCACCGCGTCGTATTCGATCAGCACATTGATAACCACGTCCTGCAGCTTTTCCTGCTCTTCCGGATTGAAGCCGATGAAGGTCCGCAGCCGTAACTCCTTTATCCGGATTCGGGAACGCTCAAGGGTTCGCCCTTCCGTTCTTGTTATGCCACTCTCCGGGGTCAGTGTAGCCATCGATTCAGCGTCCAAGCAGCTGCAGGAACTCGTTGCGCGTGTTCTGGGACTCGCGGAACGCGCCAAGCATCACCGAGGTGCTCATGGAGGAGTTCTGCTTGCCGACGCCACGCATCATCATGCACATGTGCCGGGCCGTGATCTGCACGGCAACACCGCGGGCATCGGTAGCCTGCAGCAGGGCCTCGGCGATTTCCTTGGTCATGTTTTCCTGGATCTGCAGCCGCCGCGAGAACATGTCGACGATGCGTGCGATCTTCGACAGACCGATCACCTTGCCATTGGGGATGTAGGCGACATTGGCATGACCGATGAATGGCAGGAGATGGTGCTCGCACAGGGAATACAACTCGATATCCCGGACGATGACCATCTCGTCGCTGTCGGAGGAAAAAACTGCTTCATTGACCACGGTGTCCAGATCCTGACCGTACCCGCGGGTCAGGAAGCGAAACGCCTCTGCGGCGCGGGCAGGGGTTTTCACCAGCCCCTCACGTTCGACATCTTCACCGATGGCAGTGATGATTTGCGCGAAACACTTGTCCATATCAATGCTCATCGGATGCGGTCCCTCGGCGGCAGACTCGATATCATGACTTTATTAGAACTTATACAGAGGTTATACACAAACATTTTTCCCGAAGCGCGCTATTGTCGTCACGACAACCGACTGGACATGGTAACGGATGAATCATTTCCGCGCCCCCCGCGGAGCTGCCATGGCAACTGAGCGGATGTACACGACAGGCTGGGAATTCTGGATTGATCGCGGAGGCACGTTCACGGATATCGTGGCCCGTGATCCGCGGGGCGCGATCAGCCGACACAAGGTCCTGTCGGACAACCCGGAGCAGTATCCGGACGCCGCGATGGAGGGAATTCGCCGCAGTCTGGGCCTGCAGTCGGCGGATCCCGTTCCCGGTCATTTGCTGCGGCGCGTTCGCATGGGCACGACGGTGGCGACCAACGCCCTGCTCGAACGTCAGGGCGAGCCCACGGTGCTGCTGATCACGCGCGGCTTCGCAGACGCCCTGCGCATCGGTTATCAGGCCCGTCCGGATATTTTTGCTCTCGATATCCAGTTGCCGGGGCAGTTGCAGAGCCGCACCGTGGAAGTCGACGAGCGCCTGGCGGCGGATGGAACGCCGGTGGCAGTACTGGATGAGGAGCGCCTGCAGGCCGATCTTCGGCGCTTGCGCGGTGAGGGTTTCGAATCCTGTGCAATCGTTTTCATGCACGGCTACCGGTATCCCCGGCACGAGCGGCGAGCCGCCGAGCTTGCCCGTGCCGCAGGCTTCGTCCAGATCAGTACATCGCACGAAGTGAGTCCCCTGATCCGCTTCGTTGCCCGCGGCGATACCACGGTGGTCGATGCTTACCTGTCACCGATTCTGCGGCGCTACGTGCAGCAACTGCGCGCGGCGCTGGGCGACACCCCGCTGCAGTTCATGAAATCCGACGGCACTCTGACCGACGCTGACCACTTCCAGGGCCGGGACGCGATTCTCTCCGGGCCTGCCGGTGGCATTGTCAGTTGCGTCGGTACTGCACAGGCGGCCGGCTTTGATCGGGTTATCGGGTTCGATATGGGTGGCACCTCCACCGACGTGTCGCATTTCCGTGGTGCCTATGAGCGCAGCTCCGAGACCGTGGTTGCCGGCGTCCGCATGCGTATCCCGATGCTGCAGATCCATACCGTGGCTGCCGGCGGCGGCTCCTGCCTGGCTTTCGACGGCACCAGGTATCGGGTCGGTCCGCGCTCGGCCGGCGCCAATCCCGGTCCGGCGTGTTACCGCCGGGGTGGTCCGCTGACCGTGACCGATTGCAACGTCATGCTGGGCAAATTGCAGCCCGACTTCTTTCCGGCGGTGTTCGGTCCGAATGGCGATCAGCCGCTGGACCGCGAGGCCGTGGTCGCTGAATTCGCGGCGCTGGCCGAGGAAATTCATCTGCGAACCGGTGACGACCGTGGTCCCGAGGCGGTCGCCGAGGGCTTTCTGCGTATTGCCGTGGACAATATGGCCCATGCAATAAAGCGCATTTCGGTGCAGCGCGGCCATTCGCTGGACGGCTATGTGCTGAACTGTTTCGGCGGTGCGGCAGGGCAGCATGCCTGCCTGGTGGCCGATGCACTGGGGATGCGGCGCGTGTTGCTGCATCCGCTGGCCGGGGTGCTGTCGGCTTACGGCATGGGCCTGGCCGAGTTGGGCCTTGTCCGTGAGCTCAGCGTCGATGAGCCGCTGGATGAGGCGGCTGTCGAGAAACTCGATCAGGCCTTCACCGAACTCGAGAACGCGGCCGGGGAAACTCTGCAGGAGCAAGGCGCTGCGGCCTCTGCGATCCGTATTGTCCGGCAGGTCCGGCTGCGCTACGCCGGCAATGACAGCAGTCTGACGGTGGACTGGCAGTCAGTACCGGCCATGGCGGAACAGTTCGCCGCGCTGCATCGGGTTCGCTTTGGCTTCGCCCTCCCGGAGCGAGCACTGATTGTTGCCAGTATCACCGTCGAGGCCCGCGCTGCCGGTGAGGTTCCGGAGCTGGAATCGGATACCGCCTTGCCTGACTCGGCGGCGGGCAGGGCGACGCCCGAGCGCCACGTGGCAACGCGGATGGCGGAACGTGACTGGCCATGCACGCCGGTGTTCCGGCGACAGGCCCTGCAGCCAGGTCAACAGCTGCAGGGACCGGCCATCATTTCCGACCCGGATTCCACCATCGTACTGGAGCCCGGGTGGTCGGCGGTGCTGCGGCCCGGCGGCGCACTGGTCCTCGGGCGCGAGGGGGAGTCGGGAAGGGACAGCGGGGTTGATACCGCTGTCGACCCGGTGTTGCTCGAGGTATTCAATAACCTGTTCATGTCTGTTGCCGAGCAGATGGGCGCGGTGCTTCAGCAGACCGCGCAGTCCACCAATATCAAGGAACGCCTGGATTTCTCCTGCGCCGTGTTCGACGCTGCTGGCAGCCTGGTGGCGAACGCGCCGCATGTGCCGGTGCACCTGGGTTCCATGGGAGAGACCGTGCGCGCGGTTCTGCACGCGGAGGGAGATGCGTTGCGGCCGGGCGATGCCTATCTGCTCAATGATCCATACCAGGGCGGTACCCATCTGCCGGACATCACCACGGTCAGTCCGGTGTTCGACGCTGATGGCGAGACGCTGTTGTTTCTGGTTGCCAGTCGTGCCCACCATGCCGACATCGGCGGCATCACCCCAGGCTCGATGCCGGCCCACAGCAGCCATATCGACGAGGAAGGTGTGCTGTTCGGCGTGACCCCGGTGATACGTGATGGACAGTTCCTGGAGGATTCGTTGCGCCGGCGTTTCACGGCCGGCGCGTATCCGTCCCGAAATGTCGACCAGAACATCAACGACCTGCAGGCCCAGCTCGCGGCCAACGCCCGCGGTGCCGAGGAGCTGGCGGCCCTGATCCAGCACTTCGGTGATGATGTGGTCTGCGCCTACATGCGCCATGTGCAGGACAATGCCGAGGAACAGGTGCGCCAGGTGATTGATGCCCTGCCGGACGGGTCTGCCGAAAAGATGATGGATAACGGGGCGGTGATTCGGCTGCGATTCACCGTTGACCGGCGCAAGCGGCACCTGCTTGTGGATTTCACCGGCACCAGTGAGCAGCAAGCCGGCAACTTCAATGCCCCGCTGGCGGTCACACGGGCGGCGGTGCTCTACGTGCTGCGGACCCTGGTGGCGGATGCGATCCCGCTGAACGACGGTTGCCTGAAGCCCGTGACCTTGCGGGTACCCGATGGCTGCATGTTGCGTCCACGGCATCCGGCAGCGGTGGTTGCCGGCAATGTCGAGGTCAGCCAGGTGGTCACTGATGCGTTGTATGCGGCCTGCGGTCGGCTGGCCGACAGCCAGGGCACGATGAACAACCTGACCTTCGGAAATTCGAGATACCAGCACTACGAGACGCTCTGCGGTGGCGCCGGTGCCGGGGACGGCTTCGATGGCGCCAGCGCGGTGCAGGTCCATATGACCAACAGTCGCCTGACCGATCCGGAAGTGCTCGAGTCTCGTTTTCCGGTTCGGCTTGAAGCGTTCCGCATTCGTTCCGACTCGGCGGGTGTCGGACGCTGGCGCGGCGGTAATGGTGTCGAGCGCCGGATCCGGTTTCTGGAGCCAATGCAGATAGCCTTGCTGGCGAATAGTCGGCGACAGACGCCGCGGGGCCGGAGTGGCGGTGGCGACGGGGCCTGCGGCGAGGATTGGGTGGAACACGCCGATGGCGGTAATACGGCATTGACCGGGCGTGACAGTGAAGCCGTTGAGGCGGACGATGTACTGGTGGTGAGAACGCCGGGTGGTGGTGGATTCGGCGCGGAATGAATAAGGAAACGCTGATCCATTTCCGCGTCTGCGTTGGAGTCCGCATTTTTCCCTAGGTAAGGCGCGCTGTGCCGCGCCGCAGTGATTCTGCGGTCAAGCAGCGCAACGCGGCAATCGGGAAAAATGCGGCCCAACCCGAAGGGCCCGGCCGGTTTTGGCCCCTGGCGGCGTTTCGCCACCGGCCCGGTAGCTCGGGCTACCGAACCGGCACCGCGCCTTGCCAGATGACCAAAACCGGTCTCGGGCGCAGACGCGGGAATAAATCAGTGTTTCCTTAAGGAGGGCAGGACCATGCAGGAGCATGTGGTGATCATCGGTACCGGCCTTGCGGGTTACACCACGGCACGCGAGTTTCGTGCGCTGGCGCCCGAGGCCCGGCTGACGCTGGTTACATCGGATGATGGTGTCTCCTACTCGAAACCGATGTTGTCCAGTGCCCTGCGCAAGGGGCAATCAGCCGCCGAACTGGGGCAGGCAGGCGCTGACGCCATGGCCGAGTCGTTGCAGGCGGATGTCCTGACCGGGGTCGATGTCAGGGCAATCGAGGCGCAGACCCGGCAACTGGTTTTTGATGACGGCCAGCTCGAGTACGATCAGTTGGTGCTTGCCACCGGTGCCGAGCCGCTGTCGCCACCATTCGCTGATCGCACCCGGGGCAGTGTCTTTCAGGTCAACAACCTGCAGCAGTACAAGGGTTTCCGTGATGCCCTGGACCAGGAGGGCAGGGTGCTGATCGTCGGTGGTGGGCTGATCGGCTGCGAGTTCGCCAATGATCTCGCTGAGTCCGGCTACGGCGTGGATCTGGTTTACCCGGAAGACCTACCGCTGTCGGCGCTGATTCCCGGCCCGGCCGGCCAGGGTCTGGCCGATGCACTGCAGCGACTGGGTGTCAGATTGCATCCAGGGCGTACCGTCGAGAGCGTCGATCCCCATGGCGAGGGCATCCAGGCACATCTTTCGGACGGCACCGGCCTGCGCGCCAGGCTGGCACTGAGCGCGGTCGGGCTTCGACCGAGGACCGGGCTGGCGGAAGAGGCGGGACTGGAGGTTGACCGCGGCATTGTGGCCGACCGGTTTCTTGCCACCTCCGATGACAACATCTATGCCCTAGGTGACTGTGCCCGGGTTGAGGGGTATTCCCTGTGCTATGTGGCGCCGCTGACCAATTCCGCGCGCAGCCTGGCGAAAACGCTGGCGGGTGAACGTACCCCGGTGCATTACCCAGTGATGCCGGTCACGGTCAAAACGTCCTGTTTTCGTATAGTGGCGTGGTTTCCGGAGGATCCGTCTCGCGGACAGTGGCAGCACGATGGCAGCGGAGCTGATCTGCGTGGCGAGTTTCGCGACGGCGAAGGCGTGTTGCAGGGCTTTTATCTGACCGGCAAGCGTATTCGCGAGCGAATGGCCCTGAGTCGCGAAATGCCGCCGTTGATCGCATCGAACGAAAAAGCTTGAACAGGCGCCTACGGCCTCTGGAGGTCGATGCATGACCGATGTAGCTGCCATCAGGGCGCGCGAGGATCGCGAACGGGAGAGGCTTGCCGCGCTTCGCCATTATGCGATTCTCGACACCCCACCGGAGGAGCAGTTCGATCGCTTCGCCCGTTTCGCAACCCACTTGTTCGATGCCCCCATCGGACTGGTCAGTCTGATCGACAAGGACCGGCAGTGGTTCAAGGCCGCGATCGGCCTCGATGTGCGTCAAACCGAGCGCCGCCACGCATTCTGCGATTACGCGGTCCGCGCCCGGGACGTCGTCATCATTCTCGACGCCGAGCGAGACCCCCGCGTCAGCGCGAATCCGCTGGTCACGGGGCAGCCCTTCATCCGCTTCTATATCGGTGCGCCGCTGATCGACAGCGCCGGCAACGTCCTCGGCACGCTTTGCGTGATCGACCGACAGGCCCGCGAAAGTGTCGATGGCGAGGCCGTGGAGCGCCTGCGGGATCTGGCCAAAGCCGTGGTCGCGATGATCGAGTTGCGGGCCTCCCTGGTTGATCTGCAGCAGGCGGGACAGCGCCTGCGGGCGAGGGAGGATCTGCTCGACAGTATCTACCAGACGGCACGTGCCGGCATCGCGGTGACTGACGCCGATGGTCGGTTGCTGGAGCAGAATCAGTTTTTCTGCGATCTGTTCAAGACTGCTCCTGCGGCCCTCGCCGGGCAGACCATCCAGAATCTGTTGAGCGCCGAAGAGCGGCGCCACTACCAGCGGTTGCTGGACTCGGTGCGTGCCCGGGGGATGGATCGCAGTGGCCTGTTTCGCATGCGTGATGGCAGCGGCTGCTGGCGCGATGTCAGTCTCGCCGTGCGCAGCCTGCGAGGTCAGGAAGACCGCGGGCTGTTAATGAACGTGATCATGGATGTCAGTGCCCAGGAGCGGGCCGAGCGGCTTTCGGTGCTGCGGGCGGAGGTGCTCGAGGGCATCATCCAGCACTGGCCACTGGACGCCAGTGTCGGCGCCGTCTGTCGTGGTCTGGAACGGGAGTTTCCCGGCTTGCTGGCGCTGGTGGTAAATGAGGACAATGGCGGCCGCCTGATGGTGCTGCATGGCACCGACGCCGAGCCGGTCAACCATGCGGTCGAGCATCTGCTGATCGATCCGGAATGCGGGGTCGTGGAGCAGGCCAGGCTGGATCAGCGACGCCTCGTTGTCGACGGTGTGATCGACGATATCTCCCCGGGGGCCCAGGCGGCGTTGCAGGCCAGTGGATATGAGTGCCTGCTGGTGGAGCCCTATGTCGATGACCGCGGTCAGGCGCGAGGTGCATTGGTGCTGTTGTGGCAGCGTTACCTGCAGCTTGCCGATGGCCAATACGCGTTTTCCCGCGAATTCTCCGATCTGGTCTCCCTGGCGGTGGCTCACAGTCGTATGGTTCAGGACCTGCAGGAGCGGGCTTCGCGGGATCCGCTGACCGGGCTGGCCAACCGGGAACGGCTGCAGGACTACCTGCGGACCAGCATCGACGACGCCCGTCGCAGCGACGGGCTGGTTGCAGTGCTGTTGCTCGACCTGGACGACTTCAAACTGGTCAACGACACACTGGGTCATGAGATCGGTGACCGGCTGCTCTGCGAGGTGGCCCGGCGGCTGCGCGGCTGTGTCCGCGAAACCGACCTGGTGGCGCGTATGGGCGGTGATGAGTTCGTCGTTGTCACCGCGGTTCCGGAACGGCGGGATGCGATCAGCGTTGGCCGCAAGATTCTCGACGCCCTGGGCGAGGAGGTGACACTGGACGGTAAACGTCTGCGCACGCCGCCGAGTGTCGGCATCAGCCTGTACCCCGTGGATGCAGAGGATGCCGACGGGCTGTTGAAGGCGGCGGACTCGGCAATGTACGCAGCCAAGGATGATGGCAAGAATGGCATCCGATTCTTCAATCGGCATATGTCTGACCAGGCACTTCACATGCTGGTCACCGGTCGCCAGCTGAATGAGGCACTGCTGGCTGATGATGGCAGTCTGCATGCGCATTTCCAGCCACGCGTCGACGCTGCGGCCGGACGCTTGCTGGGAGTCGAGGGCTTTGCCCGCTGGCATCACCCGGAACGGGGTTTGATGGTGGCCGAGGACTTCATTTCGGTAGCCGAGCAATCGGGGCTGATCTCGCAGATCGACCTGCGAGTGCTGGAACTGGGCCTCGATCACCTGGTCGTCTGGCGGCGTGATTTCCCGGATCTGCGTTTTTGCTGGAATCTGTCCGGCGGCACGTTGCGTAATCCGGATCTGGCCATGCATCTCGACCAGCAGCTTGAGATGCGGGGACTGCCAGCCAGTGCGCTGGAACTGGAGATCCAGGAAAGCCATGTGCTGCGCAACTTCCGGCATAGCGTCGAGCAGCTAGAGAACCTTCGCCATCGGCTGCCGGGCCTGCGGATCGTGCTGGATGATTTCGGTATCCACCACGGTGCGCTCGCCAGCCTCCGGCGGATGCCGGTGGATGCATTGAAAGTGGACCGCAAGTTCATGGTAGACGTGCGCGAGGGCGACGAGGAACAGCGGGGCATGGCCATGCTGTTTCTGAATACGCTGCGCACGGCCACCGGGCAGCTTGGCGGTCTGGACATGATTATCGAGGGGGTCGAGCGGGTCAGCGAATATCGCTTGTTGTTGCGGCTGGGCTGCAACCTGATGCAGGGCAATCTGTTTCTGCAGCCGATGGAGGATCCGAGCGAGGCCCTGGCCGAAATCGAGGAGAATCTGCGCGGGCTGGCGCGTCAAAGCTGAGCCTGGAAACGCGCCAGGCTGTAGCCTTCGGCAGCTATCGTCGGTTCCTGCCCGCTGATCAGATCCGCGACCAGTTGACCGCTTCCGCAGGCCAGGGTCCAGCCCAGATGGCCGGCGCCGCAGTTCAGATAGAGGCCACGTAACGGGCTGCTACCCAGAATCGGGGGACCGTCCATGGTCATCGGCCGCAGCCCGCACCAGGGTATGGTCCGGGCGAGATCCAGTCTGTCTTCCAGCGATGGAAATGTTTTCAGGCACTGGCGCAGGACGTAGGCGCTGCGGGCCTCGCTCAGGGACAGATCATAGCCATTGAATTCGGCAGTGCCGGCCATCCGCAGGCGGCTGCCCAGCATGCCCATCACCACCTTGTTTCCATCATCGATCAGCGGGATGGCCGGCGCACCCGACCAGTCAGGCAGGTCGGCAGTGAGCGAATAGCCCTTGACCGGATAGATCGGCAGGCGCAGACCAGCCGTCGCCGCCAGCCTGCTGCTGTAGCTGCCGGCTGACAGCACGAAGCAGTCTGCGGTCAGCGGCCCGCTATCGGTCTCGACGGCTTCGATACGGTCCCCCTTGCGCAGCAAACCGGAGACAGTGGTCTGCAGCCGCAATTCACCACCGGCCTGACGAAAGTGCTCGATCAATTCGCGGCAGAACAGGTGGGCATCGCCGCTTTCGTCGTCGGGGAAATAGATCGCGCCGCTGAGCTCATGGGCACTATCCGCCAGCGCCGGCTCCAGAGCCACCGCCTGTCGCGTATCAAGCACATTATGGCGTAGCCCGACCTCGGCCATCGTGGCGCTGTTCTCCACAGCTCCGTCGAGCGTCTGCTGGTCTCGAAAAATCTTGAGGATGCCGTTCTGCTTGTCGTCATACTTCAGCCCCAGCTCGCGACGCAGTTGGCGCAGGATGGCAATGCTGTGCAAGGCCAGCGCCGCATTGCGTTGCATGCCCAGCCGATAGTGCCGTGGCCGGCTGTAGCGCAGGAACCCCAGTCCCCAGCGCATCAGCCCCGGCAGCGCCCGCGGGCGAAGTAGCAGTGGCGAATCCTCCCGTCCGATCCAGCGCAGGAGTTGTCCCAGGACCCCCGGCGCATTCCAGGGCTCGGCGTGACTGGCGTGCAGCAGACCGCCGTTTGCGAAGCTGGTCTCGTTGGCCGCGATCGGTTGACGGTCCACCAGGCAGACCTGGTGCCCCCGGGCCTGCAGGAACCAGGCAGTGGTGACGCCAGCGAGGCCGGCGCCGATGACGACAATGCGCATTCTGCGTTTATCCCGGAATTGTTAATCGTCGGAAGAAGCGGGCGTCAGCCTCACCAGGCGCCCGTCCCTGGCGTCCACCAGCAGGTAGAGTGCGCCGTCAGGACCCTGGCGGACATCCCGTATCCGCCAACCCGCATCATCCAGCAGTCGTTCCTCGGATACCACTCGAGCACCGTCCATGGTCAGGCGCGCAAGGTGCGTATGCGCCAGGGCACCGACGAACAGGTTGCCGCGCCATTGCGGGAAGGCATCGCCATCGTAATGAAGCATGCCGGAGGGCGCGATGGATGGTGTCCAGTGATACACCGGTGGCTCCATGCCGTCCTTTTCCTCGACTCCAATGTCGGGCCCGGAGTACTCGGTGCCGAGAGTGACTTCCGGCCAGCCATAGTTGAGGCCCGCCTGCAGCCGGTTCAACTCGTCACCGCCACGCGGACCATGCTCGTTGATCCAGATCTCGCCGGTATCGGGATGGCGGATCATGCCCTGCGGGTTGCGATGCCCGTAGCTGAAGATCTCGGCTCGACGGTCCGCATCGTCGACGAACGGGTTGTCCTGTGGAACGCTGCCGTCCTCATTCAGCCGCAGCACCGTGCCGATATGGTTGCCCGGATCCTGTGCCATGTCCCGCTGGCCCCGATCACCGACGCTGAGAAACAGCGTGCCGTCGTCGTCGAAAACGATCCGACTGCCGAGATGGCGCCCGCCGCCGACCCCGGGGCTGGCTGCAAACAGCTGCTCGAAATCACGCAGTTGGTCACCCTCCAGTCGTCCACGGCCGAGGGTGGTGCGCGCCGCCTCGCCGTCCGGGCTGCTGTAACTCAGATAAACCAGCTGGTTGTTTTCGAAGTCCGGATGCAATGCCACGTCGAGCAGCCCGGCCTGGTTTGCGACATGCACCTCGGGAACGCCGGCAATCACCGTGCTGTTGCTGCCGTCAGCCGAAATGCGCAGCAGGCGGCCGCCGCGTTCAGTGACCAGCATATTGCCATCCGGCAGGAAACCCAGTCCCCAGGGATGTCGTAGATCATCCCGTAGCGTGTCGACGACGATGTCATGGTGCTCGCTCTGGTGGCGCGTCTCCGCGCAAGCCAGACCGGTGATACCAAGAAGGACAATCGCTGCCAGGAGACATCGTTGCATGAGCGTATTCTCCGTTGAAAAAGGGCCCGAAGAACCCTAAGCCTGCCAGTATGGACCAGGCCTGCCGGTGCATGTTCGGCATTATCCACAGAAGTTGTGGATAAGTGTGTGGATGAAGCGCGGGCAAGTCATGCTCAGGCCTTGTCTGGTAGGCACTTGCGTTAGTCCGGTGAACTTTTCATCAATTTTTCATTAACCAATAAAAACAACCGGTTGCGGATTTTTATCCGGCCGGCCCTGAATCCACACAGTGGGTCCGGATGATCTGCGATAGACTCTGCGGTCTGGAACGGTCTGTTGCGGAACACCATCCCAGTGGCCGCCATGACAGAGAGATGACGGATCCGGCATGAGTCAACAACCGATATACGATGAAGCCGCACGACGGCTGGTAGAATTGGGCAACACCCTGGCCGATGACGACACCGATGCGGATATGCAGGAGGTCGCCGACGGCCTGTTGGCTGGCGCGATCCATTTCTGGCTGTATGCACACCAGCCCTGTGAAGACCCTCGATGCGTCGACTGCGCCAGTCTGCGCACCGCTGAATGGCGTCTGCGGGAGTTGCTGAGCCGTGCCGAGGAAATGGCCCGGGGAAGCGAGTATTTCCATTCCCCCGCTGACATGACTGCAGGGAGTGCCTGAGGCCGGCCGTGACGGAACGTGAGGGCGTCATTCAGTTCGACCTCCGGTACCGCGCGGGCCCGCCGCCGCCAGAAGAAAGTGTGGCGGTCCTTGATGGTTGGCGAGGTGTACTCCATCGCTTGCAGTTGATCGGCCGTGATCCGGCGCGCTACGGCGGGCTTGGCTTCGGCAACGTCAGTCACCGCATGGACGAGGGTTTCATCATCTCCGGCACTCAGACCGGGGATAGGGAGGCGCTGGGCGTCGATGGCTACTGTCGGGTAACGGCCTGCGATCCGACGGCCAATCGTGTCGACGCCATTGGCCCGGTGCGGCCATCGTCGGAGGCGCTGACCCATGGTGCGGTGTATCGTGCGCGGCCGCAGGTGGATTGCGTGTTGCACGGCCACAGTGCCGAGATCTGGCAGCGTGCAGCCAGTCTGGGGCTGGCCGCGACCGATCCGCAGGTGACCTACGGAACGCCGGCCATGGCAGCCGAAGTGGCGCGCCTGCTGGACGTCGTCGGGATGGCCGAGGCCGGCGTGTTTGCGATGGGCGGCCATGAGGATGGCATCATCGCCTTCGGTCCCGATGAAGACACCGCAGGCGGCCTGCTCGTTGCCACCCTCGCGCGCGCCCTCGCCGATGCTTTACTGCGGAATCCGCAGCCTTCCGTTCAGGAGAAATGAATGAGTGAACAGCAGCATGCCGACCGGTCGGAGCCGGTGGCGGAAGTCCGCCCGGTCACTCTGGAGCGACACGGACATCGGCGCGAGGATCCGTACGCCTGGTTGCGGGATGCCAACTGGCGCCAGGCCATGCGGGATCCACAACGGCTTGAGCCGGAGATCCGGTCCTATCTGGATGCCGAGAACGCCTGGGCCGAGCAGGCGCTGGCGCCGGTCGCGGAACTACAGCGGTCCCTGGTGGCGGAGCTGCGGGGCCGCATCCGCGAGGATGACAGCTCGGTGCCGCAGCGTGACGGCGCTTTTTTTTACTACAGTCGCTTTCGCGAGGGCGGTCAGCATGCGCTGATCTGCCGCCGGCAGGGTGAGGATGGCGAGGAGCAGGTGCTGCTGGATGGAGATGCCGAAGCCGAGGGGCTGGATTACTTCCATCTCGGTGCCGTCAGTCACAGCCAGGATCATCATTACCTGGCCTACGCAGTGGATACCAGCGGCGCCGAGATCCACGAGATCCGGGTGCGTGATCTGGGTACGGGGCGCGATCTGCCGGATCGGATCAGCGGCGTGCACGGCGATTTCGACTGGGCCGCCGATGGCCGCACGTTGTTTTACACCACGCTGGACGAGGAGCACAGGCCGCGCGAGGTACGCCGCCACCGGTTGGGCACCGAGCAGGCCGATGACCCGCTGGTCTACCGCGAGCCGGATCCGGGCTTTTTTATCGGCGTCGGCCTGTGTGCCAGCGAGCGCTTTCTGGTGATCGAGAGCCACGATCACACCACCTCCGAAACGCGGGTCATCCCGGCGGATCAGCCCGAGGCCGAGCCTCGGGTGCTGGCGCCTCGCGAGCGCGATGTGGAATACGAGGTGGAGGAACACGAGGGCCGCTGGCTGATCCGCACCAATGCCGACGGTGCCGAGGATTTCTGCATCATGCAGGCGCCGCTGGGTGCGACCAGCCGGGAGCAGTGGCGCATCCTGGTGCCGCACCGCTCCGGCTGCCTGATCCGGACCTTGCTGGTGTATCGCGACTGGCTGGTGCGGCTGGAACTGGAGGACGGCGAGCCGCGCATCGTTGTCCGCCGCGTCAGCGACGGCCAGGAACATTGCATCGCCTTTGATGAGTCCTGCTTCAGTCTGGGTGTGATACCTGGTCTGGAGTATGTCACCGACAATCTGCGCTTCAGTTACAGTTCGCTGACCACGCCAGCGCAGGTGTTCGACTACGATATGGCGAGCCGCTCGCGGGTCCTGCGCAAGGAGCAGGAGATCCCCAGTGGCCATGACCCGGCGCAGTACGTCTCCAGGCGCCTGCATGCCCTGGCACCGGACGGCGCAGAGATTCCAATCTCGCTGTTCCATCGTGCTGATCTGAAGCCGGATTCGGACACCCCGCTGCTGTTATACGGCTATGGTGCCTACGGCATCAGCAGCCTGCCAGCCTTCTCGCCGCACCGTCTGAGCCTGGTGGATCGCGGTTTCGTGTTCGCCATTGCCCATGTCCGCGGCGGACTGGAGCGAGGCTACCGCTGGTACCGTCAGGGCCGTCTGCAGGACAAGCCCAACACCTTCAGCGATTTCATCGCCTGTGCGGAACACCTGGCCCAGACCGGTTACACCAGCACCGGCCGCATCAGCATGCACGGCGGCAGCGCCGGCGGCATGCTGGTGGGCGCGGTGCTGAACCAGCGCCCGGACCTGTTCCGTGCCGCGGTGGCGGATGTGCCCTTCGTCGACGTGCTGAACACGATGCTCGATCCGGATCTGCCGCTGACGCCGCCGGAATGGCCGGAGTGGGGCAACCCGATCGAGGATCCGGAGGCCTACCACACGATCCTGTCCTACTCGCCCTACGACAACGTGGAGGAGCAGGACTACCCGCATCTGCTGGTCACCGCCGGCGTGTCCGATCCGCGCGTTACTTACTGGGAACCGGCCAAATGGGTGGCCCGACTCCGCGCCAGCCGTACCAACCAAAACCTGCTGCTGCTACAGACCAACATGAGCGCCGGCCACGGCGGCGCCAGCGGCCGCTTCGACTACCTGGAAGAAGTCGCCCGCCGCTACGCCTTCCTGCTACTGGCCAACGACATGGCGGATAGCTGAATTTACCCGGCAGGCTGCACTGCAGCCTGTTCCGACGTCGTCTGCGAGGTCGGTCTTCTGACTCTGTCTTTGTCGCTGCGGCGCACTGTATTCCGGTCCGACAGCGTCCGGGCCAGTGCAAGCTTTCGTCTGGCCTCGCGTCGCTTCGCTCCAAGAGGGCCAGCCGAAAACTTCCACTGTCCCGGATGGTCCGGAGACAGCTCCAGGCCCCGTGCCGTGTGAGGACAAGCTTTTTTCCGTCCTGGCGGCGCTTCGCGCCAACAGGCCCGGAGAAAAACCTTCTCCTCCCTCAAGGAAACACTGACCTATTCTCGCGCCTGCGCCCGAGACCGGTTTTGGTCATCTGGCAAGGCGCGGTGCCGGTCCGGTAGCCTTAGCTACCGGGCCGGTGACGCAACACCGCCAGGGGCCAAAACCGGCCGGGCCCTTCGGGTTGGGCCGCATTTTCCCCGACTGCTGCGTTGTGCTGCTTGACCGCAGAATGACTGCGGCGCTGCGCAGCGCGCCTTGCCTCGGGGAAAATGCGGACTCCAACGCAGACGCGAAAATAGGTCAGTGTTTCCTTAACACTCTGTGCCAACCGGCATGGCGGTGGTCGGCCCGATAGCGTCGGGCCTTGCGGCCCCAGTCCGGACGAAGCAACACCATTTGCAGCCTGGCAGGGACAGTGGAAGGTTTTTCTTGGCCCTGTTGGACCAACGGGACGTCAGGCCAAGAAAAAGCTTGCACTGGCCCGGGCATCATCGGAATGGAATTCAGGCTCGGCCCACGGACGCATGAATCCCGTATTCCCGGGGTAGTGACGTCAGGACCGTCAGCGTGTGGTTGACCGGGACAGATGGTCCTTGAGTAGTCGTGCCGTGTGCGAGTCGCTGGTGGTGACGACGGTTTCGGGGACGCCGGCGGCGACGATCTGGCCGCCGGCGTCGCCGCCTTCGGGGCCCATGTCGATGAGCCAGTCGGCCTCGGCCATGATCTCCAGGCTGTGCTCGATCACGATCACCGTGTGGCCGGCATCCACCAGCCGGTGCAGCACGTGGATCAGCTTCTCCACATCCGCCATGTGCAGGCCCACGGTGGGCTCGTCCAGCAGGTAGAGGGTGTGCGGCGGCAGCCGCCGGGGGTCGGGCCGGACCTTCGCCAGTTCGCTGACCAGCTTGATCCGCTGGGCCTCGCCGCCGGACAGCGTCGGGCTGCGCTGGCCCAGGGTCAGATAACCGAGTCCCACATTCTGCAGCAGGGCCAGCGGATGGTGGATGCGACTGTGGGCGCTGAAAAAGTCCACCGCATCGTCCACCGACATGGCCAGCACATCGCCGGCCGAGCGGTCGCGCCAGGTCACGCTCAGTGTCTCGCGGGAGAAACGCCGGCCGCCGCAGCTGTCGCAGGGCAGTTCCACGTCCGGCAGGAAACTCATCTCCACCCGCTGTACACCCTGGCCATCGCAGTCACTGCAGCGCCCGTCGCGGGTGTTGAACGAGAATCGGCCGGGACCGTAGCCGCGGATGCGGGCCTCCTCGGTCTGCGCGAACAGCTGCCGGATGGCATCCCAGAAGCCGATATAGGTGGCGGGGCAGGAGCGTGGTGTCTTGCCGATGGGCGTCTGGTCCACTTCCAGAACCCGCGCCACCGCCTGCCAGCCCTCCAGACCGGTACAGTCCTGCAATTCGCGCGGCTCACCCTTCGCCCGGATCATCGCCTGCAGGTTGTCCCGCAGTACCCGGCGGACAAGTGTCGACTTGCCGGAGCCCGAGACACCGCTGACCACGATCAGCCGCCCCAGCGGGATATCCAGGTCCACCGCCTGCAGGTTGTTTGCACTCGCCCCGCGGAGACGCAGCACCTGATCGGCAGGCTGGTCGCGGCGCTTGCCGCGCAGCGGATGTTGCAGCGGATTCGACAACGCGCGACCGGTGGGTGAATCCGGATTGGCCAGCAGTTCCCTGACCGTGCCCTCGGCCACGACGCGACCACCGCGGACGCCGGCGCCCGGGCCCAGGTCGATAACATGATCGGCGCGGCGGATGGTTTCCTCGTCATGTTCGACCACGACGATCGTGTTGCCCTTGCCTTCCAGGCCGGCCAGCGTGTCCAGCAGCATGCGGTTGTCCCGCGGGTGCAGGCCGATGGTGGGCTCGTCCAGCACGTAGCAGACGCCCTGCAGATTCGAGCCGAGCTGGGCTGCCAGCCGGATGCGCTGCGCCTCGCCGCCGGACAATGTCGGTGCGGCCCGGTCCAGGCCCAGATACGCGAGGCCGACCTGTTGCAGGAAGGTCAGGCGGTGGCGGATCTCCGGCAGGATGTCCCGCGCCACTGCCTGATCGCGGCCGGTAAGTTCCAGCGCGTCGAACCAGTGGCTCGCCTGGTCCACGGTCAGGGCACTGAGTGCGGCGATGGATTGCTCCTGAAAGCGCACCGCCAGCGCTGCGGGATTCAGGCGCTGGCCGTTGCAGCTGCCGCAGACCGTCTCGGCCTCGGTATCCCGCCAGGCGGATTCCTCGCCGGTCTGTTCGGCATCGAAGCCGCTGAGTACCAGGCCGGTGCCGAAGCAGTCCGGGCACCAGCCATGCCGGGAGTTGTAGGAGAACAGCCGTGGGTCCAGTTCCGGGAAGCCGCGCTGGCAGCCGGGGCAGGCGCGTTCGCTGGAGAACAGCTGCTCGCTGCCGTCCTCGAACACCGCTGTCAGGCTATGGCGGCCGTGTTTCAGGGCCTCGGCAACGGCGTTGTCCAGCGCCGTTTCATTGGCCGGCGTGAGGCGCAGGCTGGCCACCGGCAGCTCGATGGTGTGCTCCTGATAACGGTCCAGTCGCGGCCACCTACCGGTGGCGAGATCGTCACCGTCCACGCGCAGGGTCTCGAAGCCCTTGCCGGACGCCCATTGCGCGAGGTCCGTGTAGTAGCCCTTGCGCGCCAGCACCAGCGGCGCCAGCAGGCGCACGGTCTCGCCGCGATGTTCGCGCAACAGCTGGCCGACGATGGCCTCCGGGCTTTGCTCGCGGATCGGGATTGTGCAGTCCGGGCAATGCTGATGGCCCAGTTTGACGAACAGCAGGCGCAGGAAATGCTGGATCTCGGTCATCGTGCCGACCGTGCTCTTGCGCCCGCCTCGACTGGTGCGTTGCTCGATGGCCACCGTCGGCGGGATGCCCTCGATGGCGTCCACGTCCGGCCGCGAGGCCGGCTGCACGAACTGCCGGGCGTAGGCGTTCAGGGATTCCAGATATCGCCGCTGGCCCTCGTTGAACAGGATGTCAAAGGCGATGGTGGATTTGCCCGAACCGGACAGCCCGGTGATGACGGTGAATCTGTCCCGCGGGATGCTGAGATCAATGCCCTTGAGATTGTGCTCGCGGGCATTGCGGATGCGGATTGCCGGCTCCCGATAGGGGACGGTCGACTCGGCGACGGTGGGGACGGCGGCGACCGGCTGTTCGGCGCCAGCCAGCGCCTGCCCGGTATGACTCTGCTTATGCCCGGCCAGCTCGGTTGGCGTGCCTTCCGCGACCAGGCGGCCGCCGCCATCACCGCCTTCGGGGCCAAGATCGATCAGCCAGTCGGCGGCGCGCATGACATCCACGTTATGCTCGATCACCAGCAGGGAATGGCCCTCGTCCAGCAGCCGCCGGAAGGCCTGTAACAGAACCGCGACATCGGCGAAATGGAGACCGGTGGTGGGTTCATCAAGCAGAAACAGCAGTCGCTTCCGTTGCCGGCGGCGACCACTGCTGGCGGCCAGGTGGCCGGCCAGTTTCAGTCGCTGCGCCTCGCCGCCGGACAGGGTCGGCACCGGCTGCCCCAGGCCCATGTAACCGAGACCCACCGCCTGCAGCGGTTCCAGACGGCTCAGCACCTCGGGCTGGTCGGCAAAAAAGTCCGTGGCCTGCTCTACGGTCAGCGCCAGCACGTCGGCCATGGACTGCGGCGGCAGCGCGCAATCCGGGGCCGCCGGCAATGTGATCTCCAGCACATCGTCGCGGTAACGGCGGCCGTTGCAGTCCGGGCAGCGCAGGTACACGTCCGACAGGAACTGCATCTCCACATGCTCGAAACCGTTGCCGCCACAGCCCGGGCAGCGGCCATTGCCGCTGTTGAAGCTGAAGGTGCCCGGGGTGTAGCCGCGGGTCTTCGCCTCGGGGACTGCAGCGAACAGCTTGCGGATTGGTTCCAGGGCACCGACGAAGCTGGCCGGGTTCGAGCGGGTGGTCTTGCCGATGGCCGATTGATCGACATACACCACATCGTCCAGCACCTCGGCACCCTCGATGCGGTCATGGGCGCCCACCGGATCGGCCGCCTGGCCAAGCTGCTTGCGCAGGCCGTTGTAGAGTACCTCCTGCATCAGCGTCGACTTGCCCGAACCGGAGACGCCACTTAGCACCACCAGCCGCTGCAAGGGGATGCGGATGGTCAGATCCCGCAGGTTGTGGGCCCGGGCGCCATGTACCGTGAGGAATTCACTGGCTGGCTCATGAATGCTGGCTGCCGGCAGGCTGACCTGCTTGCGGCCGGAGAGGTAGGCGCCGGTCAGGGAGTCCGGCTGCTCCAGAATGCCCGCCGGCGAGCCGTTGTAGAGAATCCGGCCGCCGCGGGCACCGGGGCCGGGCCCGATGTCGATCAGGCGGTCGGCGGCGCGCATCACGTCCGGGTCATGTTCCACCACCAGCAGCGAATTACCGGCGTCGCGCAGTCGCTGCATGACCCGGATGATGCGCTGCATGTCCCGCGGGTGCAGGCCGATGGAGGGTTCGTCGAGTACGAACAGGGTGTTGACCAGCGAGGTGCCCAGGGCCGTGGTCAGGTTGATCCGCTGGACCTCGCCGCCGGACAGGGTGCGGGACTGACGGTCCAGGGTCAGATAGGGCAGACCGACCTCGCACAGGTAGCGCAGCCGCTGGCGGATGCCATCCAGTACCTGGGCCGCCGCCTCGTCGCGGGCCCCGGGCAGTTGCAGGCCATCGAAGAAATCCCGGCAACGCGCCAGCGGCAGCTGCATCAGGTCATGCAGACAGAGGCCGGGCAGACCGATAAAGGCCTGGTCGGAAAACGTGCTGCCCTGGGCGCGGAAGCGCTGCTCCCGGGCCATCACCCGGTCGGCGTCCTCGTGCCGGCCGATGCGCCAGGCCAGGGCCTCGGGTTTCAGGCGTGCGCCATGACAGTCGGGGCAGAGGTCGTAGGAGCGGTATTTCGACAGCAGCACGCGCACATGCATCTTGTAGCTCTTCGACTCCAGCCAGTCGAAGAAGCCGTCGACGCCGTACCAGCCGCGACGCTGACCATCGCCTTCCAGCACCCAGCGGCGGTGCTCCTCGGGCAGATCCTGCCAGGCAATATCGGTGGCTACACCGGCGGCGGGCGCGGCCTGCATCAGATCCTTCTGGCACTCGGCCGACTTGCCGCCCTGCCAGGGGCGGATCGCGCCCTCGGCCAGGCTCAGACGCTGATTCGGAATCACCAGATCCAGGTCGATGCCCATGATCCGGCCGAATCCCCGGCAGGTCTCACAGGCGCCCAGCGGCGAGTTGAACGAAAACAGGCTGGAGACCGGTTCCCGGTAATGAATGTCGCACTCGGCGCAGTGCAGGTCGGCGGAGAAACGCCGTGGCTCCAGCGGTTTGCGATCCGCATCCAGCGGGTACACCAGGAGGTGTCCCTGGCCCAGGTGCAGACCACTTTCGGCGGCCTCCACCATTCGGTCACGCCGCTC
>LFIK01000507.1_pt1 | contig 29234 bp, 24 predicted proteins | sample 643401 | NCBI WGS metagenome assembly LFIK01 (sample SAMN03777447, study PRJNA286221) | soda lake metagenome | biome: soda lake; feature: Kulunda steppe; material: water; isolation source: sample T5-Br brine of Lake Tanatar-5 | place: Russia: Kulunda steppe | collected 2010-07
CGGGTTTGGCGTGATCGGTGAAGCCATGGGCGGTCTGCGCTATCTGAGCGGCCAACCGGGCGAGCCCTCGGTTCGCGTCGGAATCAGCATTGGTGACTCGATTTCGGCGCTCTATGCAGTGATCGGCACCCTGCTGGCGCTGCAGGAGCGCGAGCGCAGCGGGCTGGGCCAGGAGATCGATGTGGCGCTGTACGAGTCGGTGTTCGCGATGATGGAATCGCTGCTGCCCGAGTACGACATCGCCGGACACGTCAGGCAACCGAGCGGCAGCGCGCTGGCTGGAATTACCCCGTCGAATGCGTACAAGACGCGTGACGGCGATTTCGTGCTGATCGGCGGCAATGGCGACAGCATCTTCAAGCGACTGATGACAGTCATTGAACGTGATGACCTCGGTCAGGATCCCGAACTTGCGCACAACGATGGGCGCACGCTCCGTGCCGACGAGATTGATGCCGCCATCAACGCCTGGACATCGACCCGCAGCCGCGATGACATCCTCGGCCAGCTCGATGCTGCGCGTGTTCCCGCGGGTTACCCCTACACGGCCGCCGATATTGCCAACGATCCCCACTATCTGGCGCGCGAGATGATCGCGACAACGCTACGGGGCAACGGCAAGCCGCTCAAAGTGCCAGCCGTCCTGCCGCGGCTGAGCGCCACCCCAGGACGACTTGGCAACGGTGGCCCGGCGCTGGGCGCCGATACCGACGCCGTGCTGGATGCGCACGGCATCGACGCCGACACGCGCGCACGTCTGCGACAGGCGGGAATCATCTAAGTCTTCGCACCCCTGCAGGTCCTCTCACCAACAACGGAACATGCCAATGACCCTGCCCTTCATCAATCCTTTCGCACTGACCGACCGCAGCGTGCTGATCACCGGTGCAGCTGGCGGCATCGGCGGTGCGACCGCACGGCTGTGCGCCTCGCTTGGTGCCCGGCTGATCGTGGCTGATCGCGAAGCCCCAGATACACTGGCTGCCGAACTGGCTGCCGCAGGCCATTCGGTCGACGCGGTCGGTTTCGACGTGCGCGATCGCGCTGCCACCGAGGCGCTGATCGCCCGAATCGGCGTTCCTGACGCCGCAGTCATCAACGCCGGCTTCTGCCCTTGGGACGACTGGATGGACCCGGACTGGGACGCGACCTTCGACACCGTGATCGACATCAATCTCAAGGGGACGCTCCATCTTGCACGCGCACTGTTGCCGGGAATGATAACGCGAGGGTCAGGCAAGCTGGTGCTGATCAGTTCGTTGGTCGCGCGCAACGGCGGCCTGCGTGCAAGCCCGCATTACGTTGCTTCAAAAGGTGGGGTCAGTGCGCTGGTCAAATGGCTGGCGCGCAAGGCGGCACCACAGGGTGTTTGTGTCAATGCCATCTGCCCGGGGCCGATCGAGACACCGATGACGGCAGGACAGGATTTCGACATCCAGGCGATTCCGATGCGGCGACTCGGTCTGGCCGACGAGGTTGCCGCGCCAGCGGCGTTTCTCTGCAGCGATGCTGCGCAGTACATGACCGGTGCCGTGCTCGACGTCAACGGTGGTGCTTACGTTTGACCCGGTGCGCGACAAGCCCTGCATCAGGAGGGCCATGCTCAACCAGCAACGTACACGATCATGCGTGAACACCATGGAGGCCCCGAATCAGGCCTCCATGGTCATCGGAAAGGGGCGCCTGCCCGATCAGTCGGGAAGACGCGAGGTCATTCCTTCGACGTAGAAGTTCATGCCGAGCAGATCAGCATCACTGGCCCGTTCACCATCTGCCAGCCACGGCGTGCCGTCCTGACGGTTGAGGGGACCGGTAAAGGGGTGATGCTCGCCGGCGGCAATCGCTGCCATCAGCCCCATCGCTTCTTCCTGCACCTCGGCCGGTACACGATCACTGAACGGCGCGATGCTCACCATCTCTTCGGCAAGACCATGCCAGACATTGCCACTTTCCCAGGTGCCGTCCATCACTGCCTGCACGCGATCAATGTAGTAAGGTGCCCAGTTGTTGACGATTGCAGTGAGATGCGCCTCTGGACCAAAGGCACTGGTATCGGAGCCCTGACCAAACGCCATGATGCCCTGCTCTTCGGCGATGGCCATGGCGGCGGTGGAGTCGGTGTGCTGCATGAGCACGTCGGCACCCTGCTCGATCAGTGCGGTGGCGGCATCGGCCTCCTGCGCCGGGTTGAACCAGCTGAAGATCCACACCACGCGGAACTGCACATCCGGATTGACCGCACGCGCTGCCAGATAGGCCGAGTTGATTCCCATAATCACCTCGGGAATCGGGAACGAGGCGATGTAGCCGATGGTGTTGGTTTCAGTCATGCGACCGGCAATATGCCCGATTACCGCCCGGCCTTCATAGAAACGTGCGTTATACAGCGAGAGGTTGTCGGCATCCTGGCGATAGCCGGTGGCGTGCTCGAAAGCGACATCAGGGAAGCGTGCGGCGACTTCATTGACGTCATCGCCATAACCGAATGACGTGGCAAAGATGATGTCGGTCCCGGTCAACGCCATCTGACTCATCACCCGCTGGGCGTCAGCGCCGTACGGCACAGCCTCGACGATCGAGGTCTCGACTGCACCATCAAAGTGCGATTCCATCGTGCGACGCGCCAGATCGTGACTGAAAGTGTAGCCAAAATCGCCAACCGGGCCGATGTAGATGAAACCGGCCTTGACCGGATCGCTGGCCTGCACCGAGACAGACAGCCCGAGCGCCAGTGTGGCACCACTCAGAACGGAAACAATCGATTTCATGAAACGGATCTCCCTTCGGGTTGAAGATGGCCCCGCAGGGCCGGTTGCTGCGATCAATCACGCGACGCCGGATAATGAAACACCTACTCCGCGCGGTGGAACGTTCGGTTGAGCGACCCGGGGGCGTTCAGCGCCGCCCGCCCCCAGCCAGATGACATGACCACGAGCACGGCAATGGTGATCAGGTATGGCGACATCGCCAGGTATTCGACGGGAATGCGCACGCCTGCCGCCTGCAGGTTGAGCTGCAGCACAACCAGACCGCCGAACAGATACGCGCCAACCCACAGGCGCAGCGGCCGCCAGGCGGCAAACACCACCAGTGCCAGCGCAATCCAGCCGGCGCCAGCGGTCATGCCTTCGGTCCATTGCGGAACCCGTACCAGGCTGAGATAAGCACCACCCAGCCCGGCACAGGCACCGCCAAAGGCAATCGCCATCAGCCGCACGCGCACCACCGGATACCCCAACCCATGCGCGGCATGGTGGTTCTCGCCCACCGCCTTGACAATCAACCCGGCACGCGTGGCGCGCAGGAACCACCAGACACCGAGCAACAGGGCGATCGACAGATAGACCATGGCATCATGCCGAAACAGCACCTGACCGAGCACCGGCAACTCCGACAGCCAGGGCAGATCAAGACGCGGCAGACGCGGCGCACGAACGCCGATGTAGCCCTGCCCGATCAGCGCCGAGAGACCGAGCCCGAACAGTGTCAGCCCGAGCCCGGTTGCCACCTGGTTGGCCAGAAACACCTGCGTGATGACGCCGAACAGCAAGGCAAGCATCGCGCTGGCGAGCGCGGCGACCAGAAAGCCGAGGTAGGGATCACCGGTGCGAACGCCGATGACGAACCCGGTCACGGCACCGACGATCATCATGCCTTCGACGCCCAGATTGAGCACACCGGCCCGTTCGGTCACCAGTTCCCCGGTTGCCGCAAACAGGATCGGTGTGGCCGCAACCATCAACGATGCGGTCAGGGTCAACAGATTCAGCGACGACAGATCCATGCAGAGACATCCACAGTCAAGGCATCCTCGCGCTCAGGCCGAGCCGGACGGGGCGCGCCACAGGACGCGGATGCGGTAATTCGACAACATGTCGAGAGCAAGCAGGAAGAACAGCAGCAGCCCCTGAAATGCCTGCATCGACGCTGCCGGCAGCCCGAGCATCAACTGCGCCAGCTCACCGCCGATATAAGTGAGCCCCAGCAACAACCCAGCAAAAAAAATGCCAACCGGATGAAGGCGACCGAGAAAGGCAACGATGATCGCGGTAAATCCGTAACCGGAACCAAAATCGATACTGATCCGGCCTGCCGGCCCGGCCAGCTCGAACATGCCGGCGAGTCCGGCGAGTGCGCCAGAAATTCCCAGGCAGACAATAACCAGCCAGGCCGGGCTGACGCCGCCGAAGCGGACCGCCTTTGGCGCCTGACCGGCGAGCTGGACGTGGACGCCGAACAGGTGGCGCTGCAGGATGATATAGGCAAAGATGACGGCGATGAATGCCGCCACCACTCCCCAGTGCATGCCGGTGCCGACGATCAGTTCCGGGTTGGCCGTCGCGGCCTGCCCGGAGATCGAGCGGGAACCGGGAAAGCCGCCGCCATCGGGATTGCGCATGCTGCCCATGGCCATTGCCGCCAGCAACCGCTCGGCGACATAGACAAGCAATAGCGAGACCAGAATCTCGTTGGTCCGAAACCGCGCCTTGAGGATGGCCGGGATCATCGCCCAGGCAAACCCGCCGGCGACGCCAGCCAGGAGCATCAGCACGAACACCCAGCGGTTGTCGGTCGGGAAGAAATACAGCGCGACTGCTGCCGCCGCGAGTGCACCGATGATGTACTGCCCCTCGGCGCCGATGTTCCAGATGTTGGCACGAAAACCGAACGACAACCCGATGGCGATCAGAATCAACGGCGCCGACTTGACCAGCAGCTGCGACCGGGAGTAGGACGCATACGGCTCGGTGAACAAGGGATCCCAGAAAATCAGACGCAGCGCGGCAAGCGGATCCTTGCCGAGCAGTGCGAACATCAGCCCCCCAGCCAGCATGGTCAGCATGACGGCCAACAGCGGCGTCAGCACGGTCCAGAAGCGGGACGGCATCGGTCGTCGTTCGAGACGGATCATGCGTGCGCATCCAGTTCGGCAACTCGGGCTGCGGCATCCTCGGGATCGGCAACCTGCATGTCATCGGCCGCACCGAGCATCAGGCCGATGCGCTCGCGCGTCAAACCAGCGGTCGGCCGCGGCTCGCTCAGGACGCCGTTGTTGAGCACGGCAAAGAGGTCACTCAGCTCGAGCAACTCGTCGAGATCCTGGCTGATCACCAGTACCGCCGCCCCACCCGCGGCAAGATCCATCAACGCCTGGCGGATGGCCACGGCGGCCCGCGCATCGACGCCCCAGGTCGGCTGGTTGACGACCAGCACGTCGGGGCGCTGCAGCACTTCGCGGCCGATCAAAAACTTCTGCAGGTTCCCGCCCGACAACGATGCCGCTGGCGCATCGGGACCGGCGGTCCGCACATCAAAGGCGGCGATAACGCGCTCGGTGAACGCCCGGGCGCGTGACCAGGCGACAAAACCGGCATATTGCAGGCGTTCGCGATCCGCGGCGGTCAGCAAGCTGTTGACCGTCAACGACAGCGACGGCGCCGCGGCATGACCAAGCCGCTCTTCCGGCGCGGTCAGCAGGCCGAGCCGACGCCGGGCACGCGGGCCGAGGCGCCCGATCGGCTGCTGCTCGAAACGGATCGCCGCATCGATGACGCGCCGCTCACCGGACAGTGCCGCCATCAGCTCATCCTGACCATTACCGGCGATGCCGCCAATGCCGACGATGACGCCACGCCGCAGTTGCAGCGACACCGCCTGCAGCGCGGTACCGGTCGGACTGGCAGGCCGCAACGACAATCGCTCGACTTCAAGCACGGGCTGCTGCGTATGCGCGACCGTGCGGCGGCGTGGCGTCGCGAGTTCCGCGCCCACCATGCGTTCGGCCATGCCGGCGACGGACACTGCGGACGGATCGCAGCGACTCACCACCCGCCCTTGCCTGAGAATGGTGGCATGGTCACACAGCGCCTTGATCTCGGCGAGCTTGTGGCTGATGTAGATGATCGCGACGCCGGTCGCGGCGAGCTTGCGCAACGTCGCGAACAGCACCTCAACTTCCTGCGGGGTCAGCACGCTGGTCGGTTCATCCATGATCAGGACACGTGGATCTTGCAGCAGACAGCGGACGATTTCGACACGCTGCCGCTCACCGGCGCTGAGATAGGCAACCTGACGATCGGGGTCGAGCGGGAGGCCATACGCCTGACTCACCGACCGGATGGCCGCAGACAGCGCACCACGCGACGGCGACGTCGCCATACCGAGAGCGATGTTTTCGGCCACGTCCAGCCCGTCGAACAACGAAAAATGCTGGAAGACCAGCCCGACGCCGGCGGCTCGCGCCGCGGCCGGACTCGCCGGGCGGTACACCTCACCGGCAAGCCGCATCTCGCCGGCATCCGGCCGCACCAGGCCGTAGATCATCTTGACCAGCGTCGACTTGCCAGCGCCATTTTCACCAAGCAGCGCGTGAATTCGGCCAGCATGAAACTCGGCCGATATAGCTTCATTGGCGACGACGGTGGAATAGGCCTTGGTCAGGCCTGCCACCGTCAGGATCGGTTCGGATCGTCCCGACATCGGCGAAGGCTGGCTCCGGGGCTGCTGGTAAACCGTCGATTATGGGTCGCGAGGCGCATGACAGGCAAGCGCGGCAGACCTCGCGTTCGACAACGCGAAGCACCAGACCGACTGACCAGACTGCATCTCTCAGCCCAACAGACGAACAAACCCGAGAGATATCCCCGGGATGAACGTAATCAGCATCAACACGACAACTTCACAGGCAACAAACGGCAAGACAGCCCTTGCAGCCCGGCCGAAGGGAATGCCGGCAACCTGCGACGCCAGGTAAAGCGCCAGACCGATCGGCGGTGTGATATGCGCCATCGACAGGTTCGTCGTCATGATCGCCCCGAAATGAATCACGTCGATACCGAGTTCGCGAATCGTCGGCAACAACAGTGGAACCAGCAGATAAATCGCCGAAACGGGATCAAGAAACGCGCCGGCCACCAGCAGCAGCCCATTGATCAGCAGCAGGGCAAGATGGCTGTTCCCTCCGCTCGCCGCGACCATCCAGTCCCTCACTTCGAACGCCGTTCCGTCGATCATGAGGATGTAGGAGAGAATCGACGCCATGGCCAGAATCAGCATGACCACACCGGTGGTCAGGCCCGAACTGAGGAACAACGCCGGATAATCGGCGAGCGCGATGCGTTTGTAGACAAACCGATCGATAAGGAACACATATGCGACCGCAACCGCCGCCGCCTCGGTCGCAGTGAACACACCGCCATAAATCCCGCCCAGGATGATGATTGGCGCCATCAAGCCCCAGAAAGCATCCTTCAGAGCGGTAAAAAACGCCGACCAGGAGCGCTCGACGTTCACTACCGGGAATTGCTGCCGTCGCGCGGTAAACCAGATATACACGCTCAGCACCACCATCAACAACAAGCCTGGCCCCAGACCGGCAGCAAACAGCGCCGGAATCGACGCATTGGCGATGACGCCATAGAGGATCAGATTGATACTCGGGGGAATCACGACACCGAAGGTGCAGCCCGCAGCGACCGTGGCACACGAAAAGCCGAGCGGATACCCTGCCTTGTGCATTGCACCGATCATGAAGCCCAGGGCGGCGATTGCAGCCACGTTGGATCCGGACAGGGCGCCGAGGAAAGCACCGGCAACCACAACGGTAATCGCCAAGCCACCATGCAGCCCGCCAAATATGGTCTGGGCAAGTCTGACCAGCCGTTCGGCAACACCGGTCTGAGCAATCATGTTGCCGGCGATGATGAACAACGGAATCGCCAGCAGTGTGAACGAGTCGATGGCGCCGGAGAAAATCATCGGCAACGTGGTCGGTGGCGCCAACTGCCAGGCCATGAAGACGACTACGCCGGCCAGCCCGAGCGCAACCGACACCGGAAAGTTCAACAACAACAGACACAGAAAGCACACAAGGGCGAGAAAGCCCGGACTGCTCAACATGGCCACGGCGGCCTCCTCACACTGAATCTTGACGCGATGACGACGCGGTGCGGCTTTCGGCGATCTGCGCAGCCAGACCGGACTCGGTCGGTGCGAGCGGTGCCGGGAAGCGTGGCATGCCAAGCAGATCACGGATGATGGCGATGGCTGTGCGTACGCCACACAACGCCAGAGCGACAAAAATCCCGGCGTTTACCACCCAGGACGGCATCCCGGTCGCCGTGCTGGTCTGACCGACACGAAACGATTGAGCGAGGAAGAACCAGGCGTGGTAGGCGAGAAAGGCAAAGAACAACGCGGTGATCAGCAGCACGAGCAGATCGGCAATGCGGCGCAGCGCCGCCGGCAATCGCTCGACCAGCAAAGGCATGCTGCCGTGCTGGTTGTACTTGAAGGCCGCCGCAGCACCGAACAGCGCCGCCCAAAGAAACATGAACGTGGCGAGTTCTTCAGCACCAGCGATCGGGGCACGAAACACATAACGAGCGAGCACAGCAGCAAACGTCAGCACCGCTATACCCAACATGCAGACCGTAACGATGATCTCCTCGACATGGTCAACGGTCCACAGCAACCCTGCACGAACCGAACGCATGATCATCATCGGCGACAGACTCCTCGGGTCTAGCGCAAGGACGTCCAGCCGATGCCCGAGGGCCTGCCGGAAACGTCCTTGCAGTTGGCTCCATCTATGGCCGCGGTTTACTGCGCGGCGTCAGCAACACCCTGCTCGAACAACGCAACAAAGTCTTCGCCGAGGCGCTCACGGTACGTCTCGTAGACCGGCTGAAGTGCTTCCTGGAAGACAGCGATCTGCGCCTCATCAAGAACGGTCACGGTCATGCCCGCCTCGGCGAGCGCCGCACCCAGATCGAGATCTTCCTGCTTGACGACCTCACGTTGGAAATCCATCGCTTCTCTGGCAGCACGCTGGAACATGGCCTGATCATCCTCGCTCAGGCGATTCCAGAACGGCGCGCCGCTGACAAACGTCAGCGCGTCATAGGAATAGTTCCAGATGCTGACATGTTCCTGGACATCATAGAACCGGGACGACCAGATCAGCGACAGCGGGTTTTCCTGCCCATCGACGGCACCCGTCTGCAGCGCGGTGAACACCTCGGCAAAGTTCATGGTCGTTGGCGCAGCACCAAGAGCGCGGAAGATGTCGAGATACATCTCAATACCGGGGACCCGGATCCGCATACCCGACAGATCCGCCGGCTCGGTGATCGGGCCACGGGAGTTGGTTACCTGACGAAAGCCGTTGACGCCCCAGGCAAGTCCCACCAGGTCGCGGTTGACAAGATCATCGAGCAGCACTTGACCGGCCGGCCCATCCAGAACGGCGTTTGCGGTGTCATGGTCGGGAAACAGCCAGGGCAGGCCCAGCGCCTGGAAGCGTGGATCGAGGCCGGTCATCCAGGTGGTCGACTTGATGAGAAACTGAATGGCGCCAGACTGGGTCATCTCAAGTTCGACCCGGTCACTGCCACCAGCAAGTGCTGCATTCGGGTGCAGACGGACGCGGTATGCACCATCCGAGTACGTGTGCACCAGCTCGGCGAAACGCTCGGCGCCCTGGTGCCAGCTCGATCCATCCGACACGTTGTAGGACACATTGACGGTCTGCTGTGCAGCGCTGATGCCCGAAACAGCAAGCAGAACACCTGCAAGGGGCGCGACGAACGGCAATGGCAATCGCATAGTTGATCTCCTGATGGCGGTATGACAGTCAGTTGAGATGTACTCGTCTGCATGTTGTTGAGTACATCAAACGAGAATAATGCATTTATAATGCCAGTTCTACATGCGCGTCAGGATGATCACCAGCCGCGATCACTCCGATCAGCGCCCTCGACGCCACCTGCACATCCGGATTGACCGAATGCGCTGTCTGAAGAACGCGTTGATTCCCATGAGCAACTGAAGAACAAACGTGGGCGCCGAACCGGTGTCGATGATCGCGACGGCGATATCGCCATGCCGGGGAGGATGTCAACACAGCCAGACCATGGATCAAAGACCGGCGCTGCAAGTGCTAACAGCGCCAGACAGTCGGGGAGTCGTCCACTCAGGCAGGTTCAACCAGCGAAGACCGCGCAGCGTCGTCGGTACCGAGTCGGCGGTGACGCCAGATGCCGAAAAGCAAGACCGGGAGGACCAGCGCCGCCATGATTATCGCCAGCGTCAGGTCCGGGTGGAAGATCACCACCCCGGCGGCGACCGCCAGCAACGCGCGAAGAATGGCGTTCGGGTAGCGAGAAGCGACAAAACGACCAAAGACGGCAAAGGTGCAGGCACAGGTGCCGATTGCGACCAGCAGCGTATCGCGTAACTGACCCTGGAAGGAGTCCATCACGACCATATCGGTACGGACGAAGATGGCAAAGGTCATGATCGTGATCGGGATGCAGATTTTCAGTGCGACCCACATCGTGCGCATGAAGCTCGCTTGCGCGATGCGCGACGCCACCGCGGCGGTCAGCGAGGTCGGCGGCGACAACTCGCCCCAGATCGCCATCAGGAACGCAAAGAAGTGCGCAACCCATGGATCGACACCGAGTTGACGCAACGGCGGCACGACAATGATCGCAACAATAATGTAGGTTGCCGTTGGCGGCAGTCCGGCACCGGCGAGCCAGCCGAACAACCAGGCAAGCAGAATGGTGGCGATCAAATGCCACTCACCAAGCTGCACCATCATGTTGCCCATGCGAAGGATGAACCCGGTGACCGTGAAGAGCCCGATCATCACACCCAGCGTGGCCATCAACAACACCAGATAGCTGGTCATTTCAGCATGCGTCTCGACGATCTTGCGCAGATTTCCGAGCAGTGACTCATGCCGGGTTTCCGGATCCTTGACCACCAGCTTGAACCATAGCCAGGCGCAGGACAGCGCGATGAACATCAGGCCTGACGTGTGGAGCGCCGAGCGCATCGCCCCCATGCCGTAATACCCCATCATCACCACCAGCGAGAGAATCGCGGCGAAAAAGATGGCTGTCTTGACCTGTTGATAGCCGGGTACCTTTGGTGGGTCAACCGGGTCGTTCGGGAGTAATGCAACCGAAATCAGGTAGACAGCGAGCATCAGTGACGTGAAATACACGAACGCCACTGCGAAGCCGCGCTGGACCACGTCCCAATAGGGCACACCGAGCAGCTCTGCCATGAGAAATCCGGCAACTGCCATCAACGGCGGCATGATCAGCCCACCCATCGACGCCGCGGTCTCGACGCCACCGGCAAACGTCGGTGGAACGCCGTAGCGTTTCATCAACGGAATGGTGAACGAACCGGTCACCGCAGTGTTTGCAGCACCGGATCCGCTGACCATGCCGACCGAGACCGAGGCCAGCACTGCCGTCTGCGGGATACCGTGCCTCGACTTGCCGGCCAGCCGCCGCATCATGTTGACCAGTGCGTTTTGCGCATCAAACCCAGCGGCAACCGCAGCCAGCAGCAGGAATGCAGCGATCAACGTCAGTGCCAGCTGCGCGTACAGCCCGTAGACACCGGTCGACAGCTCCATGGTCGAAGAGGTAATCACCCTGTAGAAAGACGTCCCGGGGTGCCAGAAAAAGTCGACCGGGCTGAGATAGCCCCAGATGGTATAGAACACCAACACGATGTTGACCCAGAACAACACCGGGTGCGCCAGACGTGACAGCTCCATGACCAACAGGAACATCAACAGACCGACGATGAAATCCGCTTGTGTGTATGCGCCTTGCCGCCAGATGGCAATCTGTTCGTAGTGTTGCCAGAAATACCAGAACGCGTAGGCACAGATGCCGATGAACACCGCCACAGCGATGTGGTTGAACCAGGCAGGCAGCCGCGGATACAGCCAATCCTGCTTGTACGTGAAAAGAATATGGACGCTCAAGGCGATCGGTACGAGAAGCGTCGCAAGATGCCGAGCGCCGCCGGCCCCCGTGTTGAAATAGTAAATCAACCAACCAAACAGGAGGAGCGATGCAAGCAGGGTAAACGTACTCAGCGACAGCAGATGACGGGATTCACGCATCGACTCGCTCCTCGACCACGGGAGGATCGACCCATGGTTTGCGTCCGGGCACTTCTGGAGAGTGCCTTCTGAAAACGGATTGACAGGGAATTTCGAGGCAGCGCTGCCGATCGCCGTGGCACGAGCGGCAGCGCTGAACACTCAACAATCAGTCACCGGCAATTGTCCAGTCATCATTCCAGGCACCATGCTCCTGCAGGAACCGGGCGAGTCCGGCATGGACTGGAATGTCCGGGTTGCCGCCAATCCCACCTGTCTGCATGCCGATAAAGTCCTCGGCGAGCGGACCGAAGCCGGGGTCCTGTTCGGCAAGCTGCTCACGGGCATCGTAGAACGCACTGATCATGTTGTAGACAAGATCAGCATCCATGTCGGCACGAACATTGTAAGCAAAGTAGATCGGCACACCCAGCACCGTATCGACGCCAACGTCCTGACTGAACGCCTGGGTGGGATCAACCTCCATGGGCACCAGTCCCGCAGCGGTGAGCGTTTCGATCTCGTCAGGGCAGGGGTTGATCACCGTCACATCGGCACGCAGTTCGGTCTCGCGCCAGTAGGCAGGCAATGAACGCCCTGCCGTGGTGTAGGCAACGGCACCATCGATGCTGCGCGCAGCCAATGCATCAGCCTGCGTGGCAGTATCGATCTCGACATGATTGAACTCATTGCCGAGAGCGGCCTGAATGCGACGAAAGTTCAACCAGTTCATGAACCCGGCAGGCGTATGAAACACCGGCCGACCGGAGAGATCGCTGACGCAGTTGAACTCGTCAGCACGATCGGTTGCAACTGTCATGAATGTTTCCATCGGGTAGGCGTACCAGGTATGCACCTGCTTGCCAACCCGTGGATTGTATCCGTCAAATGCCCCGACACCGTCGTACAGGTCGCGCATCCCGACGTCAGCGGTGTAGCCGATTTCCGCCTCGCCTTCCATCGTTGCCCGCTTGGCAGCCGTTGTCGACGGATACGGATTGACGGTCACGACGACCTGGCCAGGCATTGCCGACTCGAGAACGTTGGCCATGGCGCTTGCCACCATGTAGCCATACGAGCCGGTGCTGGATGTTGCCCAGCGAATCGACTCTCGGGCATCGGCCTGAACAGGAGCCAGCGCAGTCAGCGCGATGGCGCCAATTGCCCCTGCGGTGAGACCAGTTCGTACTGTTTGAGTGATTCGATGCATGTTGCTTCCTCCACACACTTAATCTTGATTTATTCCTGCCAGACTTCATCCTATGGAAATGTAACGCATCAAGCAATGACCAGCAGCAGCCAGTTCCTGGTCAGTTGACAACCGACTAAATGGCTCCGGGTGAGATCAAGGGTTTGCGCAAGATGAAAAGCTCGGTTAGGGTTAATCATGGACCGGACTATGCTGAATCGTGCACGTTGCACCATCGGCAATCCGGCCTGAACTGTCAATGATCTGACCATGAGCTGACGATAATCGACGCGCCCGTTGTCTGTGGAACGCCAGCTTCATAGCGCGTCTATTCCGTTCAGCCGGCAATACGGTCGACCCTCTGACGCAGACGGGCTCCGGCCGTCGAACACAGGAGACGCATGCATGACCCCTTCCCGTATCCTTCTGACAGCAGGCGCGATTGCGCTTTTCGCCGTGCAGGCCGCGCAAGCCCAGCAGACGTGGCGTTATGCCTTCGAAGAAGCCATCGACGAGGTCCAGGGTGTGTTCGCCACGCAGTTCAAGGATCACATCGAGGCAAACTCCGATCATGAAGTGCAGCTGTTTCCGTTCGGCACGCTCGGCGAATCGGATGACATCATGGAGCAGACGCAGGCCGGAATCCTGCAGTTTGTCAATCAGTCGCCGGGATTCACCGGCGCGCTGATACCGGCCGCACAGGTGTTTTTCGTTCCTTATCTGCTGCCGCAGGAAGGTGAGGCGCTGAACGAATTCTTCCGCACATCCGTTGCCATCAACGAACTGTTTCCGGAAGTCTACGCCGAGCATGGACTTGAATTGCTGACCATGTATCCGGAGGGTGAGGTGGTGATGACCACCAAACAGCCGGTACGCAGCCCCGCGGACCTCAACGATCAGAACATCCGCGTCATGACCAACCCGCTGCTGGTCGAAAAGTATCGCGCCTTCGGCGCGTCGCCGACGCCGCTCCCGTGGGGCGAAGTCTACGGCGGCTTGCAGACGAACATGATCCAGGGCCAGGAAAATCCGATGTTTTTTGTCGAGTCGACGCGGATGTATGAAGTCACCGACTACATCACCTTTGCCGGTCACAACAACTTCACGACCGCGTTGATGGCCAACAAGGATTTCTTTGACGGGCTGTCGGCAGAGGATCAACAGCTGATTCGCGAAGCGGTGGATGTCGCCTTCGAGTATATCCTTGCTTACCAGGAAGGGCTGACCGAAGCATCACTCGAGAAAATCCTCGAGGCCAGACCAGACATCGAAGTGATCCGGCTGACAGAGGAAGAGCGCCAGCCGTTCATGGATGCAGCGGAACGCGTCGAAGCGGAGTTCCTGCGCATGACCGGTGAAACCGGTGCACGGATTCTCGAACAGATGAAGGCCGATCTCGAGACCGTCACCAACTAGGGAGCCGCTGAACAGGCTGCGGTGGCGATGGCGCGTCGTTGCAGCCTGTCATCCGATCGCTGCCCGTGTCGCAGCCTGCTGCGGAGGATCTCTCCACGTGCGCAAAGACAAACCGGACGCCAGCGATCCAGCTCACGACGCGGATATCCGCCCCCCTCACCCGGATACCGATGTTGCAGCCATCGCCCCCAGTCAGGTTGCATTGCGTGCATCCAGCACGACACACGATGTTTCACCGCTCGACTATCGCTCCGATCTCCCCGGCCCGCTTGGCTGGGTCGACACCGCCATTGCCCGGATCGAAGCAATCCTGCTCGCCGCCGGTGTGCTGCTGATGGCGGCCAACACGATCGCCAACGTCGTCGGCCGGTTCGCTTTTGGCTCGTCGCTACAGGCAACCGAGGAAATCAACCGCATCCTGATCATTCTGATCACCTTCGCCGGCATTTCGTATGCTGCGCGTCATGGGCGTCATATCCGCATGACGGCGTTTTTCGACATGCTGCCGACCCGACCACGCAAACTGTTGATGATTCTCATCGCCGTCGTGACTGCCACGGTCATGTTTGCCCTCAGCTGGTACGCCTGGGGCTACATGATGACGCAGATGTCGCGTGGCCGGGTGCTGTCGTCTTTGCAGATTCCCGTGTGGATCACGCTGGTCTGGGTGCCGGTCGGGTTTTTCATGACCGGTCTGCAATATCTGCTGACAGCCTTCAGGAACCTGCTGTCCACCGATATCTACCTCTCGACCAGCGTGCGTGAGGGCTACGACAGCCCTGCAGCCAGACGGGAGGACTGACTCATGGCGCTGACAATCTTCATCGTCATGGTCACCCTGCTCTGCCTCGGCTTCCCGATGATGATTCCGCTGATCGCCGCCGCCGGCATCGGTTTCCACATGGTCTTTGGCGGCTTTGGCCAGATGGAGACGATGATCCAGCAGATGATGGCGGGGATTCGTCCGGCAGCGCTGATTGCGGTACCGATGTTCATCTTTGCTGCCGACATCATGACCCGCGGGCAATCGGCAGGTCGGTTGATCGACCTGGTGATGAGCTTCGTCGGCCACCGACGTGGCGGGTTGGCGATCTCCACAGCGACCGCCTGCACGCTGTTCGGTGCTGTGTCCGGCTCGACACAGGCAACGGTGGTCGCCGTAGGCTCGCCATTGCGACCGCGCATGCTGAAAGCCGGCTACAAGGACAGCTTCACGCTGGCGCTGATCGTCAACGCGTCCGACATCGCCTTTCTGATCCCGCCGTCGATCGGGATGATCATTTATGGGGTGATTTCGAATACATCGATCGCCGAGCTGTTCATTGCCGGCATCGGACCTGGCCTGCTGATCCTCTTGTTGTTCTCGTTCTACTGCTGGATCCACGCCGTCCGCGCAGGCGTCCCCACCGAGCCGATCACGCCCTGGCCGCAACGCCTCCGAGCACTCGGGCGGGCACTGTGGCCACTCGGCTTTCCGGCGATCATCGTCGGCGGCATCTACGGCGGTGTGTTCTCGCCGACCGAGGCAGCCGCCGCTTGCGTGCTGTATGCGTTGATTCTCGAGATGGTGGTCTTCAGGACGCTGAACGTGCAGGGGCTGATCGCAACAGCCCGCTCCACCGGGCTGATCACCGCCGTCGTCTTCATTCTTGTCGCTGCCGGCGCAGCGTTCTCGTGGGTGATTTCTTTCGCACAGGTGCCGCAGGAAGTGCTCGGCGCCGTCGGGATCGACCAGATGGGGCCGATCGGTGTGCTGGCAGTGATCTCGATCGCATTTTTCATCGGCTGCATGTTCGTCGATCCGATCGTCGTCATCCTCGTGCTCGTCCCGATTTTCGCGCCGGTGGTCAACGCCGTCGGCCTCGACCCGGTGCATGTCGGTGCCATCATCGTGCTGCAGGTCGCGATCGGCTCGGCGACACCACCCTTTGGCTGCGACATCTTTACCGCCATCGCGGTTTTCAAACGGCCCTACTGGCAGGTCATCCGCGGCACGCCGCCGTTCATCGTCATCTTGCTGACTGTCTCGGTGTTGCTGATTTTCTTTCCGCAGATCGCCTTGTTTCTTCGCGATCTGGCGTTTCGCTGATGCGGCTTCACGACCACCGCACGGCACCACGTCCCGATCGGAGGATCCATGGACCAGACTGCTTACCGACACGCGCTTGCCGGGCTCTTTTCACAGACCGAAGTCCCTTTTGACGTATCCGAGTTCACAGCGCGTCTTGCACGAACACGCACCGCGATGCAAGACGTGGGGCTTGACGCCCTGCTGCTGACCGACCCGGCCGACATCTTCTATCTCACCGGATATCACACCTTCGAGGTCGGCGTGCACACGGCGCTGATCGTGACCACTGATCGGTTGGTTCTGCAGGTGCCATCGATCGAAACCGGCCCGGCGGTGGTGACAGCGATCGTCGACGAGATCCTGGATTATCGCTGGGAGAGCATCGACGCGGTGATCGACCCGCTCGCCGACACGCTCGCCGACGCCCGGGCAATCGGCCTCGATCTGTACGCCGCCAGCCTGCGCCATGGCGTGATTCGCGCGCTACAGGCAAGGCTTGGAGCTGATCGGTTCCGCGACGATGGTGGCAGCCTGCTCGACACCCTGCGGCTGGTCAAGTCGGCCGCCGAACTCGACTGTTTGCGCGAGAGCGCGCGAATCACCTCTGCCGGATTGCGCGCAGCCGAGGCGATCGTTGCACCGGGCATCACCGATAACGCGATCGCCGCAGAAGGCGCGCGCGTCATGCTCGCCGAGGGTGGCGAGTTCATGAGCCTGCAGCCAATCGTCACCGCTGGCCACCGCATCAGCATCATTCATGTCAATCACAAGCGGCAGATGATCGGCCGCGATACACCGGTGTTTCTCGAGTTTGGCGCGGCTTACCAACGCTACACCGCGCCGATGATGCGCACAGTGATCACAGGCAACGCCGATGTCGATATGCATCGAGTGGCAGACGTCTGTCGCAGGATTTTTGATGCACTGACCAACACCATGCGTCCTGGGGCGAGTTTCGATGACGCGGCGCGCGCCGGCGAGGCAGCGCTCGCGCCACACGTCGACAGTCTGTTTTTCTCCGGCGTGTTCGGTTATGCCGTCGGCGCACAGTTTCCACCCAGCTGGGTGGAAGGAACCGGTTACATCGCCCGCGGCCAGACGCGGCTGTTCGAAGCCGACATGGTCTTCCACCTGCCACTGTGTCTGCGTCGCCCAGGCGAATGGGGGATCGGCCTGAGCGACACGGTACGCGTCACGCCCGCCGGTGCCGTGCCGATCACCGACAACAGCTGGACGCTGGGCGAGACGCGAACGGCATGACAGATACGGTCAGATGATGGCATGACGCACCCGCGCCGACACCCATTCGCTGATCACGACGGTAACGAGAATCACCAGGATGATCAGCGTCACCTGTGGCCATGCCAGCAGGTTAAGGCTGGAGTTCAACTGCGCACCGATGCCACCGGCACCGACCAGACCCAGTATGGCACTTTCACGGATATTGATATCCCAGCGGAACACCGAGATGCCGAGAAACGCCGGCATGACCTGCGGCACCACACCATAGTTGAGTATCTGTGCGCGGGTCGCGCCGGTGGCGGTTATCGCCTCGACCTGCGACACATCGGTTTCCTCGATCGCCTCGTAGAGCAGTTTGCCGATGAAACCCACCGATCGAAAGGCAATCGCCAGAATGCCGGCAAGAATTCCCGGGCCGAGAATCGACACCAGCAGCAGCGCCCAGATCAACGAATTGATTGAGCGCGACGCAACAATGCAGAACAGCGCAATCGGCCTCAGCAGCCACCGTGACGGCGTGGTGTTCGACGCAGCCAGAAACGCGAGCGGGACTGCCAGCACGATGCCGAGCAGTGTTCCCAGTGTGGCAATGTTGAGCGTATCCCAGAGCGGCTTCCACAGCCGGTCCATGTATGACCAGCGTGGCGGCCAGGCACGATTTGCCAGATCGGCAGCCGTGGCCGGCGCATCGTAGACGAACGCCCAGATGGTCCGCTCGGTCATCAGATTCCAGCACCAGACAAACAGCACGATCAGTCCGAACCAGCCTGCATACAGCAGCAGTCGACCCAGCGCGGTACGGTGATGCCAGATCGGCATGTCGGACGATGGCAAAGCGCCTCGATTCATTGTACCCACCTGCGCAGGTGGCTGGACGAATACTCTACCAGCATGACAATCGCGATGATGATCAGCAGGATGGCTCCAGCACTGTCATATTCGTAGCGTGACAATGCGGTGTTCAGCGTCGCACCGATACCGCCGGCTCCGACAATGCCGATGACGGCGGACTCGCGAAAGTTGATATCGAGCCGGTACAACGACAGGCCGATCAGCCGCGGCATGACCTGCGGTTGCACCGCATAGTTGATCAACTGCATCCACGAGGCGCCAGTGGCACGAATGGCTTCGGCCTGTGCCTCGTCGATGTCCTCGATATCCTCGGCAAGCAATTTGCCGATGAAACCGATGGTCGCGAACGACAGTGTCAGAAAGCCGGCGAAAGCGCCGAAGCCGAACAACGCGACCAGGAAGATTGCGACAATGATTTCCTGCAGTGCCCGACTGAAGGCGATGATCCCGCGACAGAACAGGTAGATCCAGCGTGGCGCCAGGTTACGTGCCGCACCAATACCGATCGGTATCGAAATCAGCACACCAACCACCGTCGAGGTGAGCGTCATGGTCAGACTCTCGACCAGACCGCGACTGATCTCGCGCCAACGGGTCGTGAAGTCGGGTTGCAGAAACCCTGCCACAAAAAGCTGACCACGCTCCAGGCCGACCATGACACGTTGCCAATTGACCTCGATGCTGCCAAGTGCAAGCACCAGCCAGATCAATGCACCAATCGACAGGGCATAGCGCCAGAAGCGCGACTTGATGATCTGCGGCGGACGCCGCCAACGCGCCGGATAGACTGTCGCGGCAGGTTGATTGCTCACAGGGCTCTCACCAACTGTCTGGCGCGCTCGGCATCTTCGGCTTCGACGGCGGCATCCTCTGCAGCGGACTGGCGCATTGCGGTCCAGTCCTCTTCGCCATAAATTCGCGTCAACACCGCTTCGTCGAGCGCCGTGGGCGAGCCGTCGAAGACAACCTCACCGCCGCGCAGTCCGATGATGCGATCGGCAAACTGCCGCGCCAGCACGACATCGTGAATATTGATCACTGCCGGTAACGCCTGTTCTCGACAGATCTCCACGATCAACCGCATGATCTGCCGTGATGTTCTGGGGTCAAGGCTGGCAGTCGGTTCATCGACGAGCAGAAGCTCGGGTTCCTGCTCGAGTGCTCTGGCAATCCCGACGCGCTGACGCTGGCCGCCAGACAAGGCGTCTGCGCGCTTGTCGGCATGCTCGGCAAGGCCGACGCGCTCGAGCAGCGCGAATGCCCTTGCAATATCCTCGCCGGGGAAACGGCGCGAAAAACTGCGCCAGAACGGCACGTACCCGAGCCGGCCTGACAACACGTTTTCCATTACCGTCAACCGCTCGACCAGCGCATATTCCTGAAAGATCATCCCGATGCGACGTCTTGCCCGTCGCAGGCCGGCTGCACCGAGGCGGGTGATATCGACAGCATTGAGACGAATCGACCCGGCAGTCGGCTCGATCAGCCGATTGACGCAACGGATCAGTGTTGATTTGCCGGCGCCCGACGGGCCGACCAGCCCGACCAGTTGCCCTCTGGGAATCTCGAAACTGACGTTAGTGAGCGCCTGGTCGCCAGTCTTGTATGTCTTGCTGAGCGCGTCGACAACGAGCATGAGCAGGTTCCTGTCAGAGTGCCGAACACGCCGCCGGCGAGTCTTGCCGACGCCGTCGACGTGTTCGGCGATTCAGCCTCAATTACAGGTGTATGTCACACCCATGGCGGCATCGATCTGACGAATGACCGACCAGTGCTCCTGGAAGGTGATGGGAATGAACTGCGTCTCGCCCTGAGCACCAAACTCTCGCTCCAGCCCGGTGCCCTCCCAGTCGAAGCTGAAGAAGGCATCCTGGATCTTCGCCTGCAGGTCAGGATGCAGATTGTGCACAACGCCGTAACCGGAAGTGGGGAACGTGTCTGACTTGTAGACGGTGACCAGATCATCGCGACTGACAACACCACGTGCTTCCATGCGCGTCAGCACCGAATTGGCAATGGCAGCGGCATCATAGTCCTGATTGGCAACACCAAGGATCGAGTTGTCGTGCGCACCCGAAAACGCAGCGGTGTAATCGCGATCGACGAACAGGCCGAATTCGGCCTCGAGCAGCGCTTGCGGCGCCTTGAAACCGGAGTTGGACGTTTCGGACGTGAACGCAAGCGTCCGGCCTTGCAGATCGGCAAGCTCCTCGATCCCTGAGCCAGGATAGGTGATGATTTCCATCTCATATCCAAAACTGCCGTCGGCGCGTGCCATCATGGTAAACGGCCGGAAACCGGCGCAGGCGACGGCAATCGGGTTGCCGCCGGTATTGACGGCAGCGATATGCAGACGTCCGGCGCGCATTGCTTCAAGCTGTGCGGCATTCGACTGCACCGGGAAGAACTGCACCGGCTTGCCGGTCGTCTCCGACAGATGGTCAAGAAACTCCTGCCAGACATCCTCGTAGACAGCGGGATCTTCAACCGGCGTGTAAGCAAACACCAGCACCGAAGGATCCACCCACTGCGAGGGATCGGTCGGAATATCGGCGACCAGGTCGCCATCGTTATCGGTAAATCGGGGGTCGAGCGCGTGTGCAGCAGTCATCGTGAGCGCTGTGCTGACGCCCAGAACCAGCATTTTGAAACCATTGGCAAACATCGTGGAAACCCTCTGTCAGATGGTCGTGACGATGTACGCTAACTGGCTGAGGTGACAGAACAATGTCGGGCTGGTGACAGAGTGACGACGATCAGTTCCGGGTCGACCAGGGCCGACCCGGGCAACGGTTATCGGCTGGGCGATTCCGCTCGTGACTGATCAGTTGGATTCAGCACAGTACCAGCCGCAGTTGTCATGCCAGCAAAGCCCATCATCGACAGAGCACGCACGCGAGCCGCCACCGGCCACGGCACCAAGCTGCTCATCGCTGAGGTCGGTCGGTTTGGGCGGGATGACCAGCCAGAACTGATCGGGGGTACTCTCGACAACGCGGAGCTCAACACCATCAGGCAGAGGCATGCCGGCATCAGCAAGCGCTGCTGCCGGGTCGGCAAGCAATTGCTGTTTGAATGCATCGTCTGCCCAGCATCGAGCCACAAGACGCTGGTGAAGAAGAGAAGGCTTCGGCATCGACACCCCCATAGCTGACGGAAACAAGATGGCCTTCAACACTGACCCATCGACATACTGCACCATCAACCATCAGGCACGCCAGGCAGAAATTGCCTGCCTGGCAGTGTCAAGCCGATCAAGGCACGGCTCAGTGCGGGATCAACACCTGATCGATGACGTGAATGACGCCGTTGGATGCTTCGATGTCAGCACCGACCACTGTCGCATCGTTGACCGTCACGGCATCGCCAACGCCGATGACAACCGGCTGACCATTGACGGTGACGGCGGTCATGCCGTCGCTCAGATCTCCGGACATCACCTGCCCTTCCACGACATGGTAGGTGAGGATGGCTCTGAGCGTCGGTATGTCGGCCAGCAGCCCCTCGACAGTCCCTTCGGGCAACGCGGCGAACGCCGCATCGGTCGGGGCAAACACGGTGAACGGACCGTCACCCTTCAGGGTGCCGACCAGGTCCGCAGCCTCGAGTGCGGTGGTGAGAGTGGTGAATTCGCCTGCACCGACTGCGACATCAACGATGTCATCAGCGAAAACAGGGGTGGTCGTGAAGGCTGCAACTGCTGCAAGTGTCATGGCTGTCTTGCGAATCATGCGCTTTCACTCCTTTACTCAAGACATGTCCGATTGGACCATGCATGAATGGACAGGGAACGGCAAAACTGCCGATTGTTGCGTGGCCGGCCCGGTAGACATTGCTCGGGCCCGTTCGCCACGCTGCACTAGGACACTGGCACTGCCGTCTGGTTCCGCACCACACAGGAGGAGCAAGCCATGGCGACCAGCCCCGCTACCCGCGCGCTGACCGATGCCGATCATCCCGCCATCGCCGAGCTCGCTGCAGCGGCCTTCCCTGCCACGCAATCACGTTTCGTTCGACCAGGTCCGGATGGTGGGTTGGTGATGACCATCGACGGGCAGCTGGTCGCTGCCGCGCTATTGCGCGTGATCCAATTGCCGAGCGGACGGCGCTGCGGATTTATTGCCTGGCTGATGACCGATCCGGCAGTCCGTGGAGACGGGCTTGCCGGACGGCTGGTGACCGAGGCGACGGCATTGTTGCGAAAACGCGGCTGTGACTCCGTGGCCACTGATGTCGAAGGCTATAACAGCGCGTCTGCCAAGGTCTTTTTCAATGCTGGTTATCAACGCCAGTCGCTGTGGCGGCAACTGCAACACTGGAATCCACTTGACCTATTCTGGCTGTGGTCGAGGAGCGGGCATGCCATCGACCCGGGGCATTTTCTATGGGTTAGCGAAGCGGTTGCCGATCCGGTCTCTGGAAGTCGGGCGAGGTTGTCCGCTATCCTGCTGACCACGCTGATCGCATTGCTTGCACTCACGCTCGGCGGCGGCATATTTCTGCCCGGCGACATCGGTCTGCCATCGCTGGTGACGGCGCTCGGTTGTCTGATTGGTGTCTGCGGTCTGATCAGCGTCCGCGAACTCGGCATGCAGTGTGCCGCTGCCCGGCATCGACAGACGCTCGTCTATCGTGCCTGGTCTGGCGGCGCAGGGATGGCAGCGCTGATTGCGATCGGCTTCGGCGCAACACTGCCGCTGCCCGGCAATGTCTATCCGCCAGGCGATGGCTGGCGAATACGCGATCATCAGATCATGCTCGCGGAGGGCGCGGCTGTCGCCGCACTGTTGATGATCGGCATGGTTATGCTCGGCAGCTGGCTACGCGATGCTGACGGCGACAGCTTCGCCGGTGCGATCGGTTTGTCGATGGTCTTCGTTGGCAAACCCCTGCTGATTTTCGATACGCTGGTTGCGATTGCGCCGTTCGAGGGCTTCAACAGCCGTCATCTTCGTGACGGCAATCGCCTCGCCTGGCTCGGGCTGTCGGCCCTGGCGATCGGCGTTTTTGTCTGGGTCTGAGCGCGTCGCCTGACCTGGTTCGCGCAAGAGCAAGGAGCAAGCCGTTATGCAATTCTGCGAACGCATCGGCATCGCGCTGCCGATCATCCAGGCACCAATGGCCGGCGTGCAAGGGCATGCGCTGGCGGCTGCCGTGTCGAACGCTGGCGGCTTGGGGTCACTGCCGTGCGCGACGTTGAGCGGCGACGCGCTGGCACACGAACTCACCGCGCTGACCCGGCTGACGCAACAGCCCTACAATGTGAATTTCTTCTGCCATGTGCCACCCTCGCCTGACCCGCTGCGCGAAGCCGCGTGGCGCGAGGCGCTGTCGCCGTTTTTCAACGAATACGCGATCGACCCGCGCACGCTGCCAACCGGCGCCGGACGGTTACCGTTCAGCGCCGAGTCGGCCGACGTGCTTGAAGCGTTCAAGCCGCCGGTTGTCAGCTTTCACTTCGGCCTCCCCGAGCCGGATCTGCTCGATCGGGTACGCAGCTGGGGAAGCAAGATACTTGCATCAGCGACGACGGTTGATGAAGCACAATGGCTCGAGGCGCATGGCGTCGATGCCATCATTGCGCAAGGGCTTGAGGCTGGTGGCCACCGCGGCATGTTTCTGACCGATGACCTGACCACGCAGTGCGGTACCTTTGCGCTGGTGCCAACCATCTGTCGATCGGTCAACGTTCCGGTCATTGCTGCGGGCGGTATTGCCGATGCGCAGGGCGTTTCCGCCGCGCTGGCACTGGGTGCAGCGGCTGCACAGATCGGTACCGCCTTTCTGCTATGCCCCGAGGCGACGACCAGTCGCGTGCACCGCGCTGCGCTACAGAGCACGGCGGCAACGACCACGGCAGTCACCAATGTGTTCAGTGGCCGCCCGGCACGCGGCATCGTCAACCGTCTGATCCGTGAACTCGGCCCGATGAGCGACAAGGCCCCGCCGTTTCCGCTGGCGACAGCGGCAGTCTCACCACTGCGAACCCGGGCTGAAGCGCATGACAGTGGCGACTTCTCACCGCTGTGGGCCGGGCAGAACACCAGCGGCTGCAAGGCCGTGCCAGCCGGGGAGCTCACCCGTGAGCTGGCCGGCGCGCAGCAGCCGGACTGAACGAAGGCACGAACGCCAGCGCCTCGCGAGCACCAACCAATCTGGCTGCGACCACCACTTGTCCGATTCGGCCATCCTGCCAACAAACCCGCTGCATCAACGACCTGGCCGATGGTAGTCTGCCGGTATCACCTGCTGGCAGGAGCCCGGACGATGTTTCTGTCGACCTTCGACATCTTCAAGATCGGCATTGGCCCGTCGTCATCGCACACTATGGGGCCGATGATTGCTGCATCACGGTTTCTTGCCACACTGCGTGACGCCGACCTGCCCGACGGCTGCCGGTTGCGCGTCAGGTTGCACGGCAGCCTTGCCTTTACCGGGAAAGGCCATGCGACCGACCGCGCCGTCGTGCTCGGCCTGCTCGGCTTTCTGCCGGAAACCATCGATCCCGACCTGGCAGCTGATGAGGAAGCAAGGTTCCGGACGGCCCGACGGATTGCTGCCCCCGGTCTTCAGACGCTGCTCTTTGATCCTGATGACGATCTGATCTTCGATCTGGGGCCACCACTCCCGGGGCATGCCAACGGGTTGATCCTGTCCGCGTTCAACCCGGCAGGCCGCTGCCTGATCTCGGAAACGTACTACTCGATCGGCGGGGGATTCGTGCGGTCTGCCGACGAGCTCTCGACAGACCAGACGGCAACGGGTCCCGGTCTGGCGGAACCAGGATGCCCCTACCCGTTCGCCTCGGCAACACAGATGCTGGCAATGAGTGCTGACGCATCGCTCAGTATCGCAGCGATGAAGCGCGCCAATGAGGTGGCCGTCCACGGCGACGCGGTGGATGCCCGGCTTGACGCGATCTGGGCAGCAATGGACGGATGCATCGACCGCGGTCTGTCTCGCGACGGCATCCTGCCCGGCGGTCTCATGGTGCGGCGCCGTGCCGCAGCGATCTACCGTCGACTGGTCGCGACACGTGGCGCCGACACCGCGCAACCCCACGCCGTGAACGACTGGATCTCGGTCTATGCCATGGCCGTCAATGAAGAGAATGCCGCCGGCGGGCGCGTCGTCACCTCACCGACCAATGGCGCGGCCGGCGTGGTGCCTGCGGTGCTGCGCTACTACCGCGATCACTGCCGTGGCGCGACGTCGGACGGCATCCGCGAATTCCTGTTGGTGGCCGCCGCAATCGGCGGACTGATCAAGCACAATGCATCGATTTCCGGTGCCGAAGTCGGTTGCCAGGGCGAGGTCGGGTCAGCCGCAGCGATGGCTGCGGCCGGCTTGTGTCATGTCCTCGGTGGCAACAGCCTGCAGATCGAGAATGCCGCCGAGATTGCACTCGAACATCACCTCGGCATGACATGCGATCCAGCCGGCGGGCTGGTTCAAGTCCCCTGTATCGAGCGGAACGGGCTTGGTGCAATCAAGGCAGTCGCCGCCGCATCACTGGCACTGCATGGCGACGGCACACATTTCATGCCACTCGACAACTGCATCGAGACGATGCGCCAGACCGGCCTCGACATGAACCTGAAGTACAAGGAAACCTCGACCGGCGGCCTCGCTGTCAATCTGCCCGAGTGCTGACGCGCCGTCTGTCTTCAGGACCGCCCGGGTGGCGCGTCGACTTCCCAGACGGCATGAATGCCGGCCTGTGCGGCGTCAACGGTGGGCTGACCGAGCGCCGTACGATGCACGACAAATCCCAGCGCTGCGGGAATCGAGACCTGATCGGCGATGACCACGCCCTGCGTGTGCGCCGCATGCTGGGCGATGGTGTCACGCGCCAGCGCCAAGCCGACACCAGAGCGCACCAGCTCAAGCATCGATTGTTCGAGATCGACCTCAGCCGCCACCGGTGGCGACAGATCGCGCTCGGCAAAGGCTGCTGACAGCAGCCGGGCATGCACCGACTGCGGTGGCGTTGCAAGCCAGGGCAGGCGCGCCAGCACCTCCCAGCCCTGCCCGACAACCCGCTCGTGCCATCCCGGCGGAGCAATGACACGGTAACGAAACTCGGCGAGCTGGATCACGTCAAGCGCCACTTGATCGGCGGTCAGACCGGGCGGCCCCAGCGTGAAGGCAACGTCGAGATCGCCCTGCAGCACCGCGTCGGTCACCGTCCCTGACATGCCATGGCGCAGTTCGAGATGGATGCCTGGATGCCAGCGCCGCAACCAGCCCAACCAGGCGCCGAGCCGCAGGAATTCGGGGTCGATGATGGTGCCGATGCGCAACCGGCCTTGAATCGACCGGCGCAGACTGCGCGCCTGACCATCGAGCACCTGCAACGCCGCCAGCGCCTGCTGAGCGGCTGGCAGCAGTTGCTGGCCGGCCACGGTCAGCTCGAGGCCTTTCGGTTTGCGGAGAAACAGGCTGGCCCCGAGCGTGTCTTCGAGACGCCTCAGCTGCTGACTGAGCGCCGGCTGGGTAATGTGCAGCTTTTCAGCAGCCCGCGTCACCGACCCCTCACTGGCAGTCATCACGAAAGCCCGTATGCTCGACGTCTCCACGCTCTGCCTCCTGCCATGCCTGCTCCCATGCCAACGCCGAGCGTTGCATCAATCAACGCAGCCACGGCACCGTTCGGCGCTGTGCAGGCCATCGCGTTGCGCGCATCAGTCCGGCAGCCAGGCGTCGCTCCAACGCTCGGCAACCGATCCACGTGCCACCATGGCATCGATTTCGTCATCTGCAAAGCCGAGCGTGCCGAGCACGGCACGCGTTGACTGACCGTAGTGTTCGGGTGCACGCGCAGCATAGATGATGCCATGCTGCGGACGAATCGCATACGGGTCGAGTTGCGTGACAGTCCGACCCGATGGATGGCGAGGATCACAGGAGAAGGCATAGCTGCCGCGGTCTGTGCCTGACCGCCCGTCCGCCTCCTGCGTGTGATAGGCGCGGAGCGTTTCGAGACTCTCGCAGACCGCCGCACCGATACCGACACCCTGCAGCCGTTCGACCCAGTCCTCGGCGCGGGCGGTGATGAATACCGCTGCCAGAAACGCCGGCTGCTCTTCCTCGGTCAGATCGGACAGCCCGGCAAACGCCTCGAGCTGTTCGAAGCGCGGCAGATCACGCAACTCAGCGCAGATCAGCACATGGCTGTCAGAGGTTGCATAGAAGCGCGACAAGGCATGAAATCCCGCCTGATCCCGCCCGGCCGGCTCGGAGAACAGCGGTCGGTGTGTGTAGTCATAGCAGAACGGAAACTGCGCCAGCCCGCTCAACGCCGCGAGCGAGGTGCGCGCCCGACCCGGCTGACCGGTACGACGCTGTCGGAACAGCGCGATCGCGATGGCGAATGCCGCACCGAAACCGCACATGACGTCGATCGTCCCGACATGTGCATGCTCCTCGGGTGTGTTCATGCCACCACCAAAACGCAGCATGATCCCGGTCGTGGCCTGGATCAGATCATCATAGCCAAGGTAGTTGGTGCGCGGGCCGGGGCGTGGCCCACCGAAGCAGTCGAGCTGGCAGAACAGCACCGACGGGTTGAGCCGTTCGAGCGAGGTGATATCGAGACCAAGTTGCCTGACCTGACGATCGGTCGCATTGATGATCACGATATCCGACGCACGAATCAGCGCGTCGAGGATCGGTCGACCGTCTTCACTGCGCAGATCGACCAGCGCCGAGCGCTTGGAGCGCATGTGCGACAGACCGTAAACCACCGTGTTGCCCGGATCGTAGAGCGGTTCGGCCGGGTCGATCTTGATCACCTCGGCGCCGAAGCGTGCAAGAAAGGTCGCGGCATGCGGACCGGCAATGACGTTGCAGAGATCGAGGATGCGGACACCATCGAGCCAGCCAGCCGCCTGGCTGTTGCGACGTGGGCGCGGCAGCTTGGTCTCGCGCGCCTGCAGCATGGCGAGCGCATCAGCGACCGTGACCGACCGCCCGGGAACCGGCGCAAGCATGCTCTCGGCGCAATCTTCCAGCCAGGCGATTGGTCCGGGTTGCGTCATCGGGCCAACGATCGGGTCGTGGACATCGAGCATCAGACCGGCGGTCTCGGCATGATCATCGTTGATCCACTCCTGCAGCCAGCGTTGCGGCGCACCGGGAAAACGACCACGGCCGAAGATCTTCTCCCATTCCTTGGACGTCCGCGTCAGGAATGCCGCCTTCATTCTCTCGGCAATGCGATCGGCCCACTCCTTTGGCAACGGATAAACGCCCAGGCAGGCCTCGCTGTCCCACGTCGCGGTCGGCTGATACGGGTCCTGGTCAACCGCCAGCCCTTCGGCAACGAGCTCATCGTAAAGATCCAGCGCCTGCAGACAGCGCCGTGCATGCCAGCGATGACCGGGACAGACCACGTAGAACATCCGTCCGTCCTTGCACAGATAACTGCGGTAGAACGGATCGAGCAACTCCTGCAGCTCGGCGTAGTCGAGGTTCATCGGCAACCCCTCGATGCGCCGTCGCTCGATTTCACGCTCGCGCTGCGTCTTGTAACGCTCGGGGAACGGATC
>LFIK01000510.1_pt1 | contig 29216 bp, 22 predicted proteins | sample 643401 | NCBI WGS metagenome assembly LFIK01 (sample SAMN03777447, study PRJNA286221) | soda lake metagenome | biome: soda lake; feature: Kulunda steppe; material: water; isolation source: sample T5-Br brine of Lake Tanatar-5 | place: Russia: Kulunda steppe | collected 2010-07
GCCGATGAGGACCAGCGCGCCCGCCAGCAGCGGATACAGCCAGGGCCAGAGATAGGCCGGCGCGAAGACGACGACATAGCCCGCCGCCACGAAGGTCATGCGGTGCACAAGATGCATGAGGGCGTGCGGATCACCGGGATCGGCAAACAGCCCCTCCAGCTCCGCCGCGCTGTGAAACAAAGCGAAGCAGCCATAGAGCGCGCCGAGAAAGACGAGCGGGGCAAGGATGAGGGCCATGGCGAGGCGTGCGGCAGGGCCATGGCGCCGGAGCCAGATCAGGGCGATGACTTGCATGACCAGCGCCGCCACGGCTCCCGTCACCCCGAACAGGGCGATCAGCGCCAGCGTGCGCTCGTTCACGGGCTCGCCCGCTTGCAGGATGCGCAAGTAGGCAGCCCCGGCCGCGAACAGCCCGAAAAAGACGACCACGAGCATCCGGCGAGACCAGCGCCGCCAGCCCGTTTCGGTCGCTCGGGCGCGCCGCCAGGCCATGGTGAGCGATCAGTCCCGGACCGCTTGTGCGGCATCGCGAATGGCGCTGATGTTGCCGGCATAGGCCTCCGGCCCGCCCTTGAAGGCCGCCGAACCCGCCACCAGCACATTCGCCCCCGCCGCCGCGACCAGCGGCGCGGTCTGCGGCGTCACGCCGCCATCGACCTCGATCTCGATGGGCCGATCCCCGATCATCGCCTTGACGGCGGCCACCTTGCTGCAGACGCTCTCGATGAAGGCCTGGCCGCCGAAACCCGGATTGACCGTCATCAGCAAGACCAGATCCACCATGTCGAGCAGCGGCGCCACCGCCTCGACCGGTGTACCGGGATTGAGCGCGATCCCGGTCTTCCTGCCCAGGGCGCGAATGGCCTGGAGCGAGCGATGCGCATGCGGGCCCGCCTCGACATGGATGCTGATCAGATCCGCCCCCGCCTCGGCGAAGGCCTCGAGATAGGGATCGACCGGGGCGATCATCAGATGCACGTCGAAGAACGTGTCCGTCACGGGACGGATCGCCTTCACGATCTGGGGGCCGAAGGTGATGTTGGGCACGAAATGCCCGTCCATCACGTCGATATGGATCCAGTCACCGCCGGCCTGTGCGATCTGATCGACCTGCTCGCCCAGACGGGCGAAATCCGCAGAAAGTATCGAGGGCGCGATGCGCAGGGGATGCCGGGACGTCATGAGCCTGTTCCGTCGAGAATGCCTGCGCGGCGCTAGCACTAATCCGGGCCCCGCGCAACTTGCGCCCCCGCAACCGCGCCATGCAGGGGCTTCATGCAGGGCCCCGGTTCTCAGCCGGCAATGGCGGCGAGGATGATAGCAGCGGCGGCCCCGCCGGCGAGGATGAGCCGCAGATTACCGAACCATTCCGGAGCATTCTCGCGGCAGACCATCCCGTAATCGAGCAATCCCGCGATCACGATCAGGGCGGCGAGGCTTCCCAGCTGCCATGAGGGCGGCAGCAGAAGCACGCCCCAGGCGAGCAGCGCGGGCACCACCGAGATCGCATATTCACGCCCGGCATTCTCCTGCTCTTCCATCATCACCGCGATGCCCCAGCGAATGCCGCCGGTGAAGGAGAGGATCACCGCGCCATAGGCGGCGAGGGCGAAACGCAGAGCCTCCGGCGCGTAGCCGAAACCGATACCGGTGACGAGCGCCAGCGCAAGCAGCCAGAACGGGACGAGCCCGGCGAGGCCGAGCGTGCGGGGGACGGGCGGGATCGTCTTCGGGCTGCTGGTTTCGGCGCGCGGGGTCATGTCACTCATCGGAATTCGCGAGAGGGCGGGGCGGGCGGAATTGATGACGCTGCCGTGAGACTTAACGCCTCCAGCCGCGCTTGCAAGACCCAATCGGGCGCCCGCGTCAATCCCGGCGGAAGATCACGCTGGCGAGCCAGCCGAAGAACAGCGCCATCAGCACCGTGAACAGGCCGTACATGGCCGCATGCGTCTCGGCCCAGACACCGACACGCTGCTCGAAACCGGTCTTGACCAGCTCGAAATTGGTGATGTCGCGCGCCAAGAGGATGCCGTCGGCGAAGAGCAGCGTCTCGACCTCGTAATTCCCCGGCGGCGCCTCGGCAGGGAGGGGGATTGCCGCGCGGAAGATCATCGGGGTGATGAAGGTCACCCCGCGTCCGACCTCGAAGAACATGCCGTCGCGCATGCGCAGGCGAATCAGCGCGTCGCGGAACTCGGAATCGGCCAGCGCTTCCATATCCGCCTCGGCCTCGCTCTCGTCCCCCGACACGATCGCGTCGAGCCCGAGGCGCAGGCGCTCGCGCATGACCGGACTGGCCAGTTCCTCCAAAGGCTGCGAGGAGAGGATCGCCACATAGCGCGGCACATCCTCGAAGACATGCTGCGCGCGATTGATCCAGATCGGTCCGAGTTGCTCCTTGCGGCGCACCGTCATGGTTTCCGCACGCGGACCGCGCACCACGATTGCGACGTCATATCCCCGGGTGCGTGCGATCGTCTGTTCGTCGCGCTGCACCGCGCCGAACAGCGTCACCTGGGAGCCGGTATAGTTGGAGGTGATCAGCACCTGGTGATTCGACAGGGAGATCACCAGCCCTTCGGCGCGCAGCTGACCGGCGGCGAACAGCGCCAGCATGCCGATCAGCACGGCTGTCCAGATGCGCAGGCGATACGCGGATGCCGGCAGGCGTAGCGGGGCGAGGCTCGGATCACGCATGGTCTCAGCCTCCATTCGCGATCGAGAAGAGTTCCGTCGGGCGCAGCACCAGTTCGATGGCAAAGCGCAGCCCGACGCCGAGGATCAAGAGGGCGAGCAGGAAGCGGAACAGATCCGCCCGCAGATGCCGGCTCGCACGGGCGCCGAACTGCGCGCCGAACACGCCGCCGATGATCAGGATGAAGGCGAGCACCGCATCGACCGCCTGATTGGCAATGGCATGCAGGAGAAGTGCTGCGGTGCTCGCCCACAGGATCTGGAATTGCGAGGTGCCCACCACCATCGAGGTCGGTACGCGGAAGAGATAGAGCAGGGCCGGCACCATGATGAAGCCGCCGCCGATACCCAGCACCGCGCCGGCGAATCCGACGAAGAAGGCGACGCCGAGCAGCGGGATCACGCTGGCATAGAGCTGTGAGCGGTGGAAGCGCATGCGCAGCGGCAGGCCGAGATAGGCGGGATGCTCGCCCGCGCGGCGCCGCGAGCGCACCTTGCCCTTGCGGCTCGACCAGAATTCCTTGAGGCTCTCGAAGAGCATCAGCCCGCCGACCACCGAAAACAACGTGACGTAAGAGACCACGATCACGATATCGAGCTGGCCGGCAGCGCGGGCTGCGGCGAAGAACCAGATACCGAGCCCGGTCCCCACCAGCCCGCCCACGGTCAGGAGCGAGGCGAGCTTGATGTCGAGCGCCTTGCGCCGGAAGGCGGCGAGCCCGCTTGTGGTGGAGGAGGCGACGATCTGCGCCATCTGGCTGGCCACGGCAATGGCGGGAGGAATCCCGAGGAAGATCAACAGAGGCGTCATCAGGAAGCCGCCCCCGATACCGAACAGGCCCGATATGAATCCCACCGCCGCGCCCAGTCCGAGCAGGACGAAGACGCTGACCGACATTTCGGCGATGGGAAGATAAATCTGCACGGGCCTGGTACCTTTAGCGCAGCATACGCGAAATACCGGTGCGGGAATCAACCCCGCACCGGTCGAACAGCTCTTTTCACCGCCTTATGGCGGTGATGTGACGCCCCGCTCAGCCGGTCGGGGCCGCGATATGCGGTATCACGCGAGGATGCCCCGCTGCGGATTTGGCCGGGCTCGGCGCGATCACGTCGTTGGCGCGGGGATCCGGTATGCGCGCCTGCCAGGTTTCGGCACGCACCTGCGCAGACGAACGGGTCGCCTCGTCGAGCCGGGCGCCGACCTCGTCGCGTTTCCCGGCTGCATCCGTGTCGCCCTGCTTCGCGGCGACGGCGAACCATTTGAACGAACCGGCCAGATCCTGCTCGCCGCCCAGACCACGGGCGAGGAGAACGGCGAGATTGTACTGGCTGTCACGCACGCCGTATTCGGCGGCCTTGCCGAACCATTCGCGTGCGCCGGCGAAATCCGCCTCCCCGCGCACCCCTTCGGCGAGGAGAACGGCGAGATTATGCATGGCCCGGGTATTGCCGCTCTGCGCAGCACGTTCGTACCAGAGGCTGGCGAGCGCGAAATCACGGCTGACGCCGATCCCTTTCTCGTAATGGCTGCCGATGCGGAACTGGGCCGGCACGAAACCATGGGCGGCGGCGCGCTCGAAGAATTTGGCCGCCATGGCCGGATCCCGGCTCACACCCTCACCGGAAGCGGCGCGGTCGGCCAATGTATAGAGCGCCGCGACGTCACCCTCCAGCACCGCCTCGCGCAAGTCGGCAAGGGCGAGATCGGCGGGTATTTCGTCGCTCGAGACGATGTTGGGATGGATGACCCGTTCCCCGGCTTGCTCTTGCGCCGGCACGGAGGCGCCATCGGCGCTCGCATCGCCGGCGCGCGGCCCCGAACCGAGCAGATCATCCATAGCGATGATATCGGCGCCCGATGACGCCCCGGATTCCGTGGCATCGGGGATCGACGCCGTCTGCATCGGATCCTCACCTTCGCGCGCGTTCGATGCTTCGGCGGAGGACAGCGGCTCGGCACCGGCGGGCAGGGCCGTATCGGCCTCGGCCGTCTCGGTCCTGTCGTCGATCTCACCGACCACCACGGGCGCATCGCCCTGGCCGACCAGGTTGGTTCCGATCTGGTAGGCGCCGATGGTGAGCACGACCGCCGCCGCGGCCATCAGCATCGGACGGCGGCGTCCCTGCGTGCCCGAAGCGGCAGCGGCGCCGGCCTGTGACGTGCGCGTATCCTTGCGTGCCGGCTGTTGCGACGCCGCCGGACCGCCGCGCGCCCGGGAACGGGCATCGCGTGCATCGCTGTCGCGGCTGGCTGCGGCCGCTTCCGCAGCGGCGTTCTGCGCCGCACGCCGGGCAGCGGCGATGAAATTCGCCTTGATCTCGGCGGCATCGCTTTCTGCGGCATCATCCTTACGGGTCTGCGACTGGACCGGCCTCGGGGCACCCGGCTCGAGCAGGCTGTCCCCATTCAGGCCGCCGAAGCTCGCGACGGCGGGCAAGTCCGGCGCATCCCGGTCCGCCTTGTCCGCGACCATCTTGGCCGAAGCGGCCTTCTGCGCTGCCTCCTGCTCCGCTACCGGCTTTTCCACGCGCTGCTTCTTGCCGGTTTCCGCAATACCGCGCTGCGCCTTGACCATATCGAGCAGCTGCGCCGGAGAGAGGTCGAGCCCGGCGGGGGCGTGTTCGCGAGGCTGCGCCGGCTTCGCAGCCGTGTCGCCCTGCGCCGCCGGCATGGCCTGGCGTTGCGCCGCACGAGCCGCCTGGCGCGGGGCCCGGGCCTTGCTCTCCAGCAGGGTGAGACGTTCGACGAGCGTGTCCAGCGTACCCTGGACACTGCCCAGCGTATCCATGCTGCGCTGTTCCGCAGCGCTTTGGAGTTCCTTCAGATCGGCGAGGGAACGGGTGAGAAAGTCGAGTTCTGCCTGGGCCTCGCCCCGGGCCTCCGGCTTCGGCAAGGCCTCCAGCGTATCGGCGATCGCGGTCTTCGCGGCGCGCTCCGCCGCCTCGACGGCCCCCTCGCGCATGCTCTCGATCTGCTGCATCAGATCGGCCATGGCCCGATCGAGCGGGCTCGGCTCCGCTGTCTCGTCCCGCTCCGATTCCAGGCGCCGGGCGATTTCGGCGATCTGCGCCTCCAGCGCGTCGATCGCATCGAGGCCGGCATTGGGCTGGGACGCGGCATCGAGCTTGCCGGCCAGCTGGTTCAGCATCTCCTCGAGCGGCTGGATCTGGCCCTTGACGTCGACCTGGCGCAGATTCTCGTCGAGGCGATCCATGCGCGCCATCAGCGCCTCGAGCCCTTCCGGCTGCGCCATGCGCGCAGCAATACCGGCTTCGAGATTGGCCTGGAGCTGCTTGAATTCCCGCTCCAGCGCGGAGCGCGGCGCCACATCGATACCGGCGATACGCTCGCCCAGATCATCGAGCTTCTTCGAAAGCCCTTCGAATTGCGCGTTGAGCGCATCGAGAGCCGGCGCGGCTGCCGGCGGAAGGCGCTCGAGATCGGTGGATATCTCCGCCATCTCGCCCGCCATCGCCGTGGCCTGGGCATTGGTCAGGCGATGATCGACCGCATCCAGTTTCGCGGCCATGGCGTCGATGCGTGTGCCCAGATCCGCCAGGGCCTCTCCTGCGGCACCCTCGGCAAAACCCGCTGCGCCGATCGCCTCCAGCTTGCGCCCGAGCGTATCGAAATGCGCGCGCATCTGGTCGGCATCGGCCTGTGAGGCGCGCCCGTGCTTGACCGCGCCGCGAATGTCGTCGACGGCGCTGCGCAGGGTGGCAAAATCCACCGCATCCACCTGGGAGCGCGCCATGTGGTTGAGACGATGCGACATTTCGCGAAGCTGGGCATTCATCTCCTCGACCCGCGCCGGCTCCGCCAACTCGCCGTAGAGCGTGCGCATGGCCTCGAGTTCGCGGGTGAGGGTCGCTGCGAGATCGCGATCGGATTGGCCGAGCCCGTCGATCTTTTCCGCCAGCGCCTTGTAATCCTGCACGATACGGGCATGCACCTTGTCGGCGGTGGAGTCACCGATCCGGGCCATCTCCTCCTGGACCCGGGCGATCAACCCGTTGATCTGCGCCAGATCCTGCGCGCGTCCGGCATCGGCGGCCTTGATCGCCTCGCGGGTGAGTTCGGACAGCGATTCCTCCAGATCGGCGATCTCGTCGCTGGCCGCGAGCCCGGCCACGCGACCGGCGAGTTCGTCCATGGCATGGCGCAGATCCGTGGCGGTCCTGGCATGACGGGCCGTGTCGCGCGCGCCGCTCTCCTTCACCGCTTGCAACTGGGCGCCGAGCCGCGCCACGTCGGCGCGCAGCAGCTCCAGCCGCTCTTCCCCCGCACGGGCGAAATCGGCGGCGCTGCCGGCATCTGCCTCACGGCGACTGCGGATATCCGTCAGTGCTTCCTGCAATTGCCCGGCAAGCCCCGATTTCGGGCGGCCCGGCGCGGCTTGCGCGTCGCTGCGTGCGTTGGTCTCGGCGAGCTTTTCGGTGATCGAGGCGATGCGCTCCTCGAAGCTGCGCAATGCGGCCTCGATACCCGCCTGCTGCGCCGTATCGGGGGCACCCTGCGCGGCGGGGGCCTGCGCGGCGGTTTCACGCCGCTCCCGCCCGAGCTTCTCGAGCTGCCCCTCGACCTTGGCGACGGCCTGGAGCGCGGCCTGCATGGCCGGCTGATGCCCTTCGGCGACCTTGCCCTCGATGTCGTCGAGCCGCTTGGTCATCGTCGCCAGGGCCTCGCCGAGGACATTGGCGGTCTGGTCCTGCCGCTCCAGCGCCATGCGTGTCGTATCGGACAGCGAACGCGTGCTTTCGGCCATACGCTCTTCGGTCCGCTCGATCCAGCGCACCACCGAATCCAGAGCTTCAGTGGTCTTGGCCGTGCTCTCGCGCGTGCGCCGCTCGGTTTCCGCAGTGACGGCGGCGACGATCGAATCGATTCCCGATTTCTGCGGAGGCTGATGCGCTGCCGGTTCCGCAGCCGCATGCTGGCCGCGTGTCGCGCGGGCGATCCGCCCGGCAATCGCGTCGAGATCCTCGTAGAGCGTGTTCTTGCGCGCGGGAGTGGCGGGCGCCCGCTGGCTCCTGCGGCGCACGGTGGGCGCGCCGTCATAATCCTCGCGGACCGGGGCGTTGCGTTCGTAAGGGCCGCGCTCGGCATAGCCGCGATCCTGATACGCGCGCTCCTGATAGCCACGCTCGCTGAAGGCGCGGGCGGCGCGATCGGAGATCGTCGCCTGGAGCCACTCGTCGAGACCCATCCCCGCGCGACGCGCCGCTTCCCGGGCGGCATCGCGCGTCTCGGGATCGAGACCTTCGAGGTACCAGGGGGTATTGCTCTGGACATTGTGCCGCATCGCTGCGTTCCCGGCGCTTGCGGGGCCTGCTCCCGAACCGGATCCGGTGCCGCCCCGCACACCGTTCCGCCGATCGATTCACCGGCGGCAAGGCGGGCCATCCGGGAGAGATCGTGAATCAACTCTTTCGCTTCAGGGTAAACAATCGGTTAAGATCACATTCATTGATTGTTAAAATCTGCATCCGGCCATGCCGGGGGCGGGTTGCCGACGATCCATGGCTGCGGCGCCAGGCGAAGCCCCCGTCGCAGATTGCACAGCCATGGTCTGCAGGCATGCGGCCTGGTCATGCGCCTGCGCGAATCAGCGTGGGCGCAGCCTGGGGGTCTCAGGGAGGGGCCGCCGCGCGCATGCTGCGCAAGACCGTGCCCGGGGGGCGAAATGCCCCGGAGCCCGGCGGTTCAGCGGAAGGCGGTGTAATGGGCCTCGCCGCGCGGCGCCAGCGGTTGCGCGCCGGGCATCAGGGTCGCGCCACGCTGCGACTGGCTCCGGGTTTCCGTCGCGGGTTCCTGCGGGGCACGCTCCTCACCGGAGAAGGATCCACGGGAGAACAGGTTACCGAACAGGCGCTGGTGAAGCGGACGAGCCTCGCCGGCAGCGGCGGGCGCCGCGCTGCGCGCGACGGCGCCGACATTGTCCTGTGAGCCCGATTGTGCCGAGGCGACGGCGGGCGTGCGGGCCGCCTCGATGGGCTGGCCGTTGGAGCCGACACGGATCCGCTGCGGCCCGGCGGCGATCGCGTCGGGGCGCGACACGTCGCCGAGGCGACGGGCACGGGACGAGAGCTGCGACGGATCGGAGGCGCTGGCAAAGGCCACGGCCCGGTTGGTGAAGGACGGATGGCTGCCGCCGTCCTGATAGACGAGACGCACGGCCGGCTTGCCGTTCTCGATCAATTGCGCGATCCGGGCCTCGTCGCGACGCTGGCGCTCGGCGACTTCCTGGGCGATGCGGTTGTCCGTCGGCCGGCAGCCCTGCGTGTTGAAGGAATATTCGCGATTGCAGACCTCCACCCGCGGCGGGCGCTGCGTGACTTTGAAATGATCGTGCCCTTCCTTGAGATTGCGCCAGAAGGCGATGTTCTCGTCATAACGCTTCTGCGCCAGATTCTCCGGCGTCATGCGGAACGGGAAGGACTGGACCTGAAAGCCGCGCTGGCCTCCCGCGAAGGCTTCACGGGCGATCGCGTAGATCTCGGCCACGGATTCGTCCGTCATGGCGAAACAGCCGGCGGAGGTGCACGAGCCGTGCACCATCAGATGCTGGCCGGTGCGTCCGTGCTCGCGGTCGAAACGGTTGGGATAGCCCAGATTGAAGGAGAGGTAATAGGCCGAGTTCGGATTCATCAAATCCGGCGTCACCGTGTAGAAGCCTTCCGGCGCCTGCCGGTCCCCCTCGCGCTTCTTCGGACCGAGCTGGCCGGACCAGCGGCAGATCGGGTAGGTCTCGAGCAGGGCGTAACGTCCGTCCGGGCCCTCTTTCCAGATCTCGAGTTCGGCTTCCTTCTTGAAGATGCGCATCATGATGGGGTCGGAGGGCGACATGCCCTTGCGCTCCATCAGCGCCACGGTCTGGGCGGGGATCGGCTGCAGGTGCCGGTTCGACGATACGGTGCGATCAGCGTTGCAGGCGCCGAGAGCAACGGCGATGCCGGCGACGAGAACGATACGCTTCAACATGGGGTCCCCGCTCAGTTCGCGAATTCGCCTCCCGCAGCCTTGCCTGCCATAGCAGAACGCAGCCACGCGACGGCGACCCTTAGCCTTATGATCGTTAGCGTTAGCGAAGCGTTACCGCAAGGGGTAGAGAGCTTCGAACGTGGTTAACGCCCGGTGAAGCGTCACAATTTCCGCCCGATGGCGAGAAACTTCTCGGCGCGGTGGTCGCGCAGGGCCTGCGCATCCATGCCGGCGAGATCCGCCAGCGCGGCGGCGATGGCGTCGCCGGCGGAGGCGATGACCGCATCGGGATCACGATGCGCACCGCCCAGCGGCTCCTTGACGATGCGGTCGATCACGCCGAGCTTCAGAAGATCCTGCGCCGTGATCTTCATGTTGGTCGCGGCATCCTGCGCCCGGGCGGAATCGCGCCACAGGATCGAGGCGGCCCCTTCCGGCGAGATCACGCTGTAGATGGCGTGTTCGAGCATCAGAACCTTGTTCGTGCTCGCAATGGCGATGGCCCCGCCGGAGCCGCCCTCGCCGATCACCAGGGTGACGCTGGGGCTGCCGAGCGCGAGGCAGGCCTCGGTGGAGCGGGCGATGGCCTCCGCCTGGCCGCGCTCCTCCGCCTCGATGCCGGGATAGGCGCCTGCCGTATCGACGAAGCTGATCACCGGCAGCGAGAAGCGGTCGGCGAGTTCCATCAGGCGCACGGCCTTGCGATAGCCCTCGGGGCGGGCCATGCCGAAATTGTGCCGGATGCGCGCTTGCGTATCCGAGCCCTTCTCCTGACCGATGACGCAGACGGGCTCGCCGCGAAACCGTCCGAAGCCGCCGACGATGGCCTCGTCCTCGCCGAAACCGCGATCGCCTGCGAGCGCCGTGAAATCCGTGATCAGACCTTCGCGGAACAGTTCGAAATGCGGGCGCTGAGGATGGCGGGCCACCTGCGTCTTCTGCCAGGGGGTGAGCACGGCATAGATGTCGGACAGGGCCTGCGAGGCCTTTTCTTCCAGACGCGTGACGTCTTCCGAAATCGCCACCGCGTCGCTGGCCTCGCCCATCCGGCGCAATTCCTCGACCTTGGCTTCGAGCTCGGCGACGGGTTTTTCGAAATCGAGATAGGTGCGCATGCGTGTCCGACCGGAAAACGAAGGAAATCCGCACGGGGCGGGATGCGGGCGCGGACACTGACCGCAACCGGGCATCAAGTCAAGCAATGCAGGCGATCAACGCGATCGCCGGGCGATGCCCGCGTCGCGCCCCGGTCGTCAGGGCCGCCGGGCGAGAGCGTCGAGAGAGGCGCGCAACGCCGCCGGAATCCGGGCCGGGCGCCCGTCGCGCACCGCACAGACCTCGATCTGCGCCCCCACGAGCAGATCGGCACCGGCCTCGTCCCCGGCGCGGAACAGGCGCTGCTCCATGCTCAGGGAGGCCCCCCTGACCCGCTCCAGCCGGGTCTCGACCCGGACGCGATCATCCATCCGCGCGGGTTTGCGGAAATCCAGCGCCATGCGCCGGACCGCGAAGGCGAATCCATCCGCCTCCTGGTGCAGCCGCGACTGGTCGATACCGGCCAGGCGCAGACAATCCGTGCGGCCCCGCTCGAAATAGCGCAGGTAATTGGCATGGTAGACGATTCCGGAGAAATCAGTGTCCTCGTAATAGACGCGCACGAGCAGGATATGGGCGTCGTTCGAGAACCAGCCGGCCAGCAGCGCCCCATCCCCCTTCGCCGTCACTTCCGCTGCAGGCTGTCCCGTCATGCTCACATCCCCGACCCGTTTGCGGCTGCGGGCAATCGCCGCTGCCGCTGCGTGGTTTCGCCCAGAAATAACCGTGTTACCATGACATGAGACGTCGTCCTATGCCCCACGGTTCGCAGCGAGACCGGAGAGCCCATGCGATTGTTCGAGCGCAAGCCGCGCGCCGGAACCGAACCGGCGGACGCCAAGACCGAGCCGGCGGATGCCAGGACCGAGCAGACCGGCGATATGGACCAGGCCGCCCGCAGCCGCGCGGCGCTCGCGCGCCTGACCCGGCAGGCCCGGCTGACATTGCTGCTCGAGCGCCTTTGGCCGCGGCTCTGGTTGCCGGCGGGTGTCGGCGCCGCCTTCCTGGTGACCGCCTGGCTCGGCGCCTTCAGCGCCGTGGGACCTTTCGCGCGCGCCGTGATCGTCGCGGTTTTCGCGCTTGCGCTCCTCGTCTCGATCGCCCCCCTGGTCGCCACGCTGCTGCGCCGGCCCGGGCGGGACGAGGCGCTTGCCCGGCTCGAAGCCGATTCGCAGCTCCGGCACGCCCCCGCCCGCACCCTCGACGACCAGCTCGCCGTGGGCGAGCGCGATCCCGCCGCCCTCGCCCTGTGGGAGGTGCATCGCCGCCGCGCTGCCGAAGCGGTCCGCTCCATGCGTCTGCGCGGCCCGGACCCGCGCATGGCCTATCGGGACCGTTTCGCCCTGCGCGCCGTCGCGATCCTCGCCGTGGCGGGCAGCGCCTTCGTCGCCGGGCCGGAAATCGGCTCGCGGATCGGCGCGGCCTTCGACTGGCGCAGCCCCGACACGCCCCCGGCGGCCATGCGGATCGACGGCTGGATCGATCCGCCCGTCTATACCGGGATGGCACCGCTGATGCTCGATTTCACCCGCAGCGCCCAGCATCTGCGGGTACCGGAGGATTCCACCCTCGTCCTGCGCATGGCCGGAGACGGGGAGACGGAGATCGATCCGGTGAGCGGGCTCGTCGCTCTCGATTTCCCCGCGCGCGCGGATTCCGCTGCGCAGGCCGCGACGCGACTGGAGGAGCAGCGCTTCCGCATCGCGGGCGATGCCCTTCTCGAACTCGAGACCCCCGACGGCGAGCGGCGGGCCCTGACCATCGCCGCCATCCCCGACGAACCACCGGAAATCGCCTTCACCGACCCGCCCGAGGTCCAGGCGCGCGGTGCCTTCAACCTGCATTACGAGGCACGGGACGATTACGGGCTCGCGGAAGCCCGGGCGCTGGTCATGCAGCCCCCGGGGCGCGACCAGCGCCGGACGCTGGTCCCGGCTCCGGACCTGCCGCTGGCCCTGCCGCGTGGCGAGGAGAACGGTGAGATCACGACGAATTTCGACCGCACCGAGCATCCCTGGGCGGGCGCCCGTATCCAGATGCAGCTCGAAGCGCGCGACGATGCCGGGCAGACCGGCTATTCCGGCGTGATCGACTTCACCCTGCCACAACGCCCCTTCACCGATCCGCTGGCCCGGTCGCTGGTCGAGCAGCGCCGCAATCTGGTGATGGATCCCGACCACCCGGAGCGGGTCGGCGCGGCGCTGGACGCGCTGATGATCGCCCCCGAGCGCTTCGAAATGCCCTGGGGCGTCTGGCTGGGCCTGCGCAGCGCCGCCTCGCAGCTCGCCTCGGCGCGCAACGACGCGGATCTGCTGGACGTGGCCGAATGGCTCTGGGTCATGGCGCTCGATATCGAGGATGGCGGTCTGTCGGATGCGGAACAGGCCCTGCGCGCGGCGCAGGAGCGTCTCCAGCAGGCCATGGACGAGGGCGCCCCGGAGGAGGAGATCGCGCGCCTGATGCAGGAATTGCGCGAGGCCATGGGCAATTACATGCGCGAACTGGCCCAGCGCATGATGCGCGATCCCGACGGCGAGGACACCCCGTCCATGCCCCTCGACGGCCAGCGCATGATCACGCAGCAGGACATCCAGGACATGATGGACGCGATGCAGGAGGCCATGCGCGAGGGCGACATGGCCGAGGCGCAGCGTCTGATGGACGAGCTGCGCGACATCATGCAGAACCTGCAGACGGCCCAGCGCAACGAGATGTTCTCTGACCCGCATACGCGCGAGCTCAACCGCCAGCTCGACGAGCTCGATGCCCTCACCCGCGAGCAGCAGCAATTGCGCGACGACACGTTCGGCGACGCCCAGGATCGCCGGATGGGGCGTGATCGCGGGCAGGAAGACGGGGGCGAGGGCGCGGATGCGACCGACGAGGAAGGGCTGGCCGAACGGCAGCAGGCCCTGCGCGACCGTTTGCAGGAACTCCAGGAGCGCATGCGCGAGCTCGGTATGCAGGGCGAGCAGGGCCTCGACGACGCCGAGGGTGCCATGGGCGAGGCCGAGGGCGCCCTCGGGGAAGGCCGTTCCGACGATGCCGTCGATCCTCAGGGCCGCGCGCTCGAAGGGCTCCAGCAGGGGCTCCAGGGCATGGCCGACCAGATGCAGCGCATGTTCGGCGAAGGCCAGGGCGAAGGTGGTGGCCAGCCGGGCGAGATGCGCGGCGAGGGCGGCCAGGGCCGGATGGGCCAGGCCGAGGGCCGCGACACCGATCCGCTCGGACGCCCGACTCGCGAGCGTGGCCGCTTCGAAAGCGACGTGCGCGTTCCCGGGGCGGACGAGAGCCCCGCGCGGCGGGCGCGTCGGATCATCGAGGAACTGCGCGGGCGCCTGTCGGACCCCGGTCTGACGACCGAGGAGCGCGATTATTTCGAGCGGCTTCTGCGCTGACAACGGAGCGCACGGCAAGGTAGCGCACGGCAAGGCAGCGCTGGCGGGACGACGGCGGGAAGACCGGGAAGACCGGGAAGACCGGGACGATCGTGGTTAAACGTCTCTTAACTCACCCGGCCTAGAGTGGTGTGATCACATCGCAGATTCGTCGGATCATGCCAAAATCACGTCGCCAAGCCTCGCCAGCGGATGAATTGAGAGATGCCCTGCGCGCTTTCGTGCAGCGGCGGCTCGTGGATGCCGGCGGGCTGGCGCTTCTGGCTTTCGCCGCCGCCATGGCGCTGGCCCTGGCGACATGGTCCGTGGAAGATCCCAGCCTGAATCACGCCGTCGACGGGCCGGTGCGCAACTGGCTCGGCTTTCCCGGCGCGGTCGCATCCGATCTGGCCATGCAGCTCGTCGGGCTCGGAGCCCTGGCGATCCTTCCCCCGCTGGCGATCTGGGGCTGGCGGCTGTTGCGGCACGGGACGCTCGGACGGGTCCAGCTGCGTCTGGCGCTGTTCGCCGGCGGTGTCGTCGCGGCCACGGCGCTGGCTGCGAGCCTGCCGGCAACTGCGCGCTGGCCGCTGCCCTCGGGTCTCGGGGGCGTGGCGGGTGACGCGGTTCTGGGCGCCGTGCGCGGCGTTCTGGGTATCGCAGACGGCCCTGCCGCGACCATGATCGGGCTGCTCTTCGCGGGCATCGCCATTCTCGCCCTGACCGCCTCCTGTGGCTTCGGCCTCGCTGATGAAGAAGACGAGGACGACGAGGACGACGAGGACGTGCCGGTGGTGGCATCGCGCGGACGCCCGGTCGATCTCGACGATTTCGACGATAGCCCGCGCGACGACGAGCCCGGGCGCGCCATCGTATGGCTCGGGGCGGCGGCGCATGCGGTGCTGAGCCTGCGGGTTCATCTGCGCCGGGGTGCGGCGGCGCTGCTTGCCCGTCTGCGCCGGCGCGAGGAGAGCGCATTCGCCTATCCCGCCGGCTTTGCCCGTCGCAGCCATGCGGTCGAGGACGAATTGTCGGATTTCGTGCGCCCCTCGGCAGCGGGCCATCGCCGTGAACCGGTGCTCGACACGCCGGGCCTGCCGCAGGCCGCAGCAGGCCTCCGTCACGGGAGCGGCCCGGATTCCGCAGCCGCGGATCCCGCCCCGTGGAAATCGAGCCCGCCGCTCGATGACGACGCCTGGGAGGAGCCCGGCTCATGGCATGATGATCCGCGTCATGACGGCAGGCGTCACGAATCCGGTCGCGAGGATGACCGCCAGGCCGCGTCCGCTCCGCGCGACGGGCAGAACGTGGCGGCTTCCGGCCGCGTCACCATGCCCGTGGCGACGCCGAAACCCGGCAAGCGCATCAAGCGCGAGGCGCAGCCCTCCTTCCTCGATCCGCAGGACGATTACCAGCTTCCCGCCCTGCAATTGCTGTCCGAGCCGCAGGGCTCGAACCTCGCCAACATCTCCGCCGAGGCGCTGGAGCAGAACGCCGCCATGCTCGAATCGACGCTGGAGGATTTCGGCGTGCGCGGCGAGATCATCAATGTGCGCCCCGGTCCCGTGGTCACGCTATACGAGCTCGAACCGGCGCCGGGCACGAAATCGAGCCGCGTGATCGGCCTCGCCGACGACATCGCCCGCTCGATGAGCGCCGTCTCGGCCCGCGTCGCCGTGGTCCAGGGCCGCAACGCCATCGGTATCGAACTCCCGAACGTCAAGCGCGACACGGTCTTCCTGCGCGAATTGCTGGCCAGCCGTGATTTCGAGGCCTCGAAACAGAAACTCGCCCTGTGTCTGGGCAAGACCATCGGCGGCGAACCGGTGATCGCGGATCTCGCCAAGATGCCGCACCTGCTGGTGGCGGGGACGACCGGCTCGGGCAAGTCGGTGGCGATCAACACCATGATCCTGTCGATCCTCTACCGGATGTCGCCCGAGCAGTGCCGCATGATCATGGTCGATCCCAAGATGCTGGAATTGTCGGTCTATGACGGCATCCCGCATCTGCTCTCGCCGGTGGTGACCGATCCCAAGAAAGCCGTCGTCGCGCTGAAATGGGCGGTGCGCGAGATGGAGGATCGCTATCGCAAGATGTCCAAGATGGGCGTGCGCAACATCGACGGCTTCAATGCCCGCGTGGCGGAAGCGCGTGCGCGCGGCGAGGTGATCACCCGCTCGGTGCAGACCGGGTTCGACCGCGAGACCGGGGAGGCGATCTTCGAGGAAGAGGAGATGAACCTCGATCCGCTGCCCTATATCGTCGTGATCGTCGACGAGATGGCCGATCTGATGATGGTCGCCGGCAAGGAGATCGAGGGCGCCATCCAGCGCCTCGCCCAGATGGCCCGTGCGGCGGGGATCCACCTGATCATGGCCACACAGCGCCCCTCGGTCGACGTGATCACGGGGACGATCAAGGCGAATTTCCCCACCCGGATCTCCTTCCAGGTCACCTCGAAGATCGATTCGCGCACGATTCTCGGCGAGATGGGCGCCGAACAGCTGCTCGGCCAGGGCGACATGCTCTACATGGCCGGCGGCGGGCGCATCACCCGCGTGCACGGGCCTTTCGTTTCCGACGACGAGGTCGAGAAGGTGGTCGCCCATCTCAAGACGCAGGGACGCCCGGCCTATCTCGACGCGGTGACCTCCGAGGAGGATGACGGGGGTTCGGGCGGTGGCGATGACGGCGGTGCCGTCTTCGACAAGGGCTCCTTCGGCGATCCCAATGCCGATCTCTACGACCAGGCCGTGGCGCTGGTGCTGCGCGACAAGAAGGCCTCGACCTCCTATATCCAGCGCCGCCTGCAGATCGGCTACAACCGGGCCGCCTCCCTGATGGAGCGGATGGAGAACGAGGGCATCGTCGGAGCGGCCAACCATGCCGGCAAGCGCGAGATCCTGCTCGAGGCCCCCTCCCGCAACGGCTATGACGATCAGGACGAGGATGAGAACTGACACCGCGCCTGCGGCGCGGCCTGTCCGAAACCCGCCGGATCACGGTCGTGGTTTCGCCACAGCCCGGAGTTATCCACATCGGACGATGCGTCCGGCACGGTGACCGGGACATCGCGATTCGGGACGCTACGAAGGATAGTTCGGCATGCAGTTTGGTGAGACGACGCGCAAGACGATCGCAGGTGCAGCCTTCACCGCGTTGGCGCTGACGCTGCCGGTGACGCCGCTGGCGGGCGCGGCCATGGCGCAGGAGGAATCCCCGGGACAGATCGTGCAATTGCAGCAATTGCCTCCCCCGCGCCCGGCCGATCTGGTGAGCGACCGTCGCGATCTGCCGGAGCCACCGCCGGGTGTCCAGGGCATCGCCCCGGGATCCTTCCCCGCTCAGGCCGCCCCCGCCGCGAATAACGGCCAGCTCAGCACGCAGCAGGTGGTGGAGCGCGCCAATGATTATTTCAACGGCCTGAGCACGCTCTACGCGACCTTCACCCAGATCAACGCCAATGGCGACCGGCTGACCGGACAATTGTATCTGCATCGTCCGGGGCGCCTGCGCTTCGATTACGATCCGCCCGCCACCATGCAGGTGATCGCGGACGGGCGCCAGGTGGCGATCAAGGATAACCGCCTCTCGACCCAGGATGTCTATCCGATCAACCAGACGCCGCTGAAATTCCTCTTGAATTCACGCGTCCGGCTGGGCCGGGACGTGCGCGTGCTCGGCGCCGAACAGCATGACGACGAGATCGATCTGCATCTGGAGGACAGCTCCACCCTGGGAGGCACCTCGCAGATCGCCCTGACCTTCGACGAGGGCATGCAGACGCTCAAGCGCTGGCGTATCCGCGATCCGCAGGGCTTCGTCACCACCGTGGCGCTCGACGATATCGACCGCCGCTCGCGGCTCGATCCCAACATGTTCACGATCATGCGCGACATGCCCGGCGGCTGATCCGCCCGGCGAGCGGATTCCCGCTCTTATCAAACCGCGCGAAAACGCGTACATGGCCGGCATGGCTCCTCCGCTTCTCCATTTGCAGGGGGTGGCGCTGACTTTCGGCGGCACGCCCCTGATCGAAAACGCCGAACTCGCCGTCGGCGCGCAGGATCGCATCTGCCTCGTGGGCCGCAACGGCTCGGGCAAATCCACCCTGCTCAAGATCGCCGCCGGCCTCGTCGAGGCGGATGCGGGATCGCGTTTCCTGCAGCCGGGCGCGACCTTGCGCTACCTGCCGCAGGAGCCGGATCTTTCCGGTCACGAGACGCTGGGCTCCTATGTCGCGGCGGGGCTGGCTCCGGGTGACCACGCCTATCGCGGCGATTACCTGCTCGGCGAGCTCGGCCTCGATCCGGCCCAGGGCACGGATGCGCTCTCCGGCGGTGAAGCGCGCCGCGCGGCGCTGGCGCGCACGCTCGCCCCCTCCCCCGACATTCTCCTGCTCGACGAGCCCACCAACCATCTCGACCTGCCGGCCATCGAATGGCTGGAGAGCGAATTGCGCGCCATGCGCTGCGCGCTCGTGCTGATCAGCCACGACCGGCGCTTTCTGGAGACCTTGTCGCGCGCCACCATCTGGCTCGACCGGGGCATGACGCGCCGGCTCGAGCAGGGCTTTGCCCATTTCGAGGCCTGGCGCGACAAGGTCCTCGAGGAAGAGGAGCGCGACCGCCACAAGCTCACCCGCAAGATCGCCGCAGAGGAGGACTGGCTGCGCTACGGCGTCACGGCCCGGCGCAAACGCAATGTCCGCCGGCTCGGAGATCTCCACGGCCTGCGCAAGGAGTTGCGCGAGCAACGCCGCGCCACCGGCGACGTCAAGCTCACCGCGACCGAGGCTCAGAGCTCGGGCAAGATCGTCATCGAGGCCGAGCATGTGTCGAAGAGCTTCGGCGAGGCGCCGATCGTGCGTGATTTCTCGATCCGCATCGCGCGCGGCGATCGCGTCGGCATCGTCGGGCCCAATGGCGCGGGCAAGACCACGCTGATCAACCTCCTGACCGGCGGGCTCGCGCCCGATTCCGGCATGGTGCGCATCGGCGCTTCGGTGGAGATGGTCACGCTGGATCAGCGTCGCGAGAGCCTCGATCCGACCTGGACCCTGGCCGAGGCGCTCACCGGCGGGCGCGGCGATACGGTGCAGGTGGGTGGCGAGACGAAGCATGTTGCCGGCTACATGAAGGATTTCCTGTTCCAGCCGGAGCAGATGCGCACCCCGATCGGCGTGCTCTCCGGCGGGGAGCGGGGCCGGCTGATGCTGGCGCGGGCGCTGGCGCGGCCCTCCAACCTGCTGGTGCTCGACGAGCCGACCAACGATCTCGACCTCGAAACCCTCGACCTGTTGCAGGAGCTGCTCGGTGATTATGCCGGCACGCTGATCCTGATCAGCCATGACCGCGATTTCCTCGACCGGGTGGTCACCTCCACCGTCATCGCCGAGGGCGAGGGGATCTGGCGCGAATATGCCGGCGGCTATTCCGACATGGTGGCCCAGCGCGGCATCGGCGTGACCTCGCGCGGCGGCACGGCGACCGGCAAGGAGACTGGCAAGGAGACTGGCAAGGAAGGCGCCGGCAGCAAGGAGGGCGTCGGTGCGAAGGAAAATGCGGGCGCCAGCGGCAAGCGCCGGCTCTCCTACAAGGAGAAACACGCCCTCGAAACCCTGCCGAAACAGATCGCGACCCTCGAGGGCCAGATCGCGAAGGTGCAGGCGATCCTCGATGATCCAGATCTGTTCAGCCGCGATCCGGGGCGTTTCGAGGCCGCAACCGCAAAGCTCGTCGAATTGCAGACCGCTCTGAACGAGGCCGAGGAGCAATGGCTCACGCTGGAGATGCTGCGCGAGGAGGTGGAGGGCTGAACGGGCCTCGAGGCTTGCCAAACCCGCACCCGGCTGCAAGATCCGGTCACGGCTTCATGAACGACGCGAGGCCGGGACGCCTGCGCCGGCGTCCTTTCATGGAAACCGCCCACGCCGCACGCGTCGAAACCGCATTCACCGGCACGGAACCGCCCACATGTCCCTGTCAGCCGAAATCCCCCTGCTTCCCGCAGCCACCCATCTCCTCGATCTCATCGGTGTCGCCGCCTTCGCCGCCTCGGGTGCGCTGGTCGCCTCGCGCAAGCAGATGGATCTCGTCGGGTTCGCCCTGCTCGCCGTCGTGACGGGGATCGGCGGCGGGACTGTCCGGGATCTGCTTCTGGGCCTGCCCGTCTTCTGGATCGAGCGACCGCTCTATCTCGTGATCTGCTTCGTCGTGGCGGGGGCAGCCTTCTTCACCGCCCACCTGCCGGCCTCGCGCTACCGGCTCCTGCTCTGGTTCGATGCGGCGGGGCTTGCGCTGTTCTGCGTGGTCGGGGCGGAGAAGGCGCTGCTCGCGGGGGCCGGGCCGCTGGTGGCGCTGGTAATGGGGGTGATCACCGCGACCTTCGGCGGCGTCATCCGCGATGTCCTCGGCGCAGAGGAGCCCGTGATCCTGACGCGGGAGATCTATGCGACCGCGGCGCTTGCCGGGGCGGGCCTGTTCATCCTGCTGGAGATGACGCCCGCCGGGCGCGATGCGGCGCTCGTCGCCGCCCTCGCCCTCGCCTTCGGCATACGCGGCCTCGCCATCCGGCAGGGCTGGTCGCTGCCGCGCTATCGCCCGCGCGCCGGTCGTGATCCCGCGGATATCCCGCCGCCCTGATCGATATGCTGCGGGATTGCGCTCGGGATGCCCGTCGCTATGCTGCGTCCATGCCGATGCAAGCGCGCGCCTGATGCGAGCGCGCGCCTGCGCACCCCTGAATGGACACCCCGCGATGACCGAATCGGCCCTGCACGAACCGCAATACGCCCTGCATGTCGAGGATCTCACCGTCGCCTATACCGATGCCCCCGTGCTCTGGGACATCGATATCGACATTCCGCCCGGCGTGATGGGGGCGATCGTGGGACCGAACGGCTCGGGCAAGTCCACCCTGATCAAGACCTGCCTCGGCCTCGTCAAGCCGGTGGCCGGCCATGTGCGCTTCTTCGGCCTGCCGCATCGCGCCGTGCGCCGGCGGATCGGCTATGTGCCCCAGCGCTCCAGCGTCGACTGGGACTTCCCCACCGATGCCCGCGACGTCGTCACCATGGGCATGTATGGCGGGCTCGGCTGGTTCCGCCGTCCCGGACGTGCCGAATACCAGCGCGCCATGGCCGCGCTCGAACAGGTCGGCATGCAGGATTATGCGACACGCCAGATCAGCGAGCTTTCCGGTGGCCAGCAACAGCGCGTCTTCATCGCCCGCGCCCTCGCCCAGGATGCCGATCTGTATTTCCTCGACGAGCCCATGGCCGGCGTCGATGCGACCACGGAGCGGGTCATCGTCGATGTGCTCAAGGGCCTGCGCGATGCCGGCAAGACGGTCATCGTGGTGCATCACGACCTCCAGACCGTGGCGCGGTATTTCGACTGGCTGGTGATGCTCAATGTGCGCGTCGTCGCCCAGGGGCCGGTCGGCGAGGTTTATACGGCGGACAACCTGCGCGCCGCCTATGGCGGGCAGATCGCCCTGATCGAGACCGCCGGCTGAAATCGCCGGCAGGCGGCCCGGACGGCGTTCACGCCAGCCCGATCATGCCGCGCAGGGCCGGAGAGAACTGGGCGGCGAGATAGACCAGATACAAGGCGCACAAGACCGCGCCCTCCCGACGCCCGATCCGCCATCCGGTCATGGCGAAGACGACGAAGACGATCGCGGCGAGAGCGGCCACCCAGACGTCGAAGACGGCGATCTCGGGCGAGACGGCCAGCGGCATGACCAGCGCCGTGACCCCGAGAATGCCGAAGATGTTGAAGATGCAGCTCCCCACGATATTCCCGAAGGCGACATCCGCATGCCGGCGCCAGGCGGCGATCACGGCGGTGGCGAGTTCGGGCAGCGAGGTGCCGATCGCCACGATGGTCAGGCCGATCACCGCCTCGGACAGACCGAAACCCCGGGCGACGCCGATTGCCCCGTCGACCAGCAGATCCGCGCCATAGAGCACCGCCGCCATACCGCCGGCGGTCATCAGCAGGGCGACGGAGATGCGGCTTTGCGGGATCTCGTCGATCTCCTCGGCCTCCTGCCCGTGCATCACCGCGCCCGCATCAAGAGAACGGCGGTCGCTCCACCAAGTGAAACTCGTATAGGCAATGAGCAGCACCACGCCGATCAGCCCGGCGATCCGCCCGATCTCGCCCGTGAGCACCATCATCACGAGAATGGCAGTGGCGAGAATCAGCACCGGCCCGTCGCGCCGATAGGCTGCGCGATTGGTCGCGAGCGGGAAGATCAGGGCGGCGATGCCCAGAACCATGAAGACATTGGCGATGTTGCTGCCCACGACGTTTCCGAGCGCGATCCCGGGCGCGCCCTTCAGCGCGGCATTGATGCTCGCCACCAGTTCCGGCGCCGAGGTGCCGAAGCCGACCAGGGTCAGACCGATCACCATCGGCGAAATCTCGAAACGCCGCGCGATCGACACCGCACCGCGCACCAGATATTCGCCACCGACGAGCAGCAGCACGAATCCGGCCGCCAGAAAAAGACTATCCTGCATATGCCCCCGCAGCATCCCGGAACGCGACCACGACGCTTCCGGCAAAAACGGACCGACGGGCGCAACCGGAAGCGGTGCCTGCCCGCATGGGGGAAGTCAAGTCACCCGGCGCGAACTCAGCGCTCGGGCCCGGGACGATAGGCCGCGCGCCCGCTTTCGAGGGCATCGGCGAGGAGTTCGACCCGGTCCTGGCCCCAGAACACCTCGCCATCGAGCACATAGGAGGGGGCGCCGAACACGTCGGCCGCCAGCGCACTGTCGAGATTGAGGGCATAGAGCGCCTCGGCGGCCTTCGCCCCGGCCTCGGCGAGAACGGCATCCGCGTCCGCATGCCCGGTCTGGACGAGGAGGGCGGCGAGGAGCTGAGGATCGGCGATATCGCCCTCCTCTTCCCACAAGGTCTCGAAGACCCGGCGCATGAAGGGTTCGGGATTGGCGTCCCTGGCGATCAGGGCGATGACCGTCCTGTCGGCGAGGCCGGCATCGACGGGGAAGTGACGCGGCTCGATGGTGAAGGTCATGCCGCGCCTGTCACGCCAGCGCTGCAACTCGATCAGGCGGTAACGCTGGCGTGGCTTCGGCCGATCGGCGAGCACCTGCCCACCGCTACGGGCGAAGACGTCGCGCGTCGGCATCGGCTTGTACTCGACCTTCAGCGCGTGACGCCGGGCCACGTCCATGAAGGGCTCATGGCCGATATAGGTCCATGGCGAACTGCAGGTGAAGTAATAGTCGATCATGCGCGACATGGCTGACACTCCGGACGGGCGCGCACTATTTCCCGTTACGTCAGCTGTGACAAGGGCGAAAGCCACGCATCCGGATCGGCATGGCCGGCGGCGGGATAAGAGTGAGGGCCGCAGGCGGGCGAGACCGGGAGCGCAGGTGCGGATTTCGGCATGACGCGGCGCATGGAAGCGCGTAGAAGGAAAGCATGCCGGATCCCGCCACCAGACCCGATGCGGCGCTTGCCGCGCTGATCGCATTCTACGACGATGCCGGGGTCGATTGCGCCCTGGCGGAGATGCCGTGCGATCGTTTCGCGCAAGAAGCTGCACGCCGTGCGCAAGAGGTCGATACGGGCCGGTCATCTCAGATGAATTCACGCCCCTCGCGCCCGGCTCCCGCCCTGCCGCCGGAACTCAGCATGCGCCGGGAATCCGGGACGGCTGGCGATACCGGTGCGAAACCGGGCGCGCGCGCGGCGATCGGCGCGGTCGACCAGCGCGAGGTGGAAGCCGGCGCCCGGGCGCTCGCGGAGGGGGCGGGCGATCTCGCGGAACTCGCAGAGCGTCTGGCCGCTTTCGAGGGCTGCGCCCTGAAGGCCTCGGCGCGCTCGATGGTCTTCGCCGACGGCAGGCCGGGATCGCGGGTGATGCTCGTCGGCGAGGCACCGGGATCGGAAGAAGACCGGCAGGGCAAGCCCTTCGTCGGACGCTCCGGCCAATTGCTCGACCGGATGCTGGCTGCCATCGGGCTCGACCGCGACCATGTCTACATCGCCAATGTGGTGCCCTGGCGCCCGCCCGGCAATCGCACACCGACACCGCAGGAAGTGGCCGTCTGCCTGCCTTTCATCCGCCGCCAGATCGAACTGGCTGATCCGGAATTCCTGATCTGCCTCGGCGGCCCTTCCGCCCAGACCCTGCTGGGCATCCGGGAGGGGATCCTGAAGGCGCGCGGTCGCTGGCATGATTACGAGACGGGCGCACGCAGAATCCGCGCCATGGCCAGCCTGCACCCGGCCTATCTGCTGCGCCAGCCCGTGCAGAAGCGCCTCGCCTGGCGGGATCTGAAGGCCCTGCGTAGAGCCCTGGACGGCGGCTGAACAAGCCTTGCCGCGCGAAACGCCGAAAGACGGCAGCCGGTTTTCCGGCGCCGTCAATCTCGGGTGGTCATCCGTGGAATGTCATCCTTGGGTCGCGCGCTCTGGATCGTCGGGCGCTTCAGCCCCGTGCGACCTTCTTCTCCCGGCGCCGGTCGGCGGCGGGCTGATAGGCGATCTGTGCGTGGTGTTCGCAATAGGGCGTACCGATTTCCGACCGGGCACCGCAGAAGCGGAAATCGGGCGAGGTCGGGTCGCCGATCGGCCAGCGGCACATGCCTTCGCGCAGATCCATGATGGTGACGCGCTCGGGAAAGGCGAGCGTATCCACCTCCGATCCGGCTGCGCCTGCGGGCTCGACGACGGTATCGCCGCCGGGATCGGCCTGCGTCGCGGGCCGGGAAATCGGCGTCACGCCGCCCGGGCCGGCATTATCGGCGCCGGCGGCACGCCGGTCGGCACCCGGCGCGTTCGCTTCCCGCGCGGGCACCGAATTCGCCTGAAGCTCGGCAGCGGGCGCCGGGGCCGAGGCATTGCGGGTGCTCTGCGCCGGGGCGCCCGCCTCTGCCGGGGCATTGCCCCGACCGGCCTGCGCAGTGCTCTGACGGGTTTTGGAGCCGCCGCCGGCCTTGGGGCGCCCCGACAGACCGAGCCGGTGGACCTTGCCGATCACGGCATTGCGGCTGACACCGCCGATCTCCGCCGCGATCTGGCTGGCGCTCTTGCCTTCGGCCCAGAGCTTCCTGAGCTGCTCGACGCGTTCGTCGTTCCAGGTCACGCTCGCATCCGTCATGCCGCCTCCTCGCGGAATCGCCGTTACTTCGGAATCCCTCTCCTTCGCGAACGATCGATCGCGACCGCGCGCCGTGCTTGCGAAGACTGGGGAATTCGCCGCATCAGAAGATTGATCTGACGGCCATGACCCTACACAAAGCGGTGACTCGGGCGCAAGAGTCCCCCGGCTCGGCGATTCGTTTTCAACAGGAGAAGTTTTTTGTGCGATTCACGCATCGCCACGACGCGCCCGGGGGCATCCTCTGCGCACCCGGTGCGATCCGCACGGCTGCCGCCACCCCGCATCGCCCCTGCATCCGTTCCTGCGCTGCGACGCTCCCCTGACCGAGAGGCCTCATGTCCCCCGTCATCGCCACGGCCATCGGCTCCATCGCCATCCTGTCCTGGGGCCTGCTCGCCCTCTTCACGGCTGCGACCGGTGCCATTCCGCCTTTTCAACTGAATGCCATGTGCTTTGCCATCGGTGGCGGGCTCGGGCTGATGGTCATGACCGCCCAACCCCGGCGCAGACATGCCCTGCGCCAGAGCTGGCGTGTCTACGCCTTCGGCATCGGCGGCCTGTTCGGCTTCCACGCGCTGTTCTTCGCCGCGCTGAAGCTGGCACCGCCGGCGGAAGCGACGCTGATCAACTATCTCTGGCCGCTGTTGATCGTGCTGTTTTCGGGGATGCTGCCGGGCGAGAGGCTCAAGGCGATCCATCTCGCCGGCGCACTGGTCGGGTTTTCCGGTGTCGCCGTCCTGTCGGGCGGTGCCGGCTTCGGCGATATCGCGACCTATTGGCCCGGCTATCTCTGCGCCATCGGCTCGGCCCTTTTCTGGTCGGGTTATTCCGTGCTGTCGCGGCGCCTTGCCGCAATCCCCACCGATGCGGTCACCGGCTTCTGCCTCGGCGCCGCTGCTCTGGGCGTCGTGACCCATCTCGCCTTCGAGACGACGGTCTGGCCAGCGGATATCACGCAATGGACTGCCGTGGTGGCGCTCGGCCTCGGCCCGGTGGGCGCCGCCTTCTACGCTTGGGATATCGGCTGCAAGCATGGCGATATCCGGCTTCTGGGCGTCGGCGCCTATTCGGCGCCGGTGGTCTCCACCCTGACGCTGATCCTCGCCGGCTTCGCGCAGGCGAGCGTGAGCCTGTGGCTCGCCTGCGCCCTGATCGTCGGGGGTGCGCTGATCGCCTCCCTCGACAAATTGCGTGGCCGGGGAGCCTGAGGCGACGCCCCCTTTCGCTGCAGCGCAAGATGTGGCCATATTCGGATGACGAAACCAACCATGCGCAGGGCTGCCGCTCGACGCGCAGGAAACTGGAGGAAGACATGCCGAGAGAGAAAGATCCGACTCTGGAGGGAAAGAATGCGCTCGTCACCGGCGGCACGTCCGGAATCGGCCTCGCCATCGCCCGAGCCCTCGCGGCACAGGGCGCAAACGTTGTGATCAACGGCCTGGGCGACGAAAAGGCGAATGCCGACACGGCGAACGCGATCGCGCAGGACTGCAAGGTCGCGGCCTATACCTCACCCGCCGATATGCGCAAGCCCGACGAGATCGCCGCGATGATGGCCGAGGCGCAGGAGAAACTCGGCACCATCGACATCCTCGTCAACAATGCGGGTATCCAGCACGTGTCCGCGATCGAGGAATTTCCCGTGGAGAAATGGGACCAGATCATCGCGATCAATCTCTCCTCCGCCTTCCACACCATCCGCCTGGCCGTTCCGGGCATGAAGCAGAAGGGTTGGGGGCGCATCATCAACACCGCCTCGGCGCATTCCCTCATAGCTTCCCCCTTCAAGGCGGCCTATGTCGCGGCCAAACACGGCATTGCCGGCCTGACCAAGACGGTCGCGCTGGAAACCGCGCAGGCCGGCATCACCGTCAATTGCATCAGCCCCGGCTATGTCTGGACGCCGCTGGTCGAGAACCAGATCCCCGACACGATGAAGGCGCGGGGCATGTCCAAGGAGCAGGTGATCGAGGAGGTGCTGCTGAAGGCCCAGCCCACCAAGCAATTCGTCACCGGTGATCAGATCGGCGCGACGGCGGTGTTCCTGTGCTCGGATGCGGCGAGCCAGATCACCGGCGCCAATCTCTCCATGGATGGAGGCTGGACGGCACAATGAGCGGACGCGCACCCTCTCTCGCCGAGGGGCCGCGCGGCCTCGTCGGACCGAAAGCCGAGAAGACCGTCAGCCTCGCCCTCCAGGGCGGCGGCTCGCACGGCGCCTTCACCTGGGGCGTGCTCGACGCCATCCTGGAAGACGGGCGCATCGCCATCGAGGCGATCACCGGCGCCTCCGCCGGAGCGATGAACGCGATCGCGCTGGCCGATGGCTGGCAGGCCGGCGGGGCGGAGGGCGCGCGCGAGAAGCTCGAAGCCTTCTGGCAGCGCGTCAGCCTCGGCGGGCGGCTCTCGCCCCTGCAACGGGGCATCTTCGACCGGATGATGGGCTTCTGGTATGATGAAGACTCATTCGGGCGGATGTGGCTGGAAACCTTCAAGAAATTCTCCAGCCCCTACGATTCCAACCCGCTCGACACCAATCCCCTGCGTGATGCGCTGGAAGATCTGATCAATTTCGAGAATGTCCGCGCCTGTCCGAAGGTCAAGCTGTGCATCGCCGCGACCAATGTCTGGACCGGCAAGCTCAAGGTCTTCCAGCGCGAGGAGCTCTGCGTCGACCATCTGCTCGCCTCCGCCTGCCTGCCGCAGGTCTTCAAGGCGGTCGAGATCGACGGCGTGCCCTATTGGGATGGCGGCTATATGGGCAATCCGCCGCTCTATCCGCTGTTCTACGGGGTGGCGGCGGATGATATCCTGCTCATCCAGATCAATCCGATCGAGCGGCGCGAGACCCCGCGCACGGCACGCGAGATCAACGACCGGCTCTCGGAGATCACCTTCAATGCGAGCCTCGTCAAGGAATTGCGCGCGGTGGAATTCGTCACCCGGCTGATCGACGAGGGCAAGCTCTCGCCGGAGCATTACAAGCGCGTGCTGATGCACCGGGTCGAGCCGACGGGCTATCTCGACGATTTCGCCGCCTCCTCGCGCATCCGCCCGGACTGGACCTCGATCAAGACGCTCAAGGAACGCGGACACGCGGCGGGCCGGGCCTGGCTGGAGCGCCATTACGACGATATCGGCAAGCGCGCGACCTTGCAGCTCCGCCCGCAGATTGATTGAGGAAGGATCCGGAAACAGGCGGAGGTGACGACCAAGGGCCTCGCGACGTTTATACTTCCACTTGCGTACCCCTATCCTGTATTGTGTCGTCGCGAGGTCGATGCGACTGGATGCAAACGAGCCGGGGGGCATAAGCGATGATGAGGGATATCACCGAAGCAGTGAGCGAAATACCTGTCGTTGGATGGTTAACCGTCACTTTCGTCTGCTTCATCATCCTGCTGGGCGCAGCTGAAGGATGGACATACATGACGAATTATCCGTCATGGGTTCTAGACTTCATCGCATTGATTCTCGCGATTGCGGCCGTCTCTACATTCTTTAAAGTCCTCGTATCGATCACGCGTTTTCTGCGGGCAGAAATTAAAGAACGCAACAGAATCCATCTCGATTCGAAAATCGAGCACGAAATCAAAAAGATGACAGATAGACAGATTTTGACGCTGAAAAACATAATTCAGCAGAACAAATTATTCTTTACAGTTGAAGATGAGAATCACGATCTTGAGGCAATTGCAAGCTTGGGAATAATTATTAAATCTAAAGATACTGAAGAAATTAAAATGCAAAAAGATAATGATAAATCTGAAAAAAAACCGAAAAAAGCCAAATATTATCTCAATAAAGAATTTATAAGAGAGGATTTTCTGAGATCAAAAACAGGAAGACCCAATCAAAAACGAGGAAATTAACATAGAAAATTCGCAGAAGACGAAATTATTATCAGA
>LFIK01000508.1_pt1 | contig 29148 bp, 41 predicted proteins | sample 643401 | NCBI WGS metagenome assembly LFIK01 (sample SAMN03777447, study PRJNA286221) | soda lake metagenome | biome: soda lake; feature: Kulunda steppe; material: water; isolation source: sample T5-Br brine of Lake Tanatar-5 | place: Russia: Kulunda steppe | collected 2010-07
GATACTCTGCCAAGGGTTAGGAGGCGCGGCTGGCATGCCTGTCTGTCCAAGATCTCTCTAGTGGTCCTCCATTAGAAGGTCTGTCCAAGATCTCTCTAGTGGTCTGTCTAGTGGTCTCTCTAGTGGTCTGTCCAAGATCTCTCTAGTGGTCCTCCATTAGAAGAAAGTTGCCTCGAGGCCCCCTGATCCTGTACATACAAAGAGCGAGTCGCCGCGGCTTGCCCAAGGGGTCTGGCATCTGGAGCGTGCATGGAAGTGGAGCAGAGCCGAACCCGCTGTAGAAGCAGCTATGCACTGGAGACCTTAGAGAAACTGCTGCTGCAGCTCCACCTAAACACGTCAAAGGATTTATGCCGCTGGTGTGACTCAAAGGACTGATGCTGCTGGTGAAGCTCAAATAATTGATGCTGCCAAGCACAGCCCCATGAGCTTCTCAGATGGAGACACTGGGAGCTGGTGCTCTCCTGTTGGGGACTGCAGCACTACGCATTTCCCCCGTGGACTGAGTACACGCCCGCTGCTGGATTTGCAGGACTCCCGAGCAACTGCCTGGTGCCAGGTGGCGCCACAGCAAAGGGTTGTGGGAGCGGGTGAATTTGCGCATAACAGGGGTGTGCCTGGAGTGCCGGGATGTCACAAATGGTGGGTAAGGGCCGGGGGTGGGTGCAGCGTGTGGGCCTGCCAAGTGGGTGCAGTGTGTGGGCCTGCCAAGCCTCTGGGTTGTAACAAGCGCATTGACCTTTGGGTCTGATTGAGCGCATAGACCTTTAGGTCTAGGGTGTGTATGCCTGGAGTGCCGTGATGTCTTGTGATGGGCGCTGCAGCGCATGTGGTCACACTTGCTTGTTTCTGGGCGCAGTGCGCCCGGTGCATGCAGGGAGTTGATTGGAGTCGTATTTCTATGTGTCAACATGAGCATGTATGTGTGCATGTCTGTGTGCAAAAGCGCACTTGTGTGTATACATGCGTGCCTGCGTGTGAAAGTACGTTTGTGTGCATGCGTGTGCGTCTGCTCTTGCATTCTGGCTGGAATGCTGGGCGCGTGTTGTGATGAATGGTCAGCGCCAAACACAAATTCACAATCTGCCCCAGACGTCACACCCTCTGTTTCCTTGCTATAGGCCGCCTTTGCTCCTTTGCACGTTGCCCCTTGTCTCATGTGTGTAGATTCTTTGAAGTTTGACGTTTTCAAGAGGCTTTGAACAGATGCTTTGAATCTTTTGTACTTCTTGCCTGTTCTGGGCACCTATCATCATTCACCATGGGAAAAGATGCACGAAGCAGCAGAAGCGCCTTCCACACACATTTATCATGGTACTCAACCATGTGCACCAGCCCACATCAGTCGTGCTGTCCTTCATTATGCATGTTGAATTGCAGCATCTTTTGTGCGCACCTGTCGCCATGTTTGTCGTTGCCCACACCAACGCACACCAATCATTCGTGCTGTTTTATGTAGGCTTCTTCCATTGTGTTGCAGGCTCCACTCCTTGTCCTTTATTGGGTAGACTCCATTCGATCCTCTTGGTTGGACAGGCCCAATTCCTTGCACTTCTTTTCTGCACAACCCTCACCACCCACCACTCGAACTCCCTGGCTCTCTCCCGTGGCCTGGACTCTTGATCCCTGGCTCTCTCCTATGGCCTGGACTCTTGATCCCTGGCTCTCTCCTGTGGCCTGAACTCTTGATCTGTACTCCCTGGCTCTCTCCTGTGGCCTCTGAACTCTTGATCTGTTGCCAGGCAACAAGCTGCCCCATCCCCCTGCCCCTTCTCACTAGATGCACAAGCACTGGCGCCCCCCTGTGGCGGTTAGACTTTGTCGATGGACCCGTGCAGTACGCTCACACCTCCCCTCCAGCCTTGTCGACATGCTCATTTCAGGAGGAGCTCATCCCTGTTTCCCACTGCACCTTGTGTGCGCATGCACGTAGGCGCCCTTATTTGGCGGGTGGACTACGCTGCGCTTGGCGCGCCCGCGCTGTCCCTGCTAGCCTGCGGTGCCGCCAACACACCCGGCGCACTGCCTGCTGGCCTTTTTGGGAGCGGCAGCAGTGGCGGCACCGGCGCCAGGGAAGACGCTGTGTTCTATGTGGATGCCCGGCCCATGATGCGCAGGCCGAAGGTGCGTGTGCAGTGCAGCAGGCTTCCCATTGGCGTGCTCCTCATTGGGGCACTGCAGGTGGTATGCCGCCTCCTGTGCACTACCTGGCATTTGTGCTCTGGGTGCTGTGCATCAGGAAGGCTTGCTGGCTGTGGGTGGGTGCAGCCTGTGGCAGGCCAGCATGCTCTACCAGGGATAGAGCTCAAAAGCGTTGCTTGTGGCGGCATGGCGGGGGATGATGTGCAGCCAGGCATGGCCCTGGAACGCTGTCACCGGTGTGTCGATGTGTCAGCGTATAGGTTGTGGCATGTGTCTGCGCTACATTGCAGAATGGCATGTGTCTGCGCTGCATTGCAGAGTGGCATGTGACTGCGCTGCAATGCAGAGTGGCATGTGTCTGTGCTGCATTGCAAAATGGCTTGTGTCTGTGCTGCATTACAGAACATCCAAGGCAACCGAACTTCAACTGGGTGCTTGCTCCCTGCGCATCTGGCTCTGCCAAGTTTGCAGCACTACCTCGTGAGGGTGTTCTGAAGCTGGAGCATTTCTGTCCTGGCCTCTGTCATGAGGCTCTGCCTTCAGCCTGTGCTGCTGTGCATGCAGCTCCTGGCCTGTCATAAAGCTCTGCCTTAAGCCTGTGCTGCTGTGTGCATGCAGGTCCTGGCATGCGGCATGAGGGGCGTCCTCATCACCGCCATGCAAAAAGCAGCAGCGCAGCGCCTGGGACTATCCCTTTTAGGTGTGCTTGGCCTGTGTGTCCCTGTGCAGCTGTAGCAGACCTGCACCTCTTGCTGAAGCGCACAAAGCACCTCCATCACATGCTGGGTTTGCTCCATCACATGCTGGGCATGCTCCGTCACGTGCTGGGTTTGCTCTATCACATGCTGGGTTTGCTAGCAAGCAGATTGCTTTGCATTGAGGGGGTGTTTGCTAATTGGGGATGGCTTGCGCTGTGTGCATGACAATCAAGTGCATGTGTTGCAAGCACGCACAGGTACCATCTTGGGTTGACATTCTGCCTATGATTAACAAGGCTATAATAAAATCATAAGGCTGTAATTCACTAGGCCGTGCATGGCTCAGGGTGTTGGGTCGAAACAGGGATGATAAGTTGCCCAGGGCTGGGGGTACAGCCGAGGAGTGAGCAGCTACCTCCCTGCCTCCCCTCCGCTGCGCTTGTGCACAGGGCGGCGGGAAAATTTAGATCAAGTTATTTGCGGTGGAGTTTTGCACCAATGTGTATGCGCATTTGTGCTTCTGTGGGCATGCTTGTTGGCATGCAATGCTGTGGGTGCATGTTTGATATCCATGCTTCTGTGGGCATGCTTGTGTGCATGCAATGCTGCAGATGCATGTTGGCTACACCCGCCTCTTCAATCCTCATACATCACTTGCACCCGTGCGTGCATGTGCAATGCACTCTTTAGCAGCCACCCCCCTTTTATTGCTCGTGCGTCGCATGCACATGCCAACACGCACTCAATGCAGTGGACACGTCCCAGCAGCATCACACAGGCCCAGAAGTCCTCAACGCGCTACAGCAAACGGAGCAGCAGGCAAGGCTGGGGTTGCGCCCATGGTGCATGGCGTGCACCCATGGTGCATGGTGCATGGTGCATGGTGCATGGTGCATGGTGCATGGTGCATGGTGCATGGCGTGCGCCCATGGTGCATGGCGTGCACCCATAAAGCGTCGCCTCTATGCCTCTTGATACATGTTCTTGAGCATGAGGTTGTGGGCCCTATTCTTGCCATACTCATCCACACATTTAAAAGTCAGGTGTTTCATTTGTCATGTGCTTTCGGTCGTTGACTTTCGTTTGCCAAGCATATGCTCCACACTGTGGCCACACTCATGTGCACAACACGTCCCTGCCAAGTTGCTTTTGGCCTGGGATCTACCTTAAGCTCCTCTGGTGCCACCTTGTCCCTTTTAAGTCAATCCACAAAGTGAGAGCCACAGACCTGTGGACCTGTTGAACTCTTGTGGAGTGCTTGTGGCGCACCCTGGGTTCCTGCAGATCTAAGTCACAAAGCAAGGGCTCCAGATGTATGTGATTTTGCTAAGCTAAAGAGCAAGGGCTACAATTGAGCTAGGCTTCAGAGGAAGGGTTTAAAACCAATGCAATTGAACTAAGCTACAGAGCAAGGGCAATTGATCTATGCAATTGAGCACTCAGGGCATCTCCTAAGGTGCTCAAGTTGTGAGCATTGGTCGCGCAATGTATATCTGCCTTTTGTTACTTGCACACACACACACACTCACGTCAACACACGCATACACACACATACACACACACTTGATGCCTACTCCTTTTCTGTAAGCGCACACGTTCCTTCCTGCGGCATGCAGCTTGCGTCGGCCCTGCGTGAGGCCGCTGCTGGAGAGTGGCAGGTGCAGCACTCAAAGCCATGCCACAAAAGCGAGCCTGCCTTCTCAACGCTGGTTGCCCCGCACCTCAGCGCCCGTCCAGTGCACCCGGTGCCGGTGTTCCTTGGCCCACACAGCCCTCCAAAACAGGTGCAGGGCCTGCAGCACACCCCGTGCTGGATACAGATCAAGAACTGATTCCAGGAAGGAGGTACATGCAAGGCAGAGGAGCTGGGTGCGGCTGGTGCACTAGGCCCACCCGTCTGCCTTATGCTCTTGACCACTTCGTTTTGCCACTGCATCCTCCAATCTAGCCTGACATCCTTCCTCGTACTTCAATTTTTGCAGCATGTTCTGGGTCTCACCATCATCTCCTTGCAAGCATCTCACTCCCAAAGGCAGCAATTCATCATCAGTACGTGACCTTGAAAATGCCTTTGTCACATTGCCACCTCCCCCCAGGGAAATGCTTACATCTTGCCGTCCGAGTTTCACCTTCACCTGAGTGGCAGTGCTCTCACCACCCATGACCCACTTGTCCACGCTTAACTATGTTGTTGTGTCCTTGCCTGCGCCTCAAACACGCAGCCTCAGGCCATTATGCCACCCAGTGCGGAATGTCGTCATGCCTCTTTCACGCTCTCGCAGGTCCCGCGACGCCTGGCCTTGACAAAGCACTCCCTCATCGAGCGGCATGCGCACACGTACTTGGTGGTGAGCCGGCGCCCGCTGACAGCCGTAGCCTCCCTGGCCCGCTTTGTTGAGGTATGTGGACCGGGTGCTCAGGGCTGCTGCCGCCGTTGCCCATGATATAGTGCGTGCCATATTTAGGGGCACTGGGGTTGCAGATGGGCTGCTGCCTTTGGGTCATCCCCACAGGGAATGGGAAAAGGTCACACATTGGGGAGCTCAATGTGACATGAAATTGGACATGTGGCGTCCCTTGCCAGCTTATGCATTTGGGGGCTGATATGGAGGTTGGAGCCTTTTCTTTACATCAGGCTTTGGTCACCGGATTGGCTGTATGGAAGAGTCGGTGTGCCTTCCAGCTATGTTGTGAAACTTTTTCAGAAAAGCCTGCAGAGGTCACAGCTCCATGCTGTCTCATGCAGCATGGTGCACCCGTGGCTGTTTGCTTGTATTGAAGCTGGACCCCAATCAATGTCGGCAGAGCTGTGCAAGGATTTGAAATGAATGCTCTTCTGATTGTACAGGATCCCAAGCTTCTGGGCGTGGAGTGGCTGGACGGCGCCCCTGCCTCCTTATACTCCTCACCCGCAAGAGATGAGATCGTTGCTGCTTTGCTGGATGCAGCGCAGGTAGGGATGTGTTTGCAGGGGATTGTTGCCGCTAGGTGCTGCACAGGTGTTGCTGTACCTTTGATTGGAATCTTGTCTGCCTTGCTAGACTCAGAAGAGCAGGGAATGTGACTTCAAATGGGATTTGGCCGCCCCGATCATAATTGAGGCTGCAGAGGCGAACTTGATGCTAGGGAGCAATGACATGGTTCCAAAACCAGATGTGTACCTTCTGAAGTCACGTATAGGCTCATCCAGCCTGCCCATTTTTCAATTGACTAAGGATTGTGTCGTATCCCTTTGGGGAGGGGGCCGCTCCCTGTCAGGGATCCAGTAATAGCTGACACGTCACCACTGCCTTGCTGGATGTTCTGCCTCAGCTTGACCCTACCCTTGCTTTTGCAACACCGAATGTGCAAGGCACTGCTGTGGCTGTGCAAAGGTACCGCTGTGGCTGTGCTTTGCAACACAGAATGTGCAAGGTACCGCTGTGGCTGTGTTACCGGGGCTGAAGAGCCGCGGGGATGGCGTGGCCATGGGGAGGGGGTCAGAGGTGGAGGTGCACCGCTGGGCGCAAGAGGAGCTGGCAGGGAGGGCAAAGGAGGTGCATCCCACGCTGATGCACTCCAGCCGTATGCTGTTCACGGTGCGTGTGGCGCCCCACGCTGTTTATCCCATGGCTTATTATTGTTTATCCCATTATGGCTTATTATTGTTTATCCCATTATGGCTTATTATTGTTTATCCCATTATGGCTTATTATTGTTTATCCCATGGCACGGTGCGTGTGGCGCCCCGCGCTGTTTATCCCATGGCTCTCACAGTACCCCATGCTGCATATCCCATGGCGCTCACAGTACCCCATGCTGCATGCTCATCAGCTGCATGCTCTCCAAGATGCATATGGCACTCCACCTGCGTGGTCATTGCGTTGATTGTGGCAAAATTAGAGGGTCTAGAGATTCTGGAGCTGCAGAATCTAGGCCACGGTGCATGTGAGAGGGATTACAGAAAATCACAAGGGCGCTGTCTGAGCTGCAACTGCATGCCTAAGCCATATCAAAGGCCACCTTGGTGCTCTGGTGCATGTTTCCTGCTGTGCGTTGGCTTCATGCTGCTTGTAGCTGGCAAGCAGGGCATGTGTTTCTGGTGCTCCAATTCATATGGTGCACTACCGCTCCTTGCACATGCACAGGCCACACAAAGCCCCACTTCTGTTCATGCAGGTCACACAAAGCCATGAGCAATCATCCCAGGCCCCCTCTTTACCCCTGGCCATCTCTGCCCCATCACTGGGTGAGTAACTTGCTCTTAAGCATGTGAGGTAATTTTTCCACCCACATCAGGCTTTTTGTCAAGCATTGCAATCATTTTCAGCTGCGTAGTCCTTTGCAATTGCTTGTACCGTGCCTACGCACTGCAACAGGCGCTGCCCAAGTTTGAGGTGTGAAGGACCGCTTCCTCATTGCTCGTCTTGAGAGGTTTTTGGGTTTTCACCTTGTTGCCTCTGCTTGTTTCTACCAGGTACAGCGCCCCAAGCAGAAGGATACACACAGCAGCATGGGCAGCAGGCAGCTGCGCAAGGCAGCCCAGCCCGGTCCTCACTGGCGGAGTCACTGGCTGGGCCTGCAGCAGGGGCTGCGGCAAAAGCGCAGGGCGAGGGGGACGCTGCTGCTGGTGCGATTCTGTGTGTGTTTGCATGCCTGTGTGTCCCATATGGTTCAAACAGCAATGGATACTACTGCAAGAGCTGCGACAATCGCTGTAGGGGGCAGTAGAGCTGCAAGTGCACTGCCACGTAGTCTCCTTTTGGATTCTTCCCTTGTGCATTCTTTCCCGGTGCACGCCTTTCCATGCCCAAGATCCTATGGCTGTGGCCTTCCAAGGCCGCTCTCGATTGATTGTGGCCATCCAAGGCCACTCTTGATAGATTGTGACCTTCCAAGGCCACTTTTGATTGATTGTGGCCTTCCAAGGCCACTTTTGATTGATTGTAGCCTTCCAAGGCCACTCTTGACTGATTGTGGCCATCCAAGGCCACTCATAATTGCCCAATCAGGGCAAGGAACACGGGCAGGCATGTCTGCAAAACCTGTACACCCTGGCTGTGTTGGCCTTCCTAAGATTTTGCTGTCAAATGCTCACCAGCTGACTGCTGACGGCTTGCCAAAGAGCATGCTTGCCTTCCAAGTGCTGGAAGACTTTTGCCACCGGCCTGGGACATTGCCCATGCCCCCACAGGGCGTGGAGCGCACGACAGCCCAGCTGTGCAGGAGGCTGTCGCCCTTCTGATGGACGCTGTGTACGAGTTCTGTGCATGCGTGAGCCCCTGTGGCGTGCCTCTTTTCACCCGCCTGGATGGACAGGTGGGTGGGGTGAGTGCACGTCAGGCTGTGGCATCCCTGAGGATGGGGTGAGTGCACGTCAGGCTGTGGCATCCCTGAGGATGGGGTGAGTGCACGTCAGGCTGTGGCATCCCTGACGATGGGGTGAGTGCACGTCAGGCTGTGGCATCCCTGTGGGTTGGTAAAATTGCACCTTGCTTGCACTTCCTGATGCAGTGTGAGTGCAGGCAGGAGCACCATTACACCCAGGACTAGATGGCTGGGTTGTGTCTGCGTTCTTCATGCGTGCCGCGTACTCATTTGCTTTGCAGATGGCCTGTATTGTGCACAAACACAAGTCACAGCAGGCAACTCGGAATTTGCGGGCAGTGCATGCACCGTGGAATTTGGCCTGACTACGAGTTGGGTGATCTCATGGCATGAGCCATCAGCGCACATCACTTCCCAGTGCTTGCCAATTCGAAAACAACCACTGTGCAGTCTCCGTGTTCCATGCTTGCGAGGAGCAGAGCGCCTCAGATCAAGCTCATCCCGTGCTTTTTACATGCACAACCCAGGTAGCCTCGTCTCTGGTGGCCCTGCTACCAGTTGAGCTGCAGCAAGGGCTGCCGCCACCCAACTTCCTGCCTGCGGATGAAGTGAAGCAGGTGAGTACAGTAATCAAACACAATGTGTGTTGGTACACCTGCACACACACACACAAGCTGTCTTTCAAGGAAGGCCACTGCAACATACGCACTGGTGTTTTGCGATTGTTTGTGGTGCTGCTGCAAGAGATGCGTGAGCACAGCAGGAGATGTGCCGCTTGCTCGCTGGCCATTCAGCACTGTATCTGTGCAATGTATCCCTGTAAGAGCATATGTGTGGTGATGCTTGGTGATGCGTTGAGGTGCAATGAACCTAGCTCTCCACCGCGCACAGTGCGCGCAGGCAGTGGTCTTGTTTGTTACATGCATCTTGTCTCAGTGCTCAAGACGCTTTTGGTTCAGCAAAGGCTCCTATAGGGCTTGCATAGACGCGTAACATGCAGCAAAGGACCCCATACAGCAAAGACTCCTGTGCGGCAAAGGATCCTATAGAGCTCGCACAGATGCAAAACATGCAGCAAAGGACCCCATACAGCAAAGGCTCCTGTGCAGCAAAGGACTCCATGCAGCAAAGGGTCACTCCAGCTAAGGATCCCTCCAGCAGAGTATCCCTCCAGCAAAGTATCCCTGAAGCAAAGGATCCTGAGGACTGCACATGCTGAAATATGCGGCCCTGCACGGTGTATGCTGCGTGTAGACGGTCATGGTGCTGCAGTGCCTGCAACGCCTCAGCGCCGCCCCGGAGTGCATTGACACCCTGCTGGCCCTGCCAAACCTGGGATCTCGGCTGTGGGCGGTGTACGCCTGTGGGGATGAGGGCATTGCGGCGGAGGTGGCCAAGCTGTTCCTGAGGTGGTGGTCACCACACACATCGCGCAGGGGCACAGGTACGCCTCTGCAGGCAGCAGGCGCTGGCCTTGTCTGTTTCAGCAAGCAAATTGCAGCTTTTTCCTCCAAATGGGTGCAGAGGTAAGGGACATGTCAGTGTGGTTTTAGTGCTTCCCGTGCAATGTGCGAGCACCTGTGATTTTGCTGCAGCTGTGGCTGCAAGTTGTGTGGTCGGGCATCACAGCTGTGCTGGATAACGCCACAGCTTGGGAAGCAAAACGGGGCAATTGTGCGCACACGTTGTGCCCATGCTAACAAGCCGGCAAGAATTGGCATCGCCACCCGCCTGGTGGGGCGAGATAAACCCATACTTGTGCATTGCCGTCACAGGCAGCTGCAGCGCTTGAACAAACGGGTGCCGCCCTCAGAGGCTCTCGCACACAGAGTCTTTGAACATCCATCTATGCACCAGCCAGCACGTGCCCCTGCGCCTCCTAGCCATGCCATGATGCAGCCGCACAAAGGTCTTGTAAACACGTCTGGATTGGGTCATGTCTGCTGCTTGCAGTGCCCTGGAGGGCATGCCCCCCATCCACCAGCATGGCGCAGGCTGCGGGCGCGGAGCCGGGCGCTTGCGTGGAGCCGTCAGTCGAGGAGCTGTCGCTGTCCAAGGCTGCCAAGGCGCTGTGCTTCACCCAAAAGCTGCTGCCTGAAAGGTAGGCCAGCGCCAGGCTGATGCAGCAAGGATGTGCACTCTGCGTCCTCAGTGCCAGGGGCCGCTGCCTGGCGTCTGAGGAATGAGTGCCCGGTGCAGGTTGATGCCGTACTGAGTGGAGGCCTCAGACGGAAGCTGCCGCCGCCCAAGAGCGCACCGAAAATATGCATGGGATGTGCCCGCAACAGAGCATGGACCCGATGGAGCTCACGTGCATACGCGTGTTAGAGCTCATGCATGCTACTTTAGAGCACCCAGCTCAGATCTGCTTGCTGTCAGGAATGGTGGTGATCTGTATGATACCGTACCTGCCTCCCACTATAGGGGGCACCACTGCAGCGCTGCTGCAAGCCGAGTTGCTGCGCATTTCAGCCAAACGCTTGCAAGCAGCTGCAATGATAGTCAGGAGAGGGACATCTGCAGCTTGTGAACCATCCTCAGCTGTTGCGGCCTGCCTAACCCCTTTGCTGCACAGGTGCAAGCTGCTTTTGTCCCCGCTGCAGCGGGCAGCCCCAAACGCGGCGGCGGGCGCTGAGGGCCTGGCAGATGCACACGTGGCGGGGGCGCCCGTGGATGGCACCGCTGCTGGTGGCAGTATGCCACCTGGTGGGGCAGCCACTGGGGCTTCATCAGTACCGTGCTCTCCCTTGCTATCCATGGCCGTGGTGCGTGCTTGTTGACGTGTGAGCCTTGAGGGGTGACGTGCGCCCTCCTCCCCTCCCTCATGCCTGCTAGGAACCTGCCCAGTCATCATTTCACATGTGTCTAATGATTCTTATGCTGTGTTTATTGATGAAGCTGCCCACTAACATTCTCCCACTGAGTGTCAGTGCCCTGTGCTTTCCTCCTGAATCTCTGTCATTATGTCCTGCAGTCCCTTGCAAGCTGATGGATGAACTTAACCCCTGCGTGTGCTTGCAGTGCTTTTCTGACATGCGTGAGCCTTTTCATACATGTTTTTGCTTGCTTCGCACGCTTTGACTGCATGTGAAGGCCACAAAGACCATCAAACTCGCGTCTTTCTGCCCTTGGATTGTCTGACATCACAAGCAACAACTCCCAACACCTGGATCGCACTCTGTGGCTGCGGGTGGAAGCCACGAGCACCATCACACTTGCGCCTCACTGCCCTGCTTTGTTGTCAGCACTTCAAGCACCAAAATCAAAGCCTGCACCGCATGCTGTGGCTGTAGGTGGAGGCCGCCGCTGCCATTGCAGTCGTGCCCTGCAGTGCCACTACCAGCACGCGCTTGCTGCAAGAGCTCCTCACAGAGGCCGCTGCTCTGGGGCGGCCCCTCTTTGCGCTGTTTCACCACCCAGCAGGTACGCACGCGCAACCCCTCTTTGCGCTGTTTCACCACCCAGCAGGTACGCATGCGCATCCCCTCCGCGCTCTGCGGGATAAGGCGGGACTGGCTTCCTTATTGATGTGGAAATCTTTTGAGTGCTTGCAGTTAACAAAAGTGCTCGCATTTCAACTGAAAGGCTCTGTTTTTAACCTTATTAATAGTTGTCGGGTGAAAATTTGTGGTCACTGTGAGGTCATAACGTGATTCCTGGGGCGAACATACGGTTGCGGCCGCTAACACTCTAGTGCCTCCTTCCATTCCTTAGGTGGCCCACGCTGCCCCTGGATCCAGCAGCACAGCTTGCCCATGACAGCTGCTGCAATGGTTGCAGTTCCTCGCATTTTTGGTCAGGGCCTCGGTAAAATATGCCATTCAAAGCAAGCTTGCTGAATGTGCACGTGCTTGAAGTGCTACAAAAAGGCTGCGAACCAGGACGGCGGAGCGCATCTGTTACCTGATAAAGCATGAGAATGAGCGTGCGCATGTGCACACACTCAGATGCCCATAAGCACCGCACTGCACATAGGCAGGCGCAGGTGTGTGTGAAAGTGTGTGATAGTATGTGTCAGTGCGTGTGTATATGTGAGCATGCAAGTCTGCCACCCTGAATGGGTCCAAAGCATCAATATAGCACCATCTGCAAGCGCACTTGCACCACCCGCTTGATTGGTGAACTGGGGTTGAGATTCTACACTGGCATCTTCAAAGCATCGCGTAGTTCTCACTGAAGCTGTCCCTGTTGCTTGCGTGCTTGCACAGGCCGTGTCGCAGAGGGGGCGTCCCTGCTGATGCGCGAGATCGCTGACAGTGGAGCATCTGCTGCGGCGCCCATGCGCCACGCAGCCCTGCGGGAAGGTGCGTGGGGTGGGGTGCTGATTCTCAGGGGCTGGTGGGCTGTGTGGGGTGGTTTTGCTACTGTGTGAGGTCACCTCACTGAGGTGTGATCATGTTGGGTACTGCCATGCTAGGGGCTGCCGCGTGGGGGGCTGTTTTATAAGGGGCTCTTGCCGTATGGAGAGCTTGTTTGTGAGGTGGGATTGTGTTGGGTGCTGCCATGCGAAGTACCATCATGTGAGTTGATGTCCTTTGAGGGCTGCTGCCTTGAGCATTCCAGCAGCTGGGCTCCTGCGAATCGCTCCGGCTTCTGGGCTCTGGCACTGCGAGGGTGGGCTACTCTCAGAGCCCCCCGATGCTACTCTCAAGCCCCGGTGATTTTCAATGGGAAGGATTTAATTTGCTCCATCTGCTGGGGCTTATGTTCCTGGTGCGCTCTGACGGTGCACCTTTGCCTCTGCCCTGCGCCGCCCTTGACACAACATGAGGCATGGCCGGTACTTCTGGTCTGCTTGATTTGTATGTGTAATGGGCCACTGCAATAGTTGCAGTTGTGCCCTCAGACGTACAAGGTCCTGGGCACTTACATTGCTCATGCACATGCATCGCTCAGGCACTAACATCAGTTATGCATATGCATCGCTCATTTTTGCATTGCTCATGCGCATGCATTGCTCATGCACATGGACTGCTCATGCACGCACATCGCTCATGCACATGGTAGTTTTGGCCGCTTCTCTGCTCTTGTGCGTCACCCCGTGTCCTACACATATGCTTGACCCCACTCCTCGGTTCTCAAATCCACACACAGCTAGCATATACCCCACCTGATCTCGGACACCATGCACAGCCAGCCATACCTAAGACCTTTCTGTACCTTAAGCCTCACCGGACCTCCTCCACCGCTTCCACGCCTTAGAGCACAAAGCACCGCCACCCCATGCCCCAAATTACCACGTGCGGCCATCCGTACCTGACCCCCAGCCCAACCCAGCCCGATCAGCACCGTCCCCGCCCACACAACACAACCCCACAGGCGCCTTCCTGTTCCACCTGCTGCGTGCTGTGGACGACGCCGACGCGCGCGCCGTGGCGCTCAATGCGTCCGCCTCGGATGCGCTGCTGCTCGGGGGCGCGGCCGCCGCTGCCCCTGCAGGCGCCCTGGGCTTGACCCAAGCTCTCATCCCCCCAGAGCCTTCAGCTGCTGCTGTGCTGAGCCGTGAGCTGGTGGCATCATGGGCAGACCAGTATGCGCCTGCGCTGGCGCTGCTTAAGCGCGTGTTCCCCCCTGGGCTCGTCCGCTGCCTGAACGCCCCACAGGCACCGCCTGCCAGCGCAGGGCAGGGTAGCAGCGGGGTGGAGGGGGGAGGGGGCGCTGCTGTCAGTGCAGGAGGACGTGCGGGGGCTGCTGGGAATGCGCCCACAGGGGGGTTGCTGTGGCCAGCTGGGCAGCAGATGGGGCCAGCGGCCCATGTACCTGCAGGTGTGTGTGCACGTGTGTGTGTGTTTGTGTGTGTGTGTGCGCGTTTGCATGTGGTTATGCGCATGTTTTTTTTGCGTTTTATTTTGTGCATGTGAATGGCAATCTTGCTCGCAGGTGCCTTTTTGATTAAGGGTTTGAGGTCATGGTGCTGTGCAGATTTCATTTGTGTGGTGGGAAAGGTGGCGTGCCATGTACACAGCAGCCATTTGCTTGTTTCACTTGTCATGCAACGACATCTCAAGCCTCACACACACATATGTCATATCAAGCCTCACACATATACTTGCACACATGTCATCTCAAGCTTCAAGTAACTCATACCACCTCAAGCATGCTGTTCATCTCAAGCCTCAAATGACGCATACCACCTCAAGCATGCTGTTCATTATAAGCCTTTTAATATGATAATGCCAATCAATTTGGGATCAAAGGGAATGCCATAAGCACGCGTTCATGCATGCAATAAATAGAACAGGCTAACCTCCCTAGGCGTATGGCCTGCACTTGCAACCGACGTCATGGAGGGTTAAAATGCTGTGCGGGCGGCAGGCCAAACGCTGATGTCGGCACTCACTCGTGTAAGTTAAGCATTCATGGGCATGCCACCAACCTGTTGCCATCTGCCTCACGCCTAGCTCCCGCGCATGATTGCAGGAGGGTATGCGGGCAGCGGGCCCGGCATGGGCGGCGGTCCTTCCCTGCCACCTTCCCCGCTGGCAGCCTCCCCACTGAGCAGCAGCCAGCAAGGCCCTCAAGCTAAGGCGGGGCATCCGGGAGCTGCCGCCAACGGTGCTGGGGCTGCGTCAGGCCTACAATCGACAGCCACCGCCCCCTCGCAAGCGCAACAGGTGGCCTGGGCCGGCGGGGCCGGCGCTGCACCTGCTGGCGTGGCGGCTGGAATGGCGGCAGTGGTCCCTCCAGGTGCTCCTTCCGTATCCGGCAGCAGCAGCGGCCACGCAGCCCCAAGCGCAGGCTTCCCAAGGGCTGCAGCGGGGGCTGCACAGGGGCCTCCTGCGCCTGCGCCTGCTGGGCAGGCCATCGTGGATGGCTATGTCGTTGGCAGCGCAGGTCATCTTGGTGCGCTTGGCGGCCCTTCCGGTGTGCTGGGGCCTGCGGGGGGCAGTGTGAGGGAGGCTGGGTCCGGGGGTGGTCCGCGTGGCAACTGGGGCGCGCTGTGGCGGGCGCTCGCGATGGACCATTACCACGCGGGGCTGATTTGGAACGAGGCGACACGGGGCGAGCTGCGCGGGGCGCTGGCCAGGGAAGAGGCCGCCCTCAGGTGCGGGGGCTGGCTGTGGTCGAGGGGGTCAGGGAGGTGAGGTGGGGTGGGGTATGTGTCGCATGTACATGTGTGTGTTGATGTGCGTGTGTGTGTAGCCGTGCGTGCTCGTGCGCGTGCCTCGCTGCACGTATGTGCCTGTGTGCACAACCGTGGATGTTCATGTGTGCCTGTGTACGTGAGTGAGTGTGTGTGTGTGTGTGCACGTGTGCGCAACTGTGGATGTTCATGTGTGCCTGTGTACGTGAGTGTTTGTGCATGGGCATGTTAAGTGGGGCAGTTTCAGGCATGGGCAGACCTGTGATCACATTTGTGCTTTTTACCTTTGTTAAGGAGGAAAGATGTGTACATGCGTGTGTGTGTATGGGCATGTTAAGTGGGGCAGTTTCAGGCATGGGCAGACCTGTGATCACATTTGTGCTTTTTACCTTTGTTAAGGAGGGAAGATGTGTACGTGAGTGTGTGTGTGTATATGGGCATGTTAAGTGGGGCAGTTTCAGGCATGGGCAGACCTGTGGTCACATTTGTGCTTTTTACCTTTGTTAAGGAGGGAAGGCGATCCATGTACCCGAGCCTTTTCTATATTATTCAGCGTATCTGGAATGCGCAGTGACCAGCTTGCCCTCAGTATGCATGCGGAGCATGGAGCACTTCCTGGGCTTGGCAGAGCATGGAGCACTTCCTGGGCTTGGCAGAGCATGCAGCACTTCCTGGACTTGGGGTTGGTGTTCAGGCAAGGCTGTGCTTAGCTTGCACACAGCATTAAAATGCGCTCGAAATTTGAACCACACACATGCAACACATATTCGCAAGGCGCGCCGGCAGCAGTTGGCGCACCAGCCTCTGGGGCCCAGGCCTCGTGCCCACCATCTCACTTTCTTTTATGATAGATGACCATGCATGCAACACATGTTTGCAGAGCGCGCCGTCAGCAGCTGGCGCACCAGACCCTGGGGACCAGGCCCTGTGCAGTGCTGTCTGCGTGGAACTTTTCTGAGTTTGAGGTGGCGTACCCGAGCCTGCAGCGGCACCTGTGTGTTGGGGGCGTGTACGTGCGGCTGCTGCTGGAGGGCGCTGATCCAGGTGCGTGCTGGGGCTGAGCGCATGGCGTCTGATGTAATTCAAAGGTTCAGGAGCCTGACCAGTGCAGTGGATGGGTATGTGGCTGGCTCTCCCTGTCACTTCTGTAGGACCACGGGCGGTTGTCTACAAGAAAAAAGGATCCAGAAGTGCTGACCACTCTAAACTTAAGTGTCATGCAGCACTCATCTTTATGGGGGCAACTTGGCAAAGGCTACCTGGCCTTGCCTAGCTCTGCCGGTGTGTCTCTTGACACTGACCGCCCATATGTCTGGTTCCAGGAAATAAGAAATGGACAAAGAGTGGTAGCTTGATCCGAAGCCGCTGGGCTCGATTCTAGGATTGTGGTCCTTGCTGATTGATCTTGGGTGCATGTGATTGGTGATTTGGTTTGTGGCATGACCCATGCCCCTCCTTGCCGCCTCTCTGTTCCCCCACAGCTTTTCCTGCTTAAGCTGCGTCACTTGTCAGTATCAAAATCAGTCTGCAGCGTTCCAGGGCCTTGTCCTTCAGACATCTTACCTGCTGCTGCTGCTGCTGCTGCAGCTGCCGCTGCATCTCCTAGCTGCACCCATATGCCCCTCCGACTCACTCGCTGCCCCGCCTTGCTGCCACTGCTGCCCTGTGCTGCGCGCAGCCGCGGTCTCCAAGCTCCCCCAGCCGCGCGACCTTTTCAGCTCCCTGCATCACCACCTGCTGTCCTGTGATAGTCACCTCCTAGCGTCCAGCACCCCCCACCTGATGGCGCACCCAGCGAGCCGTCAGCCGAGTTCTGCCCCCTCCCTTGGTGTGGGGGCGCCTCCTGCAGCAGCGGCGGCAGCCGCCGCCGCAGCAACCGCAGGGCTGGATGGCGGCCGCGGCCAGGATAGGCTGGTCGTGGAGGAGGTGCAGCTGCTGTGCCTTCGGGCCATGGCAGCGCTGTACCATGCGCATGCAGGTAGGCCTGACGAGAGTTATGCTTGAGGAGTTGGCCCGGGGGGTGCCCTTGAGGTTGCACGAGGAGCAGAGCACCCTTCTGGCATGCCTCGCTTGCAGGCAGGCATTGGCTGCAGGGCTCTGCCTGTGCACTCTATGAGTGGGACGGGAAGTCAATGGGGTTGGCCTTTGTGGCCCTGCACTTAAACAGTAGACTATTACTGCTGCTGCTGCTGCTTCTGCTGCTGCTGCTGCTGCTGCTGCTGCTGCTGCTGATGCTTGCCAGGCGCTGCCGTCCCTTGCAAGAGCCTGGACCATCGTTTGCCCAGCCTTTTAGCCCCCACCAGGCTCACCACATCAGACGTATCCCCCCCTCCCATTTGCTCCTGCTTGCCAGGCGCTTTTGTCCCTTGACCTGAGCCACCCCTTGCCCAGCCTAAGTCCCCACCAGGCACACCACATCTGACGCATGTCTCCCCTCATTTGCTGCTGCTTTCCAGGCGCCATCGGCCCCTGCGAAGGCCTGGACCACCTCATCCGCATCTTGGACCACACCACGCGCCGCCCAGTGCGCCACCAGCTCCTGCTCCTGCTCCTGGCCCTGCTACAACCCAGATCAATGCAGCAGTCACAGCAGGTGCGCACCACGGGGCACATCTTGCAGGTGCTGCAGAATTCCAGTTCCTAACTGACATTAAGCAAAAGGTTGATCTCGAGTTCGAGTTATTAAATTGGTTTGGGGGTGGAAGCTGCTCTATGAATGAGCCTATGGCGAAAATTCATGGCAATTAATGTGCGAAAGAGGACACAGGGGTTCTCAGCCAAAAGGTGAAAGAGAGGGTAGGGGGGCATGCAGCCAAAAGGTTGCTGAGTCTGATGTGCATGTCCTGCAAATCGGACACGGAATAAATGCGCACATGCACATAGGCATGCAGGCGCGCGCCCACATGCTCACAAATTTGCACACAGGTGCAGCGGCGCCAATGGCTTTGCGCTGCACACGCACACGCACACGCACATGCACACACACGGGCACACACCACCCTTATATGCATGTGTGGACACAGGCACAGCAAGTGGCTCACGCTAACGACTAGGTGCTGCACATACACACTCACACACATACATCCAGACACACATACATAGGCAGTTGCTACCTCATACAAGTAAGCACAGAGGCAAACTGTGTGCCTCTGTGCCCCGCACCAATGGTAGCGCGCTGCAGACGCACGCGCACACCTTTACAAGCATAAACTTGATGAGCACAGGTGAAGCGGATGGCCCGCGCCAAAGGGCAAGCGCTGCACATCCACACTAACACATGCAGATTCAAGCGCACACGCAAAGGCATACACACCCACACGCTCGTACGCACGTGTGAACACAGGCGCAGCGGGTGGCCCGTGCCAACGGCTACGCACTGCACGGCGCGGGCGGTACCGAGCTCTTGGTGGACCTGGCGTCCGTCGTGCACGAAGCTAGCGACCCATCCACCGCCGCGCCTGCCTCTGCAGCAGGCAGGCCAGCTGCTGCCTCCAGCTCTCGTGGCCTTGGAGACGGCCAAGCAGTGGCGGCAGGGGCAGGAATGCCTGTGGGTGGCACGTCAGTGCTGGAAGTCTCTGGCATGGATGTGCCAGGAGCTGCACATGATGCAGCTGCGCCTTGTGAGAACAGCAGCGGTGCGCCTGGCGTGCAGCCACAGCTGCTGGCTGCCCAGCCACATGCAGAGGAGGAAGAGGGGGGAGTGCGCGAGTGGTACTGCTACCTGCCGCCAAACCTTGTGGCCGACGCACCCGTGGCTGTGGCTGGTGGGGGTGCCACGAGCGATGCCGGCGCTGGAGCGTCTGGAGGTGCGTGAGCCAGCGCGCACGTGCTTGATGCACAGTGAACAGAGTGACGTTGTGCAAGTGTTGTGTGGTTGGTGATTGCTGTGCGCACATGGCTCGAGTGCGCCTGAAGGTGCGTTCATGTCTTGTCCTGCCTCTCTACAATACTCAAGTGTGCTAGTAATGTGTCACAGCAGTCTTGCAGCTGACAAACTGCAGTGCACAGGTGAAGGTCAGAGAGAGAAAATGTATTTCTCACGCGAGTGGGCGGCTTTTTGTGCGCCCGGGCTTGCTAAGGTTGCCTTGTGCCCCCAGCACCCTCAAACCATGAACAGCATTGAAACGCAGGGTCCTTCCTGACGCGCACGCATCCAAATTGGGCAGCCGGCGCAACTGATCCGCGCACTGCATGCTCTCCTGCATTCCTCACCTCACAGGCCCTGCGCCGCCGCCCTGCCCGACCCCGCCCGTGGGGCTTGCAGCGGTAGGGCCCTTGTCCAAGCCTGACCTCGCGCGTCTCTTCCAAGCGGGGCACGTGCAGCTACACACGTTGTGCTGGGCAGCAGGCCAGGCAGCTTCACCTGCTCCGCTGGCAAGCATAAGGGAGTTGAGGTGGGTGCTGGGTGCAAGCTCGCATGGGGTGGGTGCTGGGTGCTAGCGCGCATGTCCGCATGCAAGAGCTCATGAACATGCACACACATGCACGCCCACAAACACATGTGCAACCATGTTGCATACCCTCACATGCGCATGCACATCCGTACTTTCGCACGCGATTCCTTACGCACACATTTGATACCTCTCAGCAGGCCCTGCAGTGCTCAGCCTGTGGGGTGCTGCCCTTTTTGCATGCACATGTGCGCGAACGCCCACTCACTTGTGTGTGCATGCTCACATACGCACATGCCCACATACACACATGCCCACATACACATGTGACATGTGCCTACGTACACACACATGCCCACATACACACATGCCCACATACACACATGCCCACATACACACATGCCCACATGCCTACATGCCCACATGCCCACATGCCCACATGCCCACATACACACATACACACGTACGCACAAGCCCACATACACACATGCCCACATACACACATGCCCACATACACACATGCCCACATGCCCACATACACACACTCAGGTGGCACCTGTCAGCAGGCCCTGCCGTGCTCAGCCTCCGGGAGACCGCCCTCACCGCCTTACAGCTTCTGCACGCGCTGGCAGCGCTGCTGCCTGCCACAGAGGTGGACGAGTCTGGTGTGCACACAGTGCTGGAGCCGCTGCCCAAGGCGTTGCGCACTTTGGCTGCCCCGCACTGCCTGCCCAAGCTGTGCCAGGTGTGGTGCCGCCCCAGTGTGTGCGCTTTTGTGTGCTTGAGTGTGTGTGTATGTGCTTGTGTGTACGTGTGCGTGCATGCGTGCCTGCACGCATGCGCTCAAGCTCATTGCCTGCAGAGCCTGCTGCTTCTTATTTGTCAAGTATCTTGCTGCATTGACAGTGTCATTGTAGCATGAAGGTACCGACATCTGCCTTCCATACTCCATGAATTGCTCTCCAACATGTTTGTCCATGTTTATATGCACATTTAGACAAAAAAATACTTTAGAGTGTGGCACATTACGCTTGTTTGGGAAAGAATTGCCAGCAAGGGGAGTGCTAGCAAGCAAAATGCCATTTGCTCAGTATTGGGAAGGCATTACTGAACTGCAAGCAGTGTGCATATCACTCACGAAGGGGCATACATCCCAATGGCTGTAAATCTTGCTGGCATATCCCATGTGTAGTGTGTGCTTGTGTGCTGCGGCTGCGGCCTGTGCACCTGCAATCATTGCGCCCTCCTTGATTGTATTCTGCTTAAGAGCTCCTTCACCCGATCTGGCTGCAGTTACTCCTGACTTATGACCCGGACATAGTTCCATCCGCGGCCTCGTTGCTGGAGGTGGTGCTCAGGCACAATGAGGAGCGGCTGTGCAGGCTGTACAGCACAGGTGATTCTGTGGAGCATGGACGAATTCAAATTGTTATGGGCTTGTCTTTGAGATCAAAACCCTTACAGCCTGCAGTTTTGGCAGACAGCTTGTTGTCGTAGGCACATGCTGGTGCCCATGTGCTGGCCCATGTTCACAACCATGCTCATGTTTATATATGCTCATGAGAGGCTTTGATCCTCTGCACACTGCGCCTGCTAGTACTCAACGCTGCTGCGCTGCTGGACCTGCTGTATCTCTGCACGCCCTAAGCCTGCTTTCAGCCCAGCGAGCTGCGCCCTGGTCCTGCTTTCTGCCCAGCAGGCTGCTTTCTGCCCAGCAAGCCTGCATGCTCACCCGCAAGCTTGTTTCTGTCCAGCAAGCCTGCTTCCAGCTCAGAAATAGCTGGGCCCTGGTCCTAACCCCCTGCCTGCAGGCGCCTTCTACTTTGCGCTGTCATACCCCGGATCCAACCTGGTGGAGATAGCGCGCCTGCTGCAGCTGACCCACCTCAAGCAAGCACCAAGGTGAGCAAGGGTATGGGCGCTCTGGATCACTTGGGTGTCAAAGGGCATGGTCGCAGGCCTTTTCCTGGGAAAAATGAGAACTGGCCTTGCCGTTGCTGCACACAGGATTGACATGCGCACAGCATGCGCGGGAATACCTAGCCCATTTAGTGCAGACACAGTACCCCTGACGTGGCATCAGTGCAGCACGCGTGCTTGCTCCATGTTTTGTGCCAACTGCACATCTGTAGGCACTGCTCATGTGCATGCAACAGCAGTGAATTTCACCACTGCCTGCAGGATCAACATGGGCGCAGCATACAGCACATCCACCCTCGCACAGCGCTCCTACTTGGGGCACATTTTGCCAGAGTCTCTGATCTACTGCCTGGACACATACGGACCTGAGGTGCGTCTCTGATCTACTGCCTGGACACATACGGACCTGAGGTGCGTCTCTGATCTACTGCCTGGACACATACGGACCTGAGGTGCGGACTGTGCGTGCACGTCTGACGGGGCGTGACAGTATGTAAAACCTACACCCCAAGTGTGTGTCGGCGTCTCTTGAAGGTCACAAGCCCATCTACTCCCACCAGCCTCTGACGTGTGTTGCCTTGAGGCACTGGTGTGGAGCAAAAGAGTGACACTGGTGTGAAGCAAAAGAGTGTGTTGCCTTGAGACACTGGTGTGGAGCAAAAGCTTACCCTTAGGTGCTTTCTTTTGGTCAGATGTGTGTATGCCAATGATTTGACACAAGCTTGAAAGCCATATCAAGGACGCCTGCTTCATTCTCTGTCAGGCTTGGTTGTCTGGCAACACCTATAGGGACACGCACCCCGATTGTTGCGTGTGCAGGCGTTTGCTTCAGTGCTGCGTGGCAACAATGACACGCCCGAGCTGCTGTGGACGCATGCCATGCGCTACGGCCGACTGCTGCCACAGCTGTCTCAGCACCTGGGGGGTATTAGAAGGTGCGCGATGCCTTTTTTGTTTGCAGATGGTTGTTGTTCAATGCACACGCTGCTCAAATGCTAACCATGCACCCTCTTGATCAAGGCTCCCCCTGCGGCTTTTGTTACGACAAACAACACTCTGCTCGTGTGCTTGTAATTTGGTGCGCTGTGCATAATGCCAGAGAATGCACCAGGCCTACTGCCAGAGTGCACCAGGCTTACTAACAGAGAGTGCGCTGCCAATAATGAGCGTACATCTGCTCTTGCTGGCAAAAGCTGTGATTGCTTCTCTTTGGAGGCTATGTGGGCTTTGACCCAACCAAAGCTCAACATTATCCTGAGTGCAAAAGCGTCAACACTTGCCCTTGCTGCTATCGCACCCTTTTAAGGGATGGCCCGCACATTAAGCATGTGCCTGCTCACCCGCAGGCGGCTAGCCCACAATTGGGGCGGCACGCTATTTGACTACACGCCAGTGCCCCCGCTGGTCTACACGGAGCTACAGGTGAGTTCGGACCTCGAGCACAGAAAATTGCATGGAACTGAAGGTACGTTCTGACCTCAAACAAGCACAGAATTGGCTCTTCACAAGGAAGACTTTTGACACTGAGATGCATGTGAGGAAGGCCTCATGTGCGTCTATGGCGGCCTCTCATCACAAGGTGCCAACCCCCTAACTATTGTGTATCATTCTGAGGCCCTTATTGTACCTTATTTTTTCAGGCTGTGCTTCAGATTGGAGTACAATAAACAGACGCATGCAAACATAATGCATGATTTCATCTTCTGTGTTGCCTCCTTCTTGCATTGTAAAGGCCTCTGTGATCATTTTGCAACAAGGGCTGTTGCATTCCGGCCAACTCATTGGCTTATGAATGAACCAGAGTAAAGAAGATCCCACTCATGCTGCCTAAGCATGTAACATGGAATATGCTTGGTACAAAACATGGGTGAGAACACTGATGGCAAGCTGAACATCTTTCATTATGCCGCTTCCAAGGCTAAGGCATCTATAGAGCGTGTGTGCTACGCTGCCTGCAGGAGGATCTGTGGTGCCACCGCTACTACTTGCGCAACTTGCGCAACGAGCGGCGCTTCTCCAAACACACGGCTTTTGTTTACTGCGCTGCCTGCAGGAGGAGCTGTGGTGCCACCGCTACTACCTGCGCAACCTGTGCAATGAGCAGCGCTTCGCGGGCTGGCACATACGGGACCACGTGCAACTGCTTCAGGTGCGAGAGGTCGATCAAGCTGGTCCAAATCTGTACACAGTCCTTGGTCACAGCTTTGGAGGCTCATAAGCGCCTGCGGCCATGTCAGTGGCTTGGCATTGCATTCTGGGATGGCTTGCTTGTGGCTTGGCATTGCCTTCTTGGAAGGCTTACTTGTGGCTTGGCAATGCATTTTTGGTAGGCTTCTTTGCAGGCTTGCAAAGCATGTCTTTGTAGGCATCCGCCCAGCCCTAATGTCTCAAGTGAGACTCCCACTCGTTCTGCCTCTCTTTCCCTCGGCAAAGCCTGGGAGCTCCAGCTGCGCGCACGGCTGCAGCTTGTGTGCACATATCATGCTGCTCCCTCTGTAACCTCTCAGCCCCAATGAGGACTCCTCCAGGACATCCTGACCTGTGTTCTGCTTGCTGCTGCGCTTGCCCTGCATGCAGTCGCTTCTGTCCGAGTGGCGTGCAGAGCTTGCGCGGCAGCCGCTGGCGCTCAGTGAGGCAGATGCATGTGCAGTGCTGGGCCTCAAGCCTGGCCCTGACGGCAGGGTGGCTGAAGACGAGCTGCGTAGGGCCTACAGGTATGGGGCAAAGGCAAGGGAGCTGCACACTGGTGTGCTGTGTGTGTGCGCAGTGTGTTCTGTGAGAGCTGAGGCAACAGAGGGTGGGCGAAGACGAGCTGCGCAGGGACTGCAGGTGTAGGTGCGGGCAAGGGAGCTGCGCAAGCAATTGCGCGTGCTCTGCACAAAAATTTCATTGCTACTCGTGACTTTTGTATGACTCATGTGCCATAAGTCATGATGGCAGGGGGCTTTGCGCTGAGGGGCCCGCGCCTTGAACTTCCTATGAAAGATCATTTGCTCTGGGTTGTGCACATGCTGTTGCCGTATGCATGTCATCAATAAACATGCTTGATTGTGGAAGGCAGTGGCGACCTGATCCTGGGCTGAGTGGCATGGCTGCAGGCTCGGGTTGAGGGTTGCATCAGTACCAAGCGCCTTGTTATGCTCGACCCCAACTGGCTGGATGTGTGTCCAGACCTTGCAGTATCCAGACCAGGAAGCGACTGACTGGATCAAAACAAGCACTTTGTTGTGCTCAGCCCCAACTGGCTGGACGTGTGTCCATTCCAGGCAGCAAGTGCCTGGACCAAATCACGTGCCTTATGAAAATGTAAGCGCTTAGGTCAATGCAAGCACCTTAGCCAATGCAAGCACCTAGGCCAAGGCGAGTGCCTTGGCCAATGCTAGTGCCTTGGCGAAATTGCGAGTCGGTGCCAATAATGCAACACGATTTAACCTTGTGTGCCCAGACAAGGCAGTGTGAGTCTTCTGGCCACAGAAGAAAGCACTTTGTCTTTTGCCTGTTTGCTGCACCTCCCCCTGATGCTGAGCCCCGTCGACTGTAGCCAGTGCACACGCTGCTCTTCATTTAAATAGGGCCATGGCGCGTGCAAACCACCCGGACAAGAATCCGCTGCCCCAGGCCAAGGCTGCCTTCTTGGCCGGACAGGCGGCCTACGAGCGGCTGCTGACAGGGGCAGCGGGCGGGCAGGGACCGCAGGTGGGGTGAGCATAAGGCTGGCGTGGTTGCATGGCTAGATACATGCTAACTCAACAGCGTATATATGGCTGGTGGAAGGGGAAGCGGGCGGGCAGGGACCACAGCTGGGGTTACCGGAAGGCCGTGCCATGATTTCATGGCACCCTGGCTGCTGGTGCAGCATATGAGTAGCTGCTAACAGAGGCCGAAGATGGGCAGAGTCTTGGGGTAGGAGTAAGGTACAAAACAGGGGCCACTGTTGGTGTCAGGGCAGAGGATGGGTGTGTTGTCCAAAGGTAGGGGGTATGCATTTAGTTTGTGGCTCATCTGCACTCAATATCAAACTTTTGTAGTGATGTGCTTGGCAAGACGCGTGAGCACCGGCGCTCTCGCACGCGTCCACGTGCACATGTGCACCATTCAATCATTGTCACGTGCTGGCATGATTGCACCAACTTGCGCAGCAGAACGGCACCGCATCCACATGCACATGTGCTCCATTTGATAAATGTTGCGTATCGGCATGATTGCCTAAGCCCGCGCAGCAGGACAGCACAGCAATGTGTGGTCATTGCTCTGGAGGCGTCTTGAACACCTATTTTGTGTGAACACTCCCACCCTCTCATGCACTTACCCGAGACACTTGGCCCTGATTATGTTACCATCCAACTTCAACTTAAGCCTCATGCACTCGCCCAAGACACTTTTATGCACTTGCCTAAGACTCAGTTCAAATTGGATAAACTCTAAAAACTCTTGCACCAGCCCAAGACCCTTGTGTTTTACCCAAACATACTCCATGCAGGTTTGGCGCCTGCTGCTGCTGCTTCGAGCCCAGGTGCTGCTGTTCCGCCGCTACCCAGAAGTCTTGGCCCCATACAAGTGAGTTCTAAGATTGTGGTTTCAGTGCAAGCAAGTTGTGCAGGCAACTAATTAGAGAAGTTACAGGGCTCTGCATTATTGGCACGAGCTCCTGGCTGTTGGATGCTTGCTTCAGAGAGCAGGTGCATGTAGAAGCGGAAGAAGTGCTAAAAATTCTGCATGAGAAGGTCACTCCATGCAATATAAAAGAGGCTGCTTCTCTCTATATCTGGTGCGCACGGCCTGAGCTTTCCGTTGAATACACTGCCGCTAAAGGTAGACCACTGATTGCCAAGACCCATGATTGATTTGCGGCTAAACCTTGATGGACATGAGTTCAGTTGGCTGGTGCTTGAAACACAGCTTGGAATTCAGTATAATCTGGGTTCTGTATGGGATCTCAGTATGCCTCCAGTAGCCCCTGTTGAAATTGCAGCCACCAGCCGGATCCCCAATCATGCGCCCTTTGACACCTGTTATTTCTGCTGATGGTGTTTCAGCCGGAAAATGCACACAGCCGGAAAATGCACACAGCTTGAGCCCTGCATCTCTTCTGCCTTGCAGGTACCCTGGCTTCACGCTGCTGATGGAGGTGCTCAAACAGCAGCCCTCATACCACAATTGGTCAACTGCTGACCAGGTGCAGCTCACACAGGTGCGCGGCTGGGTGAACCAAACGTGACAGACAGTCCAACATCTTGCCCCTTATCATGTTCTTGTGCAAGGCCTTTTGCTGTGCAAGCCATACATAAACACATGCGCGTACTTGCACACGCATATGCACACGCATGCACACACACGCACACAGGAATGCACACAGGAATGCAAGCAGGCATGCATGCGTGCACATATGAGTCAGCTTGGTTGGTATACTCACACGCATATGCATATGCACACACATGCACAAAATTGCACACGCACACACACACGTGCCCACACGTGCTCACACCCACACCCACACACACACCGACACCCACACACACGCACACACACGCACACACGTACGTGTACGCACGCAGGCCGGCACCGAGCTGGCCTGGCTGGTGTGCCGGTCCAGCGTGCTCAATGCAGAAGAGCTTGCACGCAGTGGGGGCCTGGCTGTCCTGGGCGGCCTAGTGCAGCGCTGGCTGGCCAGCCCTCCTGCGCGTGCGCTGCTGACGGCAGGTGCGTGCTGGTTGATGTTACTTTCCCTGCAGGGTAGACATCGCTGCATGCAAAGAGTGGTCTCTAGGTCCTCACTGGAATCACGTGCGCACGTAGTGTTATGCGCTAGGTGATTCCCCCTCGTGCACGTTCTCATTAGATATGCTGGCACGCTGCTCGTGCCGCCCTCCAGGGGTGGTGGGGGCCCTGCCGGTGCTGCCACTGGTGCTACTGCAGCCCTTAGCATCCCACCACCCTCCACTCGCTACTGCCTTGCCCTCTTACCTGCCAGGCCACCACCAGGCCAGCGGTAAGCCTGCTGACAACGTGGACGTGCAGCTCATGCCCTTTGGCGGCGCCCAGGCGCGCACGGCTCCCAGCCTGGCGCTCACAGCAGGCAGCACAATGGGCAACAGCATGCACAATGGCGGTGCAGGAGGAGGTGGCAGTGCAGCAGGATCAGCAGCAGCAGCGCCACCCTCAGCAGCAGCAGCAGAGGGCGTAGATGCAGCTGCAGATGCGGTGGTGGCTACGCACGCACTGCGGGGCTGCGCGGGCCTGGGGGCAGTGCCCTCTGGGGCGGCGCAGCTGCTGGCTTGGCCGGGGCTGCTGCTGGACGCGCTGCAGGTGGCGACCATGCCGCAGGTCGGTAGCCGCTGTGTGCTTTGTGTGTGTGCCTGTTTGCGCGTGCAGAACATGACTCCTCTCCCTAGCTAGCCGCTTCTGCCCTTCAGCGTCTTCTACCTACTGTTGCCAGCTATCCTCCTGGCCCTGTTGCCAGCTATCTTGTGTGCGCATGTGTTTTTACGTCCCCATGGGTCTTTCAGCCCCTTCTTCCAAATTCCTAGAATAACTCCAATGGAATAACTCTCTCGTCAGCAGCTGGCTGCCAGCAGGATTTTTCATTTCCCCTCCTCCACCCTTTTATCCCCCTTGTGCGCTCAAACTGTGGGATGCATGTCACGCACTGCCCTGGTGCAGGCGCACGGCGCGGCGGAGGCGGCCATTTTGATGGTGGCCAACCTAGCGGCCTACCCTGGGGCGCAGCAGCGCCTGATGGAGCTGGGGGCTCTCGTGCACCTGGTGCCGCTGCTGTTCAGGTGAACTCCTTGAGGTCGCTTGTCAGTGCTTGTGCACCTGGTGTTGCTGCTGTTCAGGTGAACTCCTTGAGGTGGCTCGTCAGTGCTTGTGCATCTGGTGTTGCTGCTGTGTAGGTGTAATATTGGCAGCTGATGGTAGGCACTCGTGTGCTGCTGCTCATCCACCCCAAGTTTGTAGCAAGGCTTGCTGCTGCTGCTGCTGCTGCTGCTGCTGCTGCTGCTGCTGCTGAACTTGTTTGTGCTTGCTACGAATATAAATCTGCAGTAGCTGCAGCTGGCCGGGCATGCCCGTGCACAGTACCAAAAGACATGGTGGGCTCCTCTTCTGTGCTCCTTACAGCAGAGAGATGAGCATTGTGTTTGGGTCTGGGTTCGTAAGGGCTACGCACCATGCCTTGTCTATGAAGTGCTAGGATATTAAGCTCGTGCAAGATTGGGTTGGGAAGGCATGCCGGCCTTCAGTTGTGTGGTCCATCCCTGGACATTTGAAGTGTTTATGTGCGAGGTGTGTGTGTGTGTGAGGTGTGTGTGTGTTAGATGTGGATGTGTCTGAGATGTGTGAGGGGGGGAAGGATATGTGGACGGGTGGGTGTGGGTATGGATGTGGTGGGGTCTGGAGGGGAGGGGGCATGGGCTTCACGCATCTTTCGGCCCTGCCATGAGATACGAGGCAATCCATCAAGTGCTGGCCTACGCTTCCCAGGGCCTGCTGAAGCAACACAGGCCCCCTGCCATGCCAATCCTTGATGACTCTCTCCATGCACAGCAAAGAGCCTAAACACTCATCTCTCTCTCTCTCTCTCTCTCTCTCTCTCTCTCTCTCTCTC
>LFIK01000512.1_pt1 | contig 29133 bp, 30 predicted proteins | sample 643401 | NCBI WGS metagenome assembly LFIK01 (sample SAMN03777447, study PRJNA286221) | soda lake metagenome | biome: soda lake; feature: Kulunda steppe; material: water; isolation source: sample T5-Br brine of Lake Tanatar-5 | place: Russia: Kulunda steppe | collected 2010-07
GGCGGTCTGGCCGCACCGGTGTGGTCCGAGTACATGGCGGTCGCGGTCGAGGGGCTCGAGGTCGAGGGGTTCAACGCCCCCTCCGGTGACCTCGAGATCCTCGGTGAGGACGAGGCGAGCTGCCCCGACGGCTACGAGTTCGCCACCCCACCGTCGTCGGCGGACGAGGACGGCTTCTTCCCGGACGTGCTGATCGACATCCTCGACGAGGACGGTCAGCCCTGTGTCGAGATCAAGCCCGAGCTCGAACCCTGCCCGCCCGGCTTCGAGTTCGCCGAGCGCCCGACCGGTCCGGACGAGTTCGACCGGACGCCCGAGGTCATCGACGACCTGCGCGACTTCCAGGGTCGCCCGTGTGTGGAGATCCTCGGGGAGCCGGAACCCGAACCGGAACCCGAGCCCGAGCCGGAACCTGAACCGGCACCCGAGCCCGAGCCGGAACCCGAACCGGCACCCGAGCCCGAGCCGCAACCCGAACCGGCACCCGAGCCCGAGCCGCAACCCGAACCGGCACCCGAACCGCAACCCGGGGACGGCGACGACGAGGACTGAGACCGGCAGCGTCAGGCGATGATGCCGGTGGAGCGCAGCGCCCAGCGGGCGTCCTCGTCGACGCCGAGCTCGTCGAGGATCTGTTCGGTGTGCTCCCCCGGGCGCGGCGGCGGGCGGTCGATCGCCCCGGGGGTGCGCGACAGGCGTGGTGCGGGACTCGGCTGGACACTGCCGAACGCCTCGGTGTAGGTCCCCCGGGCCACGTGGTGCGGGTGCCGCGGTGCCTCCTCGAGATCGAGCACGGGCGCGACACAGGCGTCCGTCCCGTCGAAGACCTCCGCCCATTCGTCCCGGGTGCGGGTCGCGATGATGGCGGCGAACCGTTCCCGCTGCGCCGGCCACTGCGCCCGGTCGTGCTGCGGAACCTCCTCCGGGTCGACCCCGATCCCGGCGCAGAACGCCGCGAAGAACGCGGGCTCGAGTGCGCCGACCGCGAGGTAGCGACCATCGGCACAGGTGTAGGTGTCGTAGTAGGGCGCCCCACCATCGAGCAGATTGGCCTCCCGCTCGTTCGACCAGCCGCCGATCGCGAGCAGCCCGTGCAGGAAGGCCGTCAACGAGGCGGTGCCGTCGATCATGGCGGCGTCGACCACCTGTCCCGCCCCGGACCGCTCGCGTTCGAACAGCGCGGCGAGCACCCCGAGCGCGAGGAAGGTGCCGCCCCCACCGAAATCGGCGAGGTAGTTGACCGGTGGCGGCGGTGGCGTGTCGGCCCGCCCGACCGTGTGCAGCGCACCGGTCAACGCGGCGTAGTCGAGGTCGTGCCCCGCCCGCGGGGCGAGCGGTCCGTCCTGACCCCACCCGGTCATGCGGGCGTAGACGAGTCGTGGGTGGCGTTCGCACAGGACCTCGGGGCCGAGCCCGAGCCGCTCGGCGACACCGGGCCGGAACCCCTCGACGACCACGTCGGCGGTCGCGATCAGCGCCGTGGCCAGTTCGATCCCGGCGACGGCCTTGAGGTCGATGGCGATCGAGCGCCGGTTGCGCGACAGCCCGACCATGCTGGCCTCCGCGCCGAGCGCGCCCCGGGCCGCAGCCGCCCGATCCACGCGGATCACCTCGGCACCGAGATCGGCCAGCAGCATCACGCCGTAGGGCGCGGGGCCGATGGCGGCGAGTTCGACGATGCGCACGCCCTCGAGTGGCCCGCTCACGAGCCGGCCCCGGCACGGTCCCGCAGGTCGACGACCGACCCGGTGCGCACGCCCGGATCGTCGAGGACGTCCCAGATCCCACGGGCGGCGTCGTGTGGTTCGGTGAGCTGGCCCTCGTCGTGCAGTCGCCGGAAGCGCTCGACCTCGGGGAAGGCCTGCTGGTCGGTGTCGCGGATGGTGGCCTGCATGTCGGTGGCGACGATCCCCGGGGCGATCGCGAGGACCTTGGCGGGGCGGTGACCGCGCTCCTCGGCACGCTGCCGCTGTTCGGCCCCGACGATGCGGACCCACTGGTCGAGCGCGGCCTTGCCGGCGCCGTAGGCCGACCAGCCGGGGTAGACGGAACGGGCCGCACCCGAGGTGATCATGACCAGTTCGAGCCGGGTCCCGGCAGCGGCGCTCGACAGGACGTGATCACCGATGATCTGTCCGGCGACCGACCCGAGCAGCGCGCTCGTCTCGTAGGCGGCCGTGTCGACCTCGCCGGCGAACCCGATCGGATGCAGCGTGCCGGCGCTGTGGACCACCGTGATGCGGTCCCAGGGCTCCGCGGCGAACAACGCGTCGAACGCGGACCGCAGCGCCGGCCAGTTCGCCGGGACCGCGAGGTCGAGACCCAGATGGGCATCGGCCTCCGGGGGTGGACCCGACCGCGACACGTCGACGCGATGACTGCCCGCCGGGGCCGTGGCGATGAGGCCACGGCCGAGCCCGGCCGAGCCTCCGGTGACGATCAACAGGGTGCGCATGCGCGGCAGACTAGTGCCGGTGGCCGCTACGACCCGCCGGCCAGCAGCTGGTCCACGAACGGCACGACGTGCCGCTCGAAGCGCACCGGGTCCTGGTCGGGGAAACCGTGACCGAGCCCGTCGAGTTCCACGAGCCGGGCGTCGGGGAGTCCGGCGGCGAGCTGGCGGGCCAGGTCGATGGGGATCACCGCGTCCCGGGCCCCGGCGACCACCAGTGCCGGCTGCCGGATCGCCGCCAGGCGGTCACGGGCGTCGTGACCGGCGCATGCGGCCGTCAGCGCAACATGCCGGTCGACGAGCTCGATCGGTGGATGGGGCGGAGGGTCCCGGCGGACATCGGCCACCCGGCGTGAGCCCTCCGGCTCCGGGAACGAATCGCCCACGGCGGCGGCCACGAAGTCGTCGAACCGGTGGGCCACGACCAGGGCCTGCCACCGCGCGAGCACCGCGGCGACACGGGCGTCCGACACGGCCGCCGTCGCCGTCAGCACCAGCCCGCGGACGAGCTCCGGATGGTCGGCGGCCAGGTGCTGCGCCACCATCCCGCCCATCGAGTGACACACGAGGATCGCCGGCCGGTCGAGCAGCTGGCGGAGGGTGGCCGCGATGTCGGCGGCCAGCTGCCGGGTGGTCACCGGGGCCACCACCGGATCACGGTGCGAGACGACCAGGCCCCGGACGCGCTCGATCGGCAGCGGCAGGGCGGTGAACAGCTCGCGGGTCCGGGGCAGGCTCACCGGCCCGAGGCCGTCGGTCAACCCGGGGATCATCACCACCGGCGGGCCGGTGGGGTCGCCGACCTCGAGGTAGGGGACGACGAGCCCCCCGACCCCGATCTCGCGCAGCAGCGGTACGTCCACGTCAGATCCTCCGGCGGCCTCACGCTACCGTCGTCGCTCATGACCACCGACCCGACCCACGCCTCGCGGCACCGCTCCGTCGCCGTCGCGATCGTCCTGGCCGTTGGCACCGTGGTCGCCGCCGTGGCCGTCGTGACGGTGATGCTCGTGGGGTCGCATGGGCTCCGGACGGCACCGGCGGACGTCGAGGCGTCGTCGGCGGGATCCGGGTCGGCGACCACACGGGCGGCCCCGCTGACCGACGGTTACCGCGTGTGGGCACGCAACGACGACGGTGGGCCGGTCCGCTGGGACCCCTGCCGCCCGATCGACCTCGTCGTCGACGACCGCGGTGCACCCGACGGCTTCGACGCGGACCTGGCGGTGGCGATCGAGACGCTCCGCGCGGCGAGCGGTCTGCAGCTGCGGGTCATCGGTCCGACCGACGAGCGCCCATCGGGTGACCGCGCGGCCCACCAGCCGGGACGCTACGGCGATCGGTGGGCCCCGGTGCTGATCGCCTGGGCCGAGCCGCACGAGGCCGGACTGCCCCTCGACGACTTCGACCGCGGCGTGGCGATGCCCGTGGCGGTCGGCGCGGAGGGCGACCGCAGCTACGTGACGGGCCAGGTCGTGTTCAACCGCGACCGAACGGACCTCGCGCCGGGTGTCGGCGACCGCGCCACCGCGTGGGGGGCCACGATCCTGCACGAACTCGTCCACCTCGTCGGGCTCGGGCACACCGACGACCCGGACGAACTGATGTACACCTACCCCGGTGCGGGACCCGTGGAACTCGGCCCGGGCGATCGGGCCGGGCTCCAGGAGGTCGGGGCCGACACCGGGTGTCGGCCACCGCCCCGACCCGGGCCGGTGGCGACCACCGGCCGATCATGACCGGGTCAAGCGGCCACGTCGTTGATCGCCCGCGCCAGCGCGATGTCCTTCTCCGTGATGCCGCCGGCGTCGTGGCTGGTCAGCGTCACCTCGACGGTGGCGTAGACGTTGAACAACTCCGGGTGGTGATCGGCCGCGTCGGCGAGATCCGCGATGCGGTTGATGAACGCGATCGCGGCCCGGAAGTCGTCACAGCTGAAGGACCGGTGGATGGTGGCGTCGCGACGCTCCCACCCCTCGAGGTCCTCGAGCGCGGTGCGGATGGTGTGGTCATCGAGTGTGTTCATGCCCGCAGTGGTACCAGTTCGACCTGGCGTGCACCACCGACCCGCGCGGACCGATCGACCGGGGTACGGACCGACCCGCCGCGCAGGCGGTGGCGAACCTTCCGCGCAACCACTCGGGCCGGCTGGCCGGCACACACGCCCGGTCGCCGCCCTCCTCCCGAACCCGTGCAGTTGTGGAGTCTCCCTTGCCAGAGCTGCCCATGTTCCCCCTCGGCACCGTGCTCTTCCCGCACATGGTGTTGCCCCTGCACGTCTTCGAACCCCGCTACCGCGTGCTGATGCACGACATCCTGGCCGGCAACGGCGAGTTCGGTGTCGCGCTGATCGAACGTGGCCACGAGGTCGGTGGCGGCGATGCGCGCAGCAGCGTGGGCACGGTCGCCAAGCTCGTGCAGTCCGAGGAACTCGACGACGGCCGGTGGCTGGCGCTGGGTGTCGGAACCCGCCGGTTCACCGTCGACGCCTGGCTCGAGGACGCCCCCTACCCGCGGGCAGCCGTCACCTTCCTCGAGGACACCCACGTCGAGGCGGATCTGGGTGGCTGGCTCGAGCAGGTCGTGCCGCGCATCCGTCGGGTCCTGGCGATGCAGTCCGAGCTGGGTGACCCCGGGATGGAATCGACGTTCGATCTCGCCGACGAGCCGGAAGTGGCCTGCTGGCAGTGCGCCGTGCTGGCTCCGCTCAACCCGTTCGACGCCCAACGGGTGCTGGCCACCGACCGCTGCGACCGCCGGATGGAACTACTCGACGAACTGCTGATCGGCCTCGAGGAGTCGATGGTCTTCCGGCTGCACGACGATCAGGCCTGAGCGATGGATCAGCCGGTCGGGCGACCGACCTCCATGGCACGCGGCCCGGTGCACATCCGGCCCGCCGTCGAGGCCGATCTCGAGCTGATCGGGCGGCTGACCCTGGCCAGCTACGACGCCTACGGACGAATCGAGGGCGACTACCGCGCACAGCTGGCCGACCCGGGACGCCGGATCGCCGGCTCGAGCGGCCTGTTCGTCGCGGAGCTCGGCGGCCGGGTCGTCGGCACGGTCACCTACGTGCGCCCCGGTGACCGCGAATGGGAGGGTCGGCCGCAGCCCGATGGCGACGCCGGCTTCCGGGTGCTGGCCGTGGCCCCCGACGTCGAGGGCCGCGGCGTCGGACGGGCGCTGGTGAACGCCTGCATCGAGGCCGCCCGCGCCGCCGGCGCGCGCCGCATGCTGATCACGTCCATGTCCTGGATGGATCGGGCCCACGCGCTGTACCGCGGGCTCGGCTTCGTGCGACGCCCCGATCTCGATGTGCGCTTTCCCGGCGGTGACGGCTGGATCTTCGCGCTGGACCTCACCGCCGACGCGGACGCCCACTTCGCCGCACCGGGGCCGATTCCCCCGCGACCCCCGTGGTTCGAGGACGTATGGGGATCCGAGGGTTGAGGGTGGTTGTCGGGACCGTGCCGTCAGGACAGCGCGACGAGGTCGCGGACCGCCCGGACCGCAAGCGGGAACACGTAGGCCAGCGCCACGGCACCCAGCACGGTGGTCACCAGCCAACGACCGGTCCGACGCGGCGTCGACGGCTGCGGCCGGACGTCCGGATCGAGTTCCGTGGTGGACCCGGCATCGGTTCCGTCCGGCGGCACGGCCACCACGGCCGACCGGTCGTCCCCGGCCGCGTCGGACTCGAGCCACACGTCGTCGGTGGGCCACACGTCCTCGGCCGGCCACACGTCGTCGGTGGGCCACAGGTTCTCGTCCTCGGCCGACACGCCCGCCGCTGCGGCACTGACGTCGCCGGTGCCCGCGCGTCCCTCATCCTCCGGGGCCGCCACCGCGTCGACCGACGGCGCACCGTCGTCCTGCAGCGGCCCGTGACCGCCTGCCGCCATCGGTGCCGCCGAGCGCGCGGCCAGCACCTCGGCCACGATCCGCGCTGCGGTCCGCGTGGATTCGGTGTCCGCGCCGGCCGGGTCCGTGACGTCCACGACCAGCGGCTCGCCCGGTGCCGGCTCCCCGTCCACGGCCCCCGGCACCGGGTCCTCGTCCACGTCGCCCGACACCGGCTCCTCGTCGCCGTCGAACGGCGTCGACGGCGCGAACAGTTCGTCGGGGATGGGCCCGTCGTCGCCCTGCGGTTCCGGACCCGGCCCCACCGCGGTCGCCGCCTCGACCGTCACGGCCGCGTGGGCGGCGAGGACACGCTCCACGATCCGGCGGGCGGCGACCGCCGGGTCGACGTCCGTGCGTACGTCCCCGATCAGGACCGCGGCGGGTCGGGCACGGGTGTCGCGTGTCCGGGCCTCCTCCCGCTCGGCGCGTTCCTCGCGGGTCGGTGCCGGTGGCGGGCCGTTCTCGACCGAACCGTTCTCGACCGGGCCGACCTCCTCCGATCCGTGCTCGCGCAGGACCTCGTCCACGATCCGACGCGCCGCGGCGGCCGCCGCGGGATCGACCCGTTCCGCCGTCACATCGTCGTCCGCGCGACCACCCGCCGGGGGCACCGGCTGCCGGGGCGGTGGGGACGGCGGTTCCTCGGGCTGTGCGCCGCGCGCGCCGACGCGCACCCCGTGGCTGGTCAGGACCTCGTCGACGAGCCGACGCGCGGCGGCGCGGGCGACGGGGTCCACCTCCGGTTCCGCGACGACCGGCGGTCCGGGCTCCCCCGCTCCGGCGACCCCCGACGTTCCCGGGCTGGCCGGCACCATCGCCGGACGGTGCATCGACCGCTCGGCGAGCACCTCGTCGATCAGTCGACGGGCGATCTCACGCGCGGTGGGTTCCGCAGCCATGACCGAGTCCTGACGGATGCCGGGGAGCAGGTGGGGCGTCGTCCCGGCCGGTGGTAGGCGCTGGGAGGTGTCCAGCGGCCGGACGACCCGACACGGTAGCCCCCGCCGGACCGATCACCACGGATCCGGGCGGCCGCCCGGGCAACCGGCGTTATCCTCACCCCATGTGCGGTCGCTTCCTCTCCCTGTCGTCACCTGATCACCTCGCGGAGCGCTTCGAGGTCGACCGGGTCCGGACCGATCCGCTCGAGCCGCGCTACAACGTCGCGCCGTCGACCTCGATCTACGCCGTGCTCGACCACGACGACGAACGTCGACTCGGGACGCTGCGCTGGGGGTTCGTGCCCGTGTGGGCGAAGGCGTTGAAGGGTGCGCCCCAACCGATCAACGCCCGGGTGGAGACGGTCGCGTCGAACCGGATGTTCGCCCCGAGTTTCCGTCGTCGTCGGTGTCTGCTGCCCGCCGACGGCTTCTACGAGTGGCAGGACCGTGGTGAGGGCCGGCGCAAGCAGCCCTTCCACCTCGCCGATCCCGACGGTGCGCCCCTGGCCTTCGCCGGCATCTGGTCGAGCTGGCGCGACCCCGGCGAGGACGATCCGGACCCACTGTTCTCCGCCGCCATCGTGACCACCGACGCGAGCGGGGAGATGGCCCGGATCCATCACCGCATGCCGGTCATCCTGCCCGCCAACCTGTGGGACACTTGGTTGAGCGCGCCGGAGGACGAGGCCCCGCACCTGCTCGATGCCATCGCCGCGATGCCGGTGCCGGCGCTGCGCGCCACCGCCATCGGTGACCGCGTCAACGCGGTCCGCAACGACGGTCCCGAACTGCTCGAACCGGACACCGTCGAGGACTGACGGACCGCGCGCGCCGCCAGCCCTGCACGGCCGTCAGCGGTTCGCCGCTGTCCAGCGCACCTCGTGCGCGAGCCGCGACGCGTCCCGGGCCCGTGCGGCGAGCCCGACCCCGTCGAAGCTCGCACCGCCGAGCTGCAGCCCCGGGTGGTCCTCGAACAGCGCCGTGCGCACCCGATCGAGCCGGGCGTGATGACCGACGTCGTACTGCGGCAGAGCATCGGTCCAGCGCTGCACCAGCCCGTCCCGGGCGGCGCCGGTGAACCCGAGCAGCGCACGCACCTCGGCGTCGACCCGCTCGACGAGGACGTCGTCGTCGAGCTCGAGGGCCGTCGCATCGTCGATCCGTCCCACCGATGCGCGCAGCACGAACGCGTCCGACCGCGCGGCCTGGTGCGGCCACTTGCGGGAACTGATCGTCACCGCCTTGACCAGCCGCCCCTGCGTCCGTGGGACCAGGACCCCACTGCCGGCGGGGATCCGGGTCGCATCACCGGGGGCGTAGGACAGCGCGACCACCGCGACGGACGCGGCGCGGATCGCAGCCAGCTCCCGGGCGACGTCCGCATCGACCTCGGCGAGTAGGACGGCCGCAGCCGCCGCCGGGACCGCGAGCACGACCTGATCCACGCGCACCTCCTCGACCTGCGCGTGGGCCCCGCCGGTGGACGACACCAGCTCGAGGGCCCACCGGCCGTCGTCGCAGCGACGCAGTCGACGCACCCGCGTCCCGCACCGCACGCGATCGCCGAGCGCCGCCACGAGCCGCTGGACGACCGTGCCCAGTCCGCCCCGCACGGTCTTGAACACCGGCCGGTCGTCCCCGGCGGTGCGGGCACGATGGGCGGCGAGCCCACGGATCAGCGACCGGTGCGCGCTCGCGGCCTGCCACACCGGCGGCAGCGTGGCCTGCGCCGACAGCCGGTCGACGTCACCGGCGTAGACGCCGCCCAGCAGGGGCTCGACCAGCGTGTCGACCACCTCGCGACCGAAGCGTTCGCCGATCAGATCGGCGACGCTGCGGTCGCCGGCGACCTCACGGCGCGGCAGCAACGGTTCCGCCGCGGCGCGCAGCAGTCCCGGCAGGGTCAGCACCCCGCTGCGTCGCAACGCGGCGATGGAGCTCGGCGCGCCGAGCACCGTGTCGGTCGGCAGGGGTCGCAGCCGACCCCGGACCCACAGATGGACCTGTCCGGTCGCCGGCTCGACGAGGTCGTCGTCGCCGAACCCCAGGTCCCGCACCAGCTGTTCCGCCTCGGGCTGCCGGGCCAGGAAGGCGTCCGCACCGACGTCGAGCGGTGCCCCGGCGAAGGTGGCCGTACGCACCTGCCCACCCGGCTCCGGGGCCGCCTCGATGACCAGCACCTCGGCGTCGTCACCCAGGTGGAACGCCGTGGCCAGGCCGGTCAGGCCCCCGCCGATCACGGCCACCCGGGGGCGGCGCGATGCGGTGGGTCCCGGCTCCGCGGTCACCTCGACGTCGTGGGCGCTCATGGGTCTCCCACGTCGATCGCGTCGTCGGGATCGAGCTCGTCACCGAGGTCCTCGTGCCCGGCCACGGTCCCCACCACCTCGGTGAGCAGGTCCAACAGGGTCGCGCGTCCCAGGTCGACGCAGGTCAGTCGTGCCCCGAGCCGGTCGGCGGTCGCCAGCAGATCGGCATCCGCGCCCGTGCCCGGCGCGACCGGGACCTCGACGATGTCGGTGCGACCGTGGGCCTCGACGACGCTGGTGAGCGCGTCGACCGCCGTCGGGGTGCGGGTCGTGCCGCGCCAGGCGATGGATCGCGCCGGCAGCGCGATGCGCTCGGCGATGCCCTCGGCGACCTCGCGCAGGAAGAGCACGTCGCCGGGCTCGATGTCCGAGCCCGGGTCGGGGGCGGTCACCAGCACGTGCGCACCGGCGCGCGCACCCGGCGCGGCCGCGTCGGCCAGCGCATCGAGCAGCGCCGGCAGACCGTGCCACGACACGACCCCGGTGTAGGACGGCAGGGTCGCCGACCCCTGGGCGTGCAGGTCGGGGGCGATCGGCCACGGGTGGCGGGCCAGACCGACGACCAGTTCGGCGTCCAGCCCGAGCCGGTGCGCGACGTCGAGGTGGTCGTCGGCATCGGTGGATCGGACGGTGACCCCGGTGCGCTCGGCGAGCGGCCCGGCGAGGTCGCCCCCACCGAGCAGTGCCACGGCGATCGGTGCCGTCATCGCCCGACCGCCGGCCGCGGCCCATCACCGTGCGGTGGCTCGTCGGTCCCGCCGGTGTCGGCGTCGGGGCGCGGGGATTCGACCTCCGGGCGCAGCGGTGCGACGCCCGGGGCGAGCGTGCCGTCGGTCCGACCCTCGCGGTGGACGAGTTCCACGACGTGGGTGAGCACCGCCGGGTCGGTCGGCGGCAGCACCCCGTGCCCGAGGTTGAAGACGTGGTCGACCCGACCACCGGCGCGGGCGAGCACGTCACGCACGCGGGCCTCGACGTGGTCCAGCGACCCGAGGCACACGGCCGGCTCCAGGTTGCCCTGGAACCCGACGCCCTCGGGGATGCGCTCGCGGCCGACATCGAGCGGGGTGCGCCAGTCCACCCCGACGACGTCGGCCCCGGCCGCGGCCATCCGACCGAGCAGCTCCCCGGTGTTGACCCCGAAGTGGATGCGCGGCACGCCGAGGTCGGCCAGCTCCTCGAACACCCGGCGACTGTGCGGTTCGACGAAGCGCTGGTAGTCGTAGGGGTTGAGCGCCCCCGCCCACGAGTCGAACAGCTGCACCGCGCTCGCGCCCCGCTCCACCTGGGCGCGCAGACTCGCCAGCGTGATCCCGGCCAACCGGTCCATCAGGCGGTGCCAGGTCAGCTCGTCGCCGAACATCAGCGCCTTGGTGCGGGTGTAGGACCGCGACGGGCCGCCCTCGACGAGGTAGCTGGCGACCGTGAACGGTGCCCCGGCGAATCCGATGAGCGGCACGTCGAGCTCGTCGACGAGGATCGAGACCGTGTCGAGCACGAACGGCGCGTCGACGTCCGGCTCGAACCGCCGCAGCCGCTCGAGGTCCGCGATGGTACGGATCGGCTCGTCCACGACCGGACCGACGCCCGGCTTGATCGTCACGCCGAGCCCCATCGCCTGTACCGGCGTCACGATGTCGGAGAACAGGATCGCCGCGTCCGTGCCGTAGCGCCGGACCGGCTGCAGCGTCACCTCCGCGGCGAGTTCCGGCGTCTGGACGACCTGCTCGAAGTCGTGATCGGCCCGGATGGCGCGGTACTCCGCCAACGCCCGGCCGGCCTGGCGCATGAACCACACCGGCACGGTGTCGTGCGGCAGGCCACGACAGGCCCGGATGAACGGGCTGTCCACATGACGCGCGTGCACGGCGGCGGGATCGGCCACGACGGGTCCTTGATCGGTGGTACGGCTTCGGTGCAGCGACAGCCGAACGGTACCGGCGGCCGGGTCCGCTACCGTCCCGCGCAGCGCTGTCGGGGGACGGCGGCCGCATCCGGCGGACGACACGATCGCCCCCCGATCGACCACGGGGTCCATCTTGGGATCGTTCCGCATCCGTACCATGCTCGCCGCACTGGCGGCACTCGTCGCGCTCGCCGGCTGCACCGGCGACGAGCCCGTCGAGGGCCCGGCCGACGCGGGCGAGACCACCGTCGACGACGCTGCGGCGGCCGACCTGCGGTTCGACGGCCCGGACGACGGCACCGTGCTCAACGCCGACACGGTCACGGACACCTCGTTCACCGTCACGGGCGATGACGGGGCCCTCGCCGCCCGCGACGTGCGCCTCGTGCTCGACGACACCGAGGTCGCCACGGACCACGACGGCGACACGCTCACCTTCCGCCCCGACGGGCTGGACGACGGTACCTACACGCTGTCGGTGGTCACCGACGGTGACGACGCCGTCCACCGCTGGGACTTCGAGGTCAAGGCCACCGACCCCGCCTTCGAGCTCACCGCCCCCGAACGCGCCATCGGCGCGAGCGGTCCCGTCACGTTGGCCGGCACCACCGACCCGGGTGCGGTCGTCACCGTCGCCGGTGAGGAGGCGACCGCGGACGACGACGGCACCTTCGAGCTCGAACTCGCGGACAGCGCCGCCGCCCACGATGGCGACGGGGAACTGGCCATCACGGTCACGGATGTCGCCGGCAACCGCATCGAGGTGGCACACACCCTGGCGGTCGTCGCGTCCCGGGTCGAGATCGACGAGATCCGCACCGTGCACGCCGCCTCGTGGGCGTGGAGCAACCCGGACCTGCGCGCCGACATGCTGCAGATGATCGACGACGGCAAGATCAACGCGATGCAGATCGACCTCAAGGGCGAGGCCGGCCACCTCGGCTACGACTCCGAGGTACCGCTCGCCGGTGAGATCGGCGCGCTGCGCGGGACGCTGAACCGCGAACAGACCGTGGCCAACCTGCACGAGATCGGCGTGCCGGTGATCGGGCGGATCGTGGCGTTCGCGGACCCGCAGCTCGCGTCGTGGGCGTGGGAGAACGGCAACCGTGACTGGGTCATCCAGGACAACGACGGCCGGGACTTCTACCGCGGCTCGTACGCGGGCTTCTCGAACTACACCCACCCGGACGTCATCGCCTACAACCTCGACATCGCCGAGGAGGCCGCCCGCGCCGGCGTGGACCACATCCTGTGGGACTACATCCGCCGACCCGAGGGCATCGACAACTACACGGTCCCGGGCCTGACGACCACACCCGAGGAGGCGATCGTCGAGTTCACCCGCCAGGCCGACGAGCGGCTCGCGCCCTACGGCGTCCAGCACGCCGCGTCGGTCTACGGCATCGCGGTGGACCGCCCGACCCAGATCGGCCAGGACATCGACGGCATGGCCGAGCACCTCGACTACGTCGCCCCGATGATCTACCCCTCGCACTGGGGCCCGTGGGAGTACGGCGTGGAGGACCCCAACCGGCAGCCCTACGACATCATCTCGGCGTCGCTCAAGGTCTGGAACGAGGCGACCGCCGACAAGCGCGCCCGGGTCGTGCCATGGCTCGAGGACACCCCGTACCGCGCCTGGGACCGGCCCTTCCAGGTCGCCGAGCAGCTGCGCGCCGCGGCGGACCACTCGAACAACGAGTGGCTGATGTGGCACCCCGGCTCGACCTACACCCCCGAGGTCTACCCGCGCGTCGACTGAGCCGCACCTGCGAGGTGACGACGTCGAGGTGGCGGCGACCGCCGGGACGGTGGATGCGGGGAGGAGTCGGCCGATAAGCCGGATCCTGTTCCCGTGGCTGGTTGCCCGGCCACGGGCGGCGACCATCTATCTGGGACGTCGGTCACCCGACGCCTCGCGCGGCCTACCCGGGACCATGTCGACGGGCCGCCGTGGTCCCTGCTCGGCCTTGCTCCAGGTGGGGCTTGCCTAGCCGCGACGGTCACCCGCCGCGCTGGTGAGCTCTTACCTCACCGTTTCACCCTTACCCGGTTGCCCGGGCGGTCTGCTCTCTGTTGCGCTTTCCACGTGTCACCACGCCTGGGTGTTACCCAGCACCTTGCCCGGTGGAGTCCGGACTTTCCTCACCGCGAACGACGTGCGTCGCGCGGCGCGGCCGCCTGGCCGGCTCCTCCCCGCCCGGCAACCCTACGCCAGTCCGGCGCCCTCGGCGGCCAGGTCGAGGTAGAAGAAGGTCAACTCGGCCCGGGCGACGACCACCTGCGCCGGATCGGTCACCACCACCTCGATGTCGATGCGGGGTTTGCGGCCCTCGTCCGCGGCCGCGAGCGCCGGGGCGATGACGTCCTCGCCGACCTCGGCGACGGCCTGCAGTTCGCCGGCCGCCGGGGCGGTGTAGCGCACCGACAGGCCGCCGACGACGGGCACGAACCCGCGTTCGAGCAGCGCACGCAGGCGCGAGGACACCGCGAGCGCACCCGCGAGTTCGACCGGGGCGAGCTCCGCGATGGCATGGACACCCGCGAGGTGGTTGTGCAGCGCCGCGTCGTCGCGCAGGCGCGTGACGCATCGGCCCGTCGTGAGCGACACCACCTCGACGCCCAGATGCCGGTTGAAGGGCAGTTGTGCGCCCCCGGCGGCGAGTCCGGCCAGGACCGCGTCGTCGGGCTCGATGGCGGGCTCGGGTCGCGGCGTGCCGGCGTCGGCGTCGGGCGCGGTCATGGTCGGTCCTCGGGGGGCGGTGGACGGTGGACGGGGACGCTACTCGGCCGCCGGCACGCCGGAGGCGGCTCAGTAGGCTGACCACGTCGTCAGGAGCACGTTGTGAGCACCCCCGACCGACCGCTCGTCGTGGTCGCGAACCGGCTGCCCGTCAGCCGGGGGCCCGACGGCTGGCAACCGTCCGCCGGCGGCCTGGTGACCGCGCTGCGACCTGTGATCGAACAGACCGGTGGGGCGTGGATCGGCTGGGACGACGACCCCGACGGGGTACCGGACGATGTCGAGGGGCTGGCCTGCACCCTGCATCCGGTGCACCTGACCAGGGCGCAGGTCCGGGGCTACTACCACGGGTTCGCGAACCGGACCCTGTGGCCGCTGTGCCACGACCTGGTGGTCGAGCCGGTGATCGAACGGCGCTGGTGGCACGCCTACGAGCAGGTCAACGAGCGCTTCGCCGACCGGGTCATCGACGTGATCGACGGGCTCGACACGGCACCGATGGTGTGGGTCCACGACTACCACCTGATGCTGGTGCCGGCGCTCGTGCGCGCCCGTCGGCCGGACATCCCGATCGGGTTCTTCCTGCACATCCCGTTCCCGCCCCCGGAGATCTTCGCGCGCCTGCCGTGGCGGGCCGAGCTGCTCGACGGGCTGCTCGGCGCGGACAGCATCGGTCTGCACACGCCGCGCTACCGCGACAACGTCCTGCACACCGTCGCGCACCTCCGGCCCCGTGCCCACCTCGAGGGGCACACGGTCGTCGGGGGTGACGGGCACGTCACGCGGGTGGCCGCGCACCCGATCTCGATCGACACCGACGAGTTCGCGGCGCTGGCCGTCGATGACGACACCGAGCGCGAGCTCGACGATCTGCGCACCCAGTTCGCGGGGCGCCACGTCATGCTCGGGGTGGACCGGCTCGACTACACCAAGGGCATCCGCCACCGTCTGCAGTCCATCGAGCAGCTGCTCACCGACGACGAGGACCTGCGCGCGAGGTTCGCCTTCATCCAGATCGCGGTGCCGTCCCGCGACGACGTCCGCGAGTACCGCGAACTGCGGGAGCAGGTCGAGACCGAGGTGGGACGGATCAACGGCCGCTTCACCGACCCGGGACATGACGTGCCCGTGCACTACCTCTATCGTGGCGTGTCGCGGACGGCGTTGGCGGCCTACTACCGGCTGGCGGACGTGATGTGCGTCACGCCGCTCAAGGACGGGATGAACCTCGTGGCGAAGGAGTTCGTGACCGTGCAGGACGCCGTCGAGGGCACCGGCGTGCTGCTGCTGAGCGAGTTCTGCGGGACCGCGAACGAGTTCGGTGACGATCCGGTCCGCTGCAACCCGTTCGACGTCGAGGGGCAGAGTCGGCTGATGGCGCAGGCACTCGCGCTCGACGACGACGACCGGCGCGCCCGCGTGCAGCGGATGGCCGGCGTGGTGCGGTCCGCCGACGTCTACCGCTGGGTCGAGCAGGAGCTGGACGACATCGTGGCGGGACACGACGCGGCCGTGACCGGCCCGCGGGACGGATCATGACCGACACACGAATCCCCGAGGGGGTGCGCGAACCGGCTGATCCGGGTGCCCTCGCCGCTCGACTGCAGCCGCTGGACGGGCGGCTCGTGGTCCTGGACTTCGACGGTGTCCTCGCCCCCCTGGTCGATCGACCCGACGACGCGCGCCCGTCACCCGGTGCGCTGGAGGCCATCGACGCGCTGCTGGGGCGCTGCACCGTGGCCGTGGTCTCGGGACGGCCGCTCGCGGACCTGCGTCCCCGGCTCGGCGGTCGCCCGGTCATCCTCGCGGGCGCGCACGGGGCGGAGATCGAGCACGCCGACGGTCACGTCGAACATCTCGTGCACGCCGCCGAGGTCGTCGGCACGCTCGACGAGGCGGCGGCGGCGATCGAGCGTCTGCTCGAGGACGCACCGGACTGGTTCGTGGAGCGCAAACCGACCGCGATCGCCGTCCACCATCGGCTCGTCGCCGATGACGACGTCGACGAGCGTCTCCCCCGGGTGCAGGCGACCATGGAACACCTGCGCGCACGGCCACCGGGCTTCGAGGTGCTGCACGGCAAGGCCGTGATCGAGCTCCGCCCTGGCGGGGTCGACAAGGGTGCGGCGCTCGTGCGCATCCTGGCCGGCAGCGGCAGCCGCGAGCCCATCGTGCTGGGCGACGACGTCACGGACGAGGACGCGTTCCGAGCCGTGGGAGACCATCGGGGCGTGGCCATCCTGGTCGCCGACGAACCCCGGCCGACCGCCGCCGACGCCCGTCTCATCGATCCCACCGCCGTGGTGAGCTTCCTCACCGCCCTGGTGCCCCCGGAGTCCTGAGCATGTCCCGACCCACCCTGTCCCAACGGACGCAGGCCACGATCCTGGCGCTGGCGGCGCGCCTGGCGTCCCGTCCGGTGCGCTTCGCCGTGGTCGGCACCGGCCTGGCCGTGACCGTGACGTTGCATGCGCTGCTCGGTGATCCGCGGATGGCCTGGGCCGCCGCTCCCCTGCTGCTGTTCGCCGGCCTGGCGGGAGGCGGCCGATCGCCGCTGGTGCTCGCCGGCCTGGCGGCCGCGGGCCACCTCGCCGTCGATCTGGTCATCGGCGTCGGCGCGAGCGCCATCCCCGGCATGGCGGTCCGGTCCCTGGTCCTGCCCGGGATCGCGCTCGTGGGGATGGCGGGCCAGCAGGTCGAACGCCAGCGCGGCCAGGCCATGCAGCGCGCCGCGAACGAGGATCCGGTCACCGGTCTGCTGAACGTGCGCTCCTTCTACGACCACCTGCAACGGCTCCGTGGCCGCGATGAACACTTCACCATCGTGCTCGCCGACATCCGCGGCATGCGCGCCCTCAACGAGCGCTACGGGCACCCGACGGGCACGGAGGCGATGCGGGCGCTGGCCCATGTGCTGCGGCGGAGTGCCGGACCCCAGGTGCGCGCGTCACGGCTGGGCAGCGACGAGGTCGCGATCGCGCTGGTCGGGGCGGATCAGACCCGGGCACGGGAGATCATCGACGCCGTCATCGAACGCCTGCAGCACGAACTGGTGACGCTGCCCGACGGCGAACGCTTCGAGGTGCACGCCGCCTACGGGGTGGCCCGGTTCCCCGACGACGGTGACGACGAGGTCACGGTGCTGCGAGCCGCGGACCGGGCCAAGGAGCGGGCCAAGACCGCCGGGATGGACCGCATCGGCATGGCGGACGGAGAGGTCGTCTGAGTGGTCGCCGGGTCGGACCCGGCCTCACCGGTGGTCGGGATCACCGGTCGACGGGTCCGTGTCGTCGGTCGGATCGGGCGGGAGTTCCCCGGCGGGGCCCTGCGCGCCGGTCCGCAGCGCCAGGCCCACCTGCTCGGTCAGGCTGGCGGCGGCTCGTCGGCCGGCGGCACGCCAGCGCCGGCGTTCGTCGTCCTCGGCCGCGGCCTCGACCACCCAGTCGGCCTGGGGGTTGACCCACGCCAGCACGGACGCGGGCTGTGGTCGTCGCGCGATCGTCCATGCGCGGCCATCGGGACCGAAGACCCTCACGCCGGGACGACCAGCAGCCGGCGACACTGGGGACAGGTCGTCAGCGGCGGTCCGGCGTACAACTCGCCGACGTCCGCCCGCGACATCTGGACGCGGCAGGCGGTGCACGAGTTGTCGACCAGCTTGCCGACGCCGGTGCCTCCGGCCCGTTCGGCCGCCTGCTCGTAGCGCTGGAGCAGTTCCGGTGCGATCGCCGCGACCTGCGCGTCCCGCTGCGCGCCGAGTTCGGCCTGCTGGGCGATCAGTTCCTTGGCCGAGGTGTCCCGTTCGACGGTCAACTCCTCGACCCGCTGCTGCACGGCCTGCTGGGCCTGCTCGATGCCCTCCACGGTCCCCTCCAGCGCCTCGACCTCCTCGAGCACCTCGAGCAGCTGTTCCTCGTGGTCGCTGATCCTTCGCTCGGTCGTCTCGATCTCGGCCTCGACGGCCTTCAGCTCGCGGGCGTTGACGACCGAGCCGTCGTAGAGCCGCAGACGTTCCGCGTCGCGGCGCTGGGTCAGCACGTCGACCTCACGCTCGAGCTGGCGTTGCCGGGCACCGGCCCGGTCGAGTTCGACCCGCGCGTCGGCGTGATCACGTTCGAGCTCCCCGATCCGCTCCGTGGCGGCGGCCAGCAGCTGCTGGGCGGGCAGGTCGTCGAGCTGGTGCTGGATGCGACGGATCTGGCTGTCGGTGCTCTGGAGATCGAGCAGGCGATCGAGCTGATCGGCATCAACCTCGGTCACGCTCATCTCCACGGGTCGGTCGGGACCTGCGACGCTACCACCGGGGCCACCAGCGGCACATCGGTGGCCAGCGCGGCCAGTCGCTCGATCCAGTGGGGCATGGCGGCGACCTCGGTGGCGTGGTGGCCGGCGTCGATCAGGGCGAGGCCCTGCTCGAGCGCATCCAGGGTGACGTGGTGACGCAGATCACCGGTGACGTACAGATCGACCCCGGCCCCGAGCGCGGCACCGATCAGACCGTCGCCGGCACCGCCGACGGTCGCGACGCGCTCGATGGGCCGCTCGGGCACCCCCGCGACCCGCAGGTGCGGAGCCGGCAGGTCGCTGCGCAGCGACGCGGCGATGTCGGCCAGCGTCCGGGGCGCAGGGAGCCGTCCCACGTTGCCGAAACCGACCGTGGCCCCGTCCTGCAGCGCGACGAGGTCGTAGGCGACCTCCTCGTAGGGATGGGCCCCCTGCAGCGCCCGGATCGCCGCGCCCGCGCGGTCCGTCGGCACCTCGACCTCGAGCCGGTCCTCGGCCTCGCTCGCGTCCGCGCCGATGCCGGGCCCGCTGAACGGGTCCGCGCCGGCCATCGCCCGGAAGGTCCCCGTCCCACGCACCCGGAAGGTGCAGCGTTCGTAGTCGCCGATGCGGCCCGCGCCCGCCGCACTGATCGCGTCGATGACGTCGTCCACGGCAGCCGGCGGGACGAAGGTGACCAGCTTGCTGCGCGCGGAGGCGCGGACCTCGCTGGTGAGCGGCTCGACGTCGAGCAGACCCAGCGTCCGGGCCACCGGATCGGACGTCCCCGCGCCGTCGCGGGCGACATCGAGGTTGGTGTGGGCGGCGGCGACGGCGACGCCGGCCCGTGCCGCCGCCAGAGCGCTGGCACCGGCGGCGGTGCCCGGTGTCAGCCGGTCCAGTGGCCGGAACAGCAGCGGATGGTGGGCCAGCAGCAGGGTGGGCGGCCCATCGGCGGCCTCGGCGACGACCTCACGGGTCACATCCAGGCCGACCAGGACCCGTTCGACCGGCCAGTCGGGGTCGCCCACCTGCAACCCGACCCGGTCCCAGGCGGCGGCATGGGCCGGTGGATAGGCCCCGTGCACCAGGTTGATCCAGTCACCGACCGTGTCGCCCACGCGCGTCTCCTGCTTTCGGGGATGCTGGGGATGCTAGGGGTCAACGGCTCCCACGCCGGGCGCTCGGCCCCGGTGCCACACGCCATCCGTGCGGCGCTCGCCCCCGATGCGGTCATCGCCGGTGATTCGGCTCAGCTCCTGCCACGCAGCGCCCGGTAGCGGCGGATCAACGCGTTGGTCGAGCTGTCGTGGTCGAGCTCGACCGGGTCGTCGGAGGTCAGCTCCCCCACGATGCGCTTGGCCAGCACCTTGCCGAGCTCCACGCCCCACTGGTCGAACGAGTCGATGTTCCAGATCACGCCCTGGGTGAAGACGCTGTGCTCGTAGAGCGCCACGAGTTTGCCGAGGCTGTTGGGCGTGAGCCGCTCGGCCAGGATGACCGTACTGGGATGGTTCCCCTCGAACGTCCGGTGCGGCACGAGCCAGTCGGGCGTGCCCTCCGCGGCCACCTCGTCGGCGGTCTTGCCGAACGCCAACGCCTCGGCCTGGGCGAAGACGTTCGACATCAGGATGTCGTGATGATCGCCGATCGGGTGCAGCGGATCCGCGAACCCGATGAAGTCACACGGGACCAGTCTCGTCCCCTGGTGGATCAGTTGGTAGAAGGAGTGCTGCCCGTTGGTCCCCGGCTCACCCCAGTAGATCGGACCGGTCTGGTAGTCGGTGATGGGCTCGCCATCGAGGGTGACCCGCTTGCCGTTGCTCTCCATCGTGAGCTGCTGCAGGTAGGCCGGGAACCGCTTGAGGTACTGCTCGTAGGGCAGCACGGCGATGCTGTGCGCGTCGAAGAAGTTCACGTACCAGACCACCAACGACGCCATCAGCACGGGTAGGTTCCGGTCGAAGGGAGCCGTGCGGAAGTGCTCGTCCATCTCGTGCATGCCGGCGAGCATCTCGTGGTAGCGCTCCGGACCGATGGCCAGCATCGTCGACAGGCCGATGGCCGAGGCCATCGAGTAGCGGCCCCCGACCCAGTCCCAGAAGCCGAACATGTTGGCCGTGTCGATACCGAAGTCGGCCACCGCGTCGGCATTGGTCGAGACCGCGACGAAGTGGCGGGCGATCGACTCCTCGTCTTCGAGGGCCGCCAACGTCCACGCCCGTGCCGTGTGGGCGTTGGTCATGGTCTCCAACGTCGTGAACGTCTTCGACGCGATGATGAACAGCGTCTCCGCGGGATCGAGGTCGCGGGTCGCCTCGGCGAAGTCGGTGCCGTCGACGTTGGAGACGAAGCGGACGGTCAGATCGTGGTCCGCATACGACCGCAATGCCTCGTGGGCCATCACCGGGCCCAGATCCGAGCCGCCGATCCCGATGTTGACGATGTTGCGGATCGGCCTGCCGGTGTGGCCGGTCCACTCCCCGGTGTGCACACGCTCGGTGAAGGACGCCATCTCGTCGAGGACCTCGTGGACGTCGGCCACGACGTCCACGCCGTCGACGACGATCGAGACGTCACGCGGGGCACGGAGCGCCACGTGCAACACGGACCGATCCTCCGTGACGTTGATCCGGTCCCCCCGGAACATGGCATCGATCCGCGACCGCAGCCCGCTCTGCTCGACCAGGGAACCCAACAGGCCCAGCGTCTCGTCCGTGACGCGATGCTTCGAGAAGTCCAGGTGCAGGCCGAGTGCATCGACGCTGAGACGCTCGGCCCGGCCGGGATCCTCCTCGAACAGCGTTCGCAGATGGATGCCACTGAACGCCTCGCGGTGGGCGGCCAACCGCTGCCATGCCGCCCGCTGCGTTATCGATTCCACATCGCTGTCCCTGTCGACGTCCGGGTGGTAGACCGCTGCAGAGACTGCCGCTGCACAGCGTGCTTGTCCAGCCTGAGCAGCGTGCGGGGGAGCCGGATGCACCGGCTGCGGTAGCGTGCGTGGTGTTCGGGCGGATAGCTCAGCTGGCTAGAGCGCCTCGTTTACACCGAGGAGGCCGGGGGTTCGAGCCCCTCTCCGCCCACGTCCGCCCACGGCCGGTCGACCGCTCGGTGGTGTGTGTGGGCCAACCCGTCCGAGACGTGCGGCGGCGCGAACTCGCACGACCGTCACGCAACCGATCGAGGCCCGCCCGTGACCGCCGTTCCCCCCGCCGTCGTCCGCGCGGTCGATGCCGCGCTCGAGGCCACGGTCGTGCTGTCGTTCAGCCGTATCGGCTACGAGGTCCGCTCGCGCCTGAGCAACTGGTCCGATGTCGCGGAGCTCCCCGGTACCGGTCGCCGCGTCCTGGTCACCGGGGCCAATTCCGGCTTGGGCTATGCAACGGTCGTGGGGCTGCTGCGGGCGGGCGCACACGTGCTGTTCACCGTGCGCAGCCAGGACAAGGGCGAGGCGACGCTCGAGCGTCTGCGCGGCGAACTCGGGCAGGGGCCCGCGGATCGGGCCGGCTTCGAGGTGCTCGACCTCGCCGATTTCGCCAGCGTCCGTGCCTTCGCCCGGCGGCAGCTGGATGCTGATGCGCCCCTGGACGCGATCGTGCACAACGCCGGTGCCCTGTTCGACAGTCGTGCGGAGACCGTCGACGGCCTCGAGCGCACCTACCAGATCCACGTCGTCTCCCCCTTCATGCTCACGGCGCTGCTGCTGCCCGAGCTCACCGAGCGATCCGCCTCGCGGGTCGTGACGGTGACCTCCGGCGGGATGTATGCGGAGAAGCTCGTCGCCGGGCGCGTCGACTCGCCCGGCGACTACCGCGGCACGGTCGCCTATGCGCGGGCGAAACGCGCGCAGGTCGTCCTGACCCGCGAGTGGGCGCGGCGCTTCGGCGACCGCGGCGTGAGCTTCCACGTCGCGCATCCCGGGTGGGCACTGACGCCGGGCGTGGAGTCGTCGCTGCCCGGCTTCCGCAAGCTGATGGGCCCGATCCTGCGCGACGCCGACCAGGGGGCGGAGACCACGACCTTCCTGGCACTGGCAGACGATCTGCCCACCGACGGTCGCCTGTGGCACGACCGGCGCGCCCGCAGCGAACACAAGGTGCCGTGGACGATTCCGGATCGCGGCGAAGCCGGTGAGCTGTGGGCGCGGGTCTGTCGTGACGCCAGCATCGATCCGCAGGCCTGACGCGGACTCCCCGGGACCGTCCGCGCCACCGCACGACCCCGAACACCGGAAAAGTCCACGCCGATCCGGAGTTCCACCATGTCCGACGCCCCCGTCCAGCTCATCATCGGTGCCACGGGTGCCGCCGGCAGCGCCACCGCGCGTCGACTGGCCACCGCCGGTGCCCGGGTCGTGATCGCCGGCCGGGACGAGACGGCGCTGAAGGAATTGGCCGGCGAGCTCGACGCTGACGTGGACGTACGCACGGTCGATGCCCGAGACCTCACCGCCGTCCACGAACTCGTCGACGCCGTGGTCGAGGACCATGGCCGCATCGACGGTGTCGCGAACCTCGCCGGATCGGTGCTGCTCAAACCCGCGCACCTCACCACGCCCGACGAGTGGGCCGACACGATCGCGACCAACCTCACCTCGGCGTTCGCCGTGGTCCGCGCCGCTGCCCCGGCGATGCGCAAGAACGGCGGCTCGATCGTGCTCGCGTCGTCGGCCGCCGCCCAGACGGGTATCGCCAACCACGAGGCCATCGCCGCCGCCAAGGGCGGCATCATCTCGCTGGTGCGTTCCGCCGCGGCGACCTACGGCGGCAAGGGCGTTCGCGTCAACGCCGTGGCCCCGGGCCTCGTCGAGGCGAAGATGACCGAGAAGCTGGTCGGCAACGAGGCCCAGGCCGACGCCTCGCGGGCGATGCATGTCCTCGGCCGACTGGGTCAGGGCGACGACATCGCCAGCGCGGTCGCCTGGCTGCTGGACCCGGAGAACACCTGGGTGACCGGTCAGGTCCTGGGCGTCGACGGCGGCCTGGGCCAGGTGCGCACGCGACCCAAGGGCTGAGTGCCGGTCGGCCGACGCTGCGCAGCCGACGAACGGAGCTCCGTCACCGGCCGGACGCCCGGTGACCCCGCCGAAGCCCAGGTGTGCCGCCGGTAGCCTCACCGGAGTCGGTGCCGATGTGCTCGCACCGCGATCTCGACGCCAACTGGAGACGATGTGAGCGATCAACCGAATCCGACCCCCGAGCAACCCGCGGGGCAGAACAAGCAGGTGCAGGTCGTCGTGCCCGACGATGCCAAGCACGGCCAGTACGCCAACTTCCTGGTGGTCTCACACTCGGCGCACGAGTTCACGCTGGACTTCTGCCAGCTCCAGCCGGCCAAGGAGCAGGGCAAGGTCAATGCCGAGGTCGTGTCCCGGGTCCGTATCGCCCCGACGATGGTCGGGCGGGTCCTGAACGCCCTGAACACCAACCTGTCGAACTACGAGGAGCGTTTCGGCCAGGTCAAGGCACTGGGCTGACCGTGTCGAGCGATCCCCGCACCGCGTTGCCCGCCGGCATCGAACCCGGTCCACGCTTCGCGGACTGGGCCCCGACGCGCCCCGCCTACGTCGTCTGCGACGTCGACGGCACGCTGGTCGGACCGGACGTCCTGGCGACCGCCGGCGTCGTGGCCGCCGTTGGTCGGGCGGCACGGGCCGGGCTGGCCGTCGGCTACGCGACGGGGCGCATGCGTGACGCCGTGGGCCCACTGCACACGCAGCTCGGGACGCCCGGACCGCATGTGCTGCACAACGGTGCCGAGGTGCGCGCGCGGGGGGTGACCGTCCACCGGTGGCCGCTCGATGCGGCACAGGTCGATGCACTGCTCGCCATCGCCCACGTCCGGACCGACGCCTACGTCGAGATCTACACCGAGTCCGGTTACGTGGCGTCGTCGCGCGACCAGCGGGCGGCCCCGCACTGGGACCTGCTCGGTGCCGAGCCCCGGCAGGTCATCAGCCGGGCCGCCGATCTGCGCGGTGCACCGGTCATGAAGGCGACCTTCGCCGCCTTCGAGCCGCGGGCGATCGACGAACTCGTCGAGGCCGTCGCCGCTCTCGGACTCATGCCCGGGCCCGCCGGGTCACCGCGCACCCCCGGGTTGACCTACGTCAACGCGACGCACCCCGACGCGGACAAGGGTCGCGCCGTGCTGCGCGCGGCCGCGCACATCGACGTGGCGATCTCGTCGGTCGTCGCCATCGGCGATGCGGCCAACGACGTCTCCATGCTGGAACGGGCCGGGACGGCCATCGCCATGGGCCAGGCCGACCGGGCCACCCGGGCCTCCGCCCATCTGATCGCCCCGGACGTCACCCACGACGGGGCCGCGGTCGCGATCGATGCGGCGGTGGCCTGGTACGAGGCCGGGGCGTCGACCGCCACGGTGGACACCGGGGACACGACACGATGAGTGTCGCGCTCCCCGAACGACGGCGACTGCCGCTGGTCGCCCGCCTCGCGCCGGACCACCCCGCCTACGAGCTGATCCTCGCGGCCCACGACGCCGCGATCGCCGCCGGCTCACCCGGTTACAGCGACCCGTTGACGGGGTACTTCGTGTTCACCGCCGCGGAACACTGGCAGCGGGGCACGTGCTGCAACAGCGGGTGCCGGCACTGCCCCTACGCCGCCGGCCCCCGGGGCCCGTCCGGCCGGGAGGTCAGCCGCTGACGCCGGGCAGCTGCTCGGGAGCCACGAAGGTCGCGAGTCCGAGGACGGCGAGCATGCCGAAGAACACCGCCGAGATCGCGATCGCGATCAGGAACCAGACGAGCACGCGGCGACGGTCCGCGCCCGCGGCGATGGCCGCGACCGCAGCCACGTGCGAGCCCACGACGAACGGCCCGAGGAACGCCAGTCCCGGGATGCCGTAGCGGTCGAACAGCCGCCGGGCCCGGCGGCTCGAGGCCCCGCCGCGCCGACGGGTGTCGGCGGCGGCCCGCGCCGGACGACGCGCGGCCCACCAGCCACGCAACCGGTCCCCGGCGACGATGAGCGGCACCAGCGTGGCGGCGTTGCCGAGGAAGCCGACGACCATCGTCGGGACGATGGGCAGACCCACGAGGATGCCCGCGGGGACCGCGATCCACACCTCCACCACGGGTGTCGCCGCGGCGACGAACACACTGAGATACAGCAGCACCCGGCTCATCGGACGGATGTCGATCCCGGTGCCATCGCCCCGGTGACGATGATTGCGGCGTCGACGCTCAGCCCGATCCGGGCACCTGGTAGTTCGGTGCCTCGTGGACCACGTCGAGGTCGTGCACGTGTGACTCGCGCGCACCCGCGGCACTCTGCTTGACGAACACGGCCCGCTCGGCGAGCGCCTGCAGGTCGGGTGCCCCGACGTAGCCCATCCCGGAGCGCAGGCCACCCTCGAGCTGAACCGTGACCTCGCCGACCGTGCCGCGGTAGGGCAGCAATCCGGAGACACCCTCGGGCACGAGCTTGGACGGGCGTCGCGCCTCGGCGGCGCTGCCCATGGCCTTGTCGGCCTGGAAGTAGCGGTCCGCCGAACCGGCGCGCATGGCGTCCATGGAGCCCATGCCGCGGTATTCCTTGTAGCGCCGACCGCCGACGAGGACGAGCTCACCGGGTGACTCGTCGGTCCCGGCCAGCATGTTGCCGACCATGACCGCCGTCGCCCCGGCGGCCAACGCCTTGACGAGGTCGCCCGAATAGCGCACCCCGCCGTCCGCGACGACACCGACACCGAGCTCCGCGCCGACCTTCGCGGCCTCGAGCACCGCGGTGAACTGCGGCATACCGACGCCCGTGACCACCCGGGTGGTGCAGATGGAACCCGGGCCGACTCCCACCTTGACGATGTCGGCCCCGTGCTCGACACACGCCCGGACCCCCTCACCGGTGGCGACGTTGCCGACCATCAGGGCGACGTCCGGATGCCGGTCCTTCAACTTCGCGGCGAACTCGAGGATGCCGGCCGAGTGCCCGTGGGCGGAGTCGATGGTGAGCAGATCCACGCCGGCCGCCACCAACGCCTCGGCCCGCTCCTCGGCCTCGTCGCCGACCCCGACGGCGGCGGCGCACAGCAGGCGACCGCGCCGATCCTTGGCGGCGGTCGGATACTTGCGAACCTTCTCGATGTCCTTGAACGTGAACATCCCGGTCAACTCGCCGGTGTCCGGATCGACGATCGGCAGCTTCTCGACCCGGGCCTCCTGCATCCGGTCGCGGGCCTCGTCGAGCGTGGTCCCGGGGACGGCGGTGACGAGGCCGTCGTGGGTCATGTACTCACGCACCGGCGTGCCGGATGCCGCCTCGAGGCGCAGGTCACGGTTGGTGATGATCCCGGCGAGTCGGCCGTCGGCGTCGACGACGGGGAATCCCGAGACCCGGTAGCGGGCCATCAGTTCGAACGCCATGTCCACGTCGTCGTCGGGCCGCAGGGTGACGGGATCGACGATGAAGCCCGATTCGGACCGCTTGACATCCTCGACCATCGCTGCCTGCGCGGTGGTCGAGGCGTTCTTGTGGATCACCCCGAGGCCGCCCTGGCGCGCCAGCGCGATGGCCATACCGGCCTCGGTCACACTGTCCATCGCCGCGGACAGCAGCGGCAGATTGAGCCGGATGTCGGGGTGGAGCTGGACGCTGATGTCCACATCACGGGGCAGGACCGCCGACGCCCGGGGGGTCAGCAGCACGTCGTCGTAGCTCAGTGCCTCGGAGATGTCGGCCACCGGTGCGCCTTTGCGGATGCGGGAGCAGGTCGTGAGCCGAACGGTAGCGCTGAGCCGTTCCCGCCACCCGCACCGTGCGTCGGTACCGAAGCGCGTCGATGCCGACCGCTCACCGCGTGTCTCGCCCTGCCGGCCACCGACGTCGTGGCCATGGTGTGACGCGCGCGTGCATCGTGGCGGTGCTGGCGTCGCTGGCCGTGGCGTGCGGCTCGCTGGTGTCGACCCCCGCGCCGACACCGGCCGAGGGACGCCTGACCATCGGCGACGAACGCATCGAGCTCGACGTCCATCGCTGCGCCGACATCGGTGGCCGCTTCGCCGCCTCACTCCCCGTCGAGGGCGCGGAGACGACCCTGACGGCAACCGGGCGGACCGACACGCAGGACCCCGTCGGCGTGCAGGTGCGTCGGACACGGTCCGCGGCCGCTCCCCATGTCGTCCAGAGCGTGGAGATCGGCCTCGGCGATCCGGAACGGTCCTTCGAGGCGTTGGTGCTCTACCGCGCGTTCGACGAGGACACCGGTCGGTGGACCAGCATCGATCCGGATGCCGCGTCGAGCCGGGTGGATGCCGCCGGACCGCTGCTCGAGCTCGGCGACGGTCGCGTCCGGGCGACCGGGGTCGCCCGACGTGCGGGCACGGGCACGCCGGTCACCGTCACGCTCGAGGCGGACTGTCCGTTGGAGCTGGACGAGGACCCCGGCCTCGCCGTTGCCGGCTGACCGCGACCGTGCCGCGTGGGCCTTTTCAGCGGTCCTGCCGACGGCTACCTTGCGACACATGGATCCTGGCACCGAACGGATGGCGACGCTCACCCAGCTGCGGCGTGGGGCGCTGCCCCACTGCGTGCTCGCCGTGATCGGCGCACAGGAGCGCTACGGCTTCGAACTCGTGAGGATCCTCTCCGAGCGGTCCGGATTCGCCATCAGTGAGGGCACGATCTACCCGCTGCTGTCCCGCCTGCGCCGCGAGGGCCTGGTCGACACGACCTGGCAGGAGTCCGCCGAGGGGCCGCCCCGGCGCTACTACGCACTGACGTCCGACGGCGAACTGGCACTGGCCACGTTCCGCACCGCCTGGGTCGACTTCCGCGAGGCGGTCGACGACCTGCTCACCACGGGGGACAACTGATGGAGCCACGACCGGAGCGGGTCACCGCCTACCTGGCCAGTCTGCAGGCGGCGAGCCATGGGCTGCCGGCCGACATCGCCGACGAGTTGCTCGCCGACGTCCGCAGCCACCTCGACGAGGTCGTCGCCGCGGACGCCGGTGAGGCCGCCATCCGTCAGGCCATCGATGATCTCGGCTCGCCCGAGCAGATCGTCGCCGCAGCGCGTCGCGAGCTGCTGGTCCCGGCTGCCGAGCACACCGATGCCCACCTGGGGTCGGAGGCACCCCGATCGTCCCCCGTCCGGTCCCGCGCTCCTCGGGCGGGCGGCACCGGCGGTCGAGGGACCGGACGCGACGCCCTGACCGTGTTCCTGCTGTTGCTCGGACCGGTCCTCGCGTTCACGGTCGCGGTCCCGGTCGCGCGCACGACCGGGAACCTGCTCGTGCTCGTGCTCGTGCTGGCCATCGTGACCGCGCTGACGCTGGCGCTCGGCGGCACGGTGCTGCTGTGGACCGCCCACGTCTGGACGACCAACGAGAAACTGCTCGGCACGCTCGTATGGCCCGGTGGTCTGCTGGCACCACTCGCCCTGGGGCTGCTCCCCACACAGAGCTGCGTCACGGACCTGTCGACCGGCCAGGAGATTTGCACGGGCTTCGCACTGCCCGCCCCACTCGGCCCACTACTGCTGATGGCGCTGGTCGTCGCACCGGTGGTGGTCGCCGTGATGCTGCTCCGGCGGGCCGGTCGACGCCGCGCCACCGACGCCGGCACCGCGATCGATGCGAC